>Ga0070717_10000337_pt1 | contig 30235 bp, 27 predicted proteins | sample LARL113metaG_FD_71366 | JGI IMG/M metagenome (GOLD analysis project Ga0070717, IMG submission 71366) | Corn, switchgrass and miscanthus rhizosphere microbial communities from Kellogg Biological Station, Michigan, USA - LAR L11-3 metaG | ecosystem: Host-associated > Plants > Roots > Rhizosphere ...
TGAATCCGCCCAGGCGAAGGCACGTGCAGAACGAGAGGGGATTTTGGGCTTTGTGATGTATCCAGCTGGCGACGTCGTATTCGCGCCCCAGGGACGGGTCGCGCCACCTGAGAGTCGAAATCGGAATTGGGGCTTGGCCGAGGTGGATCGGCGCGTCCCGCGGCGATAGTTGGACGGGGTCTGCGCAGTCGAGCTGAATCCGCCGAGGCGAAGGCACACGCAGACCTGGGGGGATATTTTGGGCTTTTGCGATGTATCCAGCTGGCGACGTCGTATTCGCGCCCCGGGGACGGGTCGCGCCACCGTCGGAGTCACATTACCTGGGAGTCAGGCCTTTTCCGAGATCTGCTGAGCTAGGGGCGCTTTGGCGCCTCGGGCTCCGGCTTGCGCGTTGCGGCGGCGAAGAGCAGGTCGTGCCATTGGCTCAGGTCGAGCTGCTGGAGAGTGCCGCCGAAATGCACGGGTTGTTTAAACAGGGTGTAGCCGAGGCTGTCCTTCTCGGTGGAAAGCAGTCCGGTGTGGGCCAGGAGCTCCGCGGTCTCGTTGCGGACGCCAAACTTCAGCTCGATGCTCAGCGGCGAAGCGACGGGCGAACGGCCTTTGGCGTAGGCAATCTCACCCGTGCCGGTCACATGCTCGTCGGGCGTGACCATCACGAGATCCATCACGTGAATCGTGCCGTCGAAGCCTCGCGTCGCGGTGAGGGTGATTTCGTTGTATCCAATTTCCGCCGACTGGTAGGAAAAGTTGAGCACGGCCTCGGTCGTTTTATCGAGGCGAATCCGACCCAGTCCTGTCGCGTTTTTTTGAATACCGGCGAGTTTTCCCACCATCGTCCCGACGGTGTCGGCGACATTTCCCACCGTGCTTTCCTTTTGCTGGGTCAGGCCAGTGAGGTGAGTCTTGAGCAATCGAACGATTCCACCGGTGCTTTTCATCCGAAATTCCTCCTGAGTGTGGGCAAGGAGGTCGCTCAGAGTCGCGCCGCTCCCTTGCAAGGTGCAGGCGACGGAAAAGCGGCCGTGAAAGACCGGATCTTCTCCGGCGGGCGGGGCGGGAAAGAGCGTGGCGGCATCCAGTTCGCCATTATCCAATTTGGCCTTGAGGCGATAGGGAATCTCCGCGGCCGGGTCGAAGGAGAGCGAGCCTTCCGCTGCTCCGAGCCAGTGGCGATCCGCGACCTGATATTGGCCGGTTTCCAGGGTGATAGAATCCGGCGCGAGCTTGAACGTGCCGCGCACTTCCTCGAACTCGGCGTTGCCGGTTTTGAATTTGTCGAACGCCACATAAATCCGACCGACGACTTTTTCCCAAAAAGGAGTCGTGTCTCGCGGACTGACTGGCGAGGGAAGATCACTCGTCGAAACAGAAAAGGCCGCGGCGAACGGTTCGCCCGCGATCGCGGCCAACGGTGCCGCGAGCAGGCGCAGTTTATCGAAGTCAGCCTCTTTGGCCGAGAGTTGCAGACCGATTTGGGGCGTGCCTCGACTGGTGTACCAGGTTCCGTCAGCGGACAATTCGAGTACGTCGGACCCGCTGGTTATTTTCAGGGGAGCACGAAAGGTGATGACCCGATCCTTGCCGATCTCGGCGCTCAGCTTGGCCGCGATGGAGTGAGCGGGGTCCTGTTGCATCAGAATGAAATCACTCTCGATTTTTGTGCGGTCTCCGATCGTCGCGGAAAAGTTTCCCGCTCCGGAATGCACCGCCATTTCGCGCAGGCCACGGAGACCGGGCTGTGAGGCAAGCGCTGCGAAGTCGGCGTTCCACTTGCCCACCAGCGCGACGGGCGCCTTCGTTTTTTTGGGTTGAGAGGCTTTGAGCTCAACCGAGGCGACAGGATGACCGGCGCCGTCGATGGTCAAGGGCGCACACTGCAGTTCCCATCCATCCTCGGTTTGCGTGGCGAGAAGCGAAACCGAAAAATCGAGGTCGTGGGCGACGACTTTCCCACCGTGCTCCACCTTGACATGAGTCGCGGTGAAAGGCTGCTTCGAGCGAAACGTGTATCCACTCGGTGAACCGCGAACGGCGAAGTCACCGCTCGTTTCTCCGCTGGAGAACCGAAGTCCTGGCATCAGCTCCGGCGCGGAGTCCAGCGGAACGCCGTGGAGTGTGCCGGTCAACCAATCGTCCTCGGGTTTTGCCACTGCGACTTTGCCGGTCGTGAGCTCGATCGTAAACGGTTGCGCGGCTTCCGCGGTGGCTGTTTCCCCCAACGCTAGATCGAGACGATCGACCCGGACGGAAGATCCGCGTTGGACGGCGTCGAAGCGAGTATTCAGGATCAAACTACCGAGGGGGCCGGCGATCGCGTCCGGCGCGTGAGGCAGGCGGGGCACGACACTGAGACGACCCAGCGCATGCACCTCGGCGAAGGTTGTGTCGGTGGCGAGTTCGCCTTCGCCGGAGATCGCGGCGACCGGCCAGGGATGCCGCGCGGTCAACGGACCAGCATCCGTGTCGCGAAGATCGATCTTCCAGTTTCCAGCGAGCTGATTTTTTCCTTCTGCGAGATGGGCGAAGAGAGTCAGAAGGTGACGATCCTCTCGTCCCAAATCGACGGTGTAGGTCTCTTCGGTCGCGCCACGGGCCGCGACGAGAGTGACCGAGAGCGACGCGCCATCTGGAAACGAGTCACTCTTGGCCGAAACGATGGTTTTCAGCTCCACGCGATCGAGCGTGCGCGGTGTATCCATAGCCAGGCTGAGGCTGCCGTGAGCCCCCAGCTCGATGATTTCGGGCTGCACGAACGTGCCACTGGCTTCGATCTGCAAAACGCCCACCTGGCCTGCACCGAGGTCTCCACCCTTGGCGACGAGATGGACCGGCGCGCGCGCCTTGCCTCCCGCGAGCGGAATCATCACGTCGCCTTCCAGCTCGATCCCATTTGCGGATACATCGCGGGGAAATTTCCACCCATTGAGGATTCCGTTGAAAACATACGCGCGGTTCGGCGCGGGTTCAGGATTGGGAGCTGCGGTGGGCGGTACTGCGGCGGTGGACTCGTTTGTGTTCTCCGCGGCCGGGGAGGACGGGGCCGATGCTTCCGCTTCGTCCGGGAGGGGATGAGGATCGAAGGTCCACTCCTTCGCCACGATGCTCTGAAAGAAAAGTTTTTGCTCGCGGAGCGCGGTGAGGAGCGGAAGCCGGGCTTCGATGAAGGGTGCGGTGAGAACGGCGCCGTCGTGTTCCCAGTGCAGGTCGGTCACTTCCACTTTTCCGAAATGAGCCGAAACGGACCCGACCGTAAGGTGAAGCGTCGGATGCTTGGCGATTTCCCGGCGCACGAGCCAAGTCTGGATGTCCGGCAGCAGTGCCAGACCGGCGAGAAGCAAGGCGACGACGAGGATCGCGATCAGGATTTTCGAAAGAAAACGGATGAATTTCACGGAGGTGCGCCTTCGGTCCGACCGTGGGTCAGCGCCAGTGTGTCATTAATTTGCTTTCGAAGCACGCCCCGGGGTTATGCCCGGCCCTCGTCGACGTCCAGCCGAGACTAAGGGAAGAGGTCGAGTCGACGAAGGAGGAGTCGGGATGAACTCTAGGATTTAATACTCATGTCTATATTAATAACGATCGCTTTGGGGCCGTCCTGATCCTTGCCCGCGCCACGGCGGAGCCTTTTTCAAGCATTCCCTTTATTGTAAGCTACGGAGATATCACACGTCACCCTACGAGAGGGAGATTCTACTCTGTAAGTGACTTTCAACTACGACAGCTCGCTCCGGCACCGCCCTAGGGCGATTTTCCTAGGAAAACCCCGCAAATGCCTGTCCGATCGGTAGGCCCTCGTTTCAATCGGGCGTTTGATGATATATCTGTGCTTGCCCCCGCACCGGATTCATTATCCATAAGGGATTTATTGATGCTAAAGAGCCTAAAAACTTCGAGTTCCCCGTGTTTGCCACGACGATCGCCACAACGCAAGGGGACGCTGCACGGCGGCCCCGAAGGTTATTTCTCCTCGAGACGAGTCAGTGGTCGGTGAATATTTTTTCTTTCCGATCCCAGGCATGCCTGGGGTTGATCGTCCCACGCGAGCGCGCGCTGAGTGGCAAGTCGAGCAAGTGATAGGTGAGATCTATTTCCGTTAGTCCTAACATCATGAATACTCATCAGGATAAAAACCTCCTCCGAAATCGCAGTCTTCGGGCCAAAAAAACCAAGGCCGCTGCTGCCGTTCTTTTCTCCGCTCTGGTGGGCGCTTCGCTTCGCGCGGCGGATCCGGCTCCCGGGGAAAAAAATTACGCGGACTTGAGCTTGCAAGAGCTCATCAGCGAACCGGTGACGTCGGTCTCGGGTAAGGAACAGCGCCTGGGCGATGCGGCCGCGGCCATCTCCGTCGTATCCAACGAGGACTTACGCCGCTCCGGCGCCACCTCGATGATGGAGGCGCTGCGCCTGGTGCCCGGGCTGGATGTGGGCCAGATAAATTCCAGCCAATGGGCGATCTCGTCTCGCGGGTTTAACGGCCAATACGCCAACAAGCTCTTGGTCATGGTCGACGGCCGAGCGGTCTATACTCCGTTGCTCGCGGGTGTGTATTGGGACTTGGAGCAACCGATGCTGGACGACGTCGACCGCATCGAAGTCATCCGCGGTCCTGGAGCCACGGTCTGGGGCGCCAATGCGGTGAATGGTGTGATCAGCCTCGTTTCCAAAAGCGCGAAGGACACTCAGGGCGGCTTGGTCTCCGTGAGCGGTGGTGATGTTCATTTCACGATGGACGGCCTTCGCTACGGTGGGCAGCTCGGCAAAGATACTTATTTTCGCGTCTATGGCAGCTACCAGTCCGCGGAGCATTTTACCCAACCCAATGGACTCTCGGCGCGTGATTATTGGGATAGCTGGACCGGTGGTTTCCGGATCGATCATTATCCGACCCCGGGCACGCACATGACGTGGCAGGGCGATGCCACCTCGGTGAATCTCAACGATCATATTTCCGATGCCTATAATGTTAATACATTGGGACGGTGGACGCGGGATCTCGGAGACCGTTCGAATGTAGAACTTCAGGCGTATTATGATCGTACCTACCGCAATGAGGCGACGCGCGCGCGTCCCACCATGGACACGGTCGATCTCAAGGCCCAACACACGTTTGGCGTCGGTCCTCGCAACGATGTGATTTGGGGCGCGAGCTATCGGTATGTCAGCACCAAGGTCGAGGCCACGACCCCCGCGATCCTCGTGCGGCGGACTGATTTCACGGTGAACCTTTACAGCGCGTTCATTCAGGACGAATTTAAGCTGATTCCGGATAAACTCACCTTAACTGCTGGAACGAAGATCGAGCACAACGACTTCACCGGCGTCGAGGTTCAGCCCAGCGTTCGCGCCGTCTTCAAACCCGCGGACACGCAAACGCTCTGGTCCGCCGTCTCGCGCGCGGTGCGCACGCCGGATATGTTGGAAGACAAAGATGTATTCGCCGTCCAAGTCGGAGCGCCGATTGTCGCGGGCCCGGGAGTCTCGTTCACCCCGCGCCTGGTGGGAAATGCGAATCCCCGTTCCGAAGTCTTGTGGGCTTATGAGGCCGGCTACCGTGTTCAGCCGAACAAGCGAGTGAACGTCGACCTCGCCTTCTTTTATAACCACTACGACCGGCTGATCAACTTTGGGCCCGGCATTGCGCGTCTGATTCTTGGCTCCCCCTCCGGCATAGCGGAAATTCCGCTGGTAAACGTCCAAAGCGGCCATACCTACGGCGGCGAAGCCTCGGTGACTTTCGAGCCAATCGACCATTGGCGCTTGACCGGCACCTACGCGCTCCTGCGCGAAGCGATCAAGGGTAATACTCTCCCGGGAGCAGTGGCGGTGGACGATCCGCAGCATCAATGGATGGTGCGTTCCTCGTCCGATTTCGGTCGTGCGACGGTCGATGCGCAGCTTCGTTATGTCGACCAGTTTGCCGGGGTGCCTTCTTACACCACAGCCGATGTGCGCTTTGCTTACCGGGTGACCGACAAGCTCGAGCTCGCGCTGGTGGGACAGAACCTTTTCGAAGCCAAACACCAGGAAGCCACGCAGTTCTTCGGCACGACCAATGGCCAAGTTCCGCGCGGCTTTTACGCCAAGGCCACGTTGCACTTCTGATCGCTTTACGTAAGCGGCTGATGGATACAAGGATCCCACGGATTCTTGGATCCGCCGGGGACGGCGCTCTCAGCGAGCGCCGCGCTCCTCAAACGAGCGGCAAGAAATCGGTACGGAGCGGCGAACAATGTTCGGGGAATGTTATCTTAACTCACCCCCAACTTGCCCCGATGTATTGTTTCAACCGCGCCCCGTCGCAGCAACCAAGTCTCGCCTGCTTCCAGACTTCCCTGGAAGTTGGCTCCGCTCTCCGTCGATCCTATGACAAACCAAACTCTCCTTTCTTCTTCTGGCCGGAAAAGCCGCAGCTGGGCCCTGGCTCTGCTGAAGCGACCGCTTTGGTTTGTCCTTCTCGGCGCTCTTTTTTCCGCCCATCTCGCCCGGAGCGAAGAAACCGCCGCGGCCGGGGTGCCGAAAGAGTATAAATTGAAGGCGGCCATGCTGTATACGTTTACCAAATACGTAAACTGGTCGCCGAAACGTTTTCCCGCCCCGGACAGCCCGATTATCATCGGCGTGGTGGGAAAAAATCCCTTCGGAGACGAGTTGGATAAGGCGGTGGCCGGGCGGAAAGTGAATGGTCGTCCGGTGGTGGTGAAAATGGTTTCGACTCGTGAGGAAATTCCTTCGGTTCATCTCCTTTTCGTCGGGGCGGGGGCCGAGCCGATTGTGGTGGGTGACACGATGGATCTGATTCAAGCTCCCGGTATATTGACCGTGGGCGAGACCGAACAATTCACGCTTCTCGGAGGTGTGATCACTTTTGTCACCGTCGGGGATAAAGTTAATTTCGAAGTCAGCCGGGCCGCGGCGGATCGCGGTGGATTGAAGCTGATGGACGAATTATTGAAGCTCTCTTCGCACGGAAAAAAGAAGATATAGCGGGAGAAGCGATCCGCTGGCCGGATTCGCGAGGGTTCGGCTTGAAATAATATTGTGCCGCCAGACAAGGTAGCACTCCCTGGTGCGCCTTTTCACAATATGAAGATTTATTTCATGGGGATCTGCGGCACTGCAATGGGCAATGCCGCGTTGTTGGCCCGAGCCGCCGGTCACGAGGTCCTCGGGGCGGATACCGGCGTTTATCCCCCGATGAGCACGGTGCTGAGCGACGCCGGGATTTCGCTGCACGAGGGCTACGATCCCGCGCGTCTCGCAGGGTTGGCGCCGGATCTGGTCGTGATCGGCAATGCGATGTCCCGCGGAAACCCCGAGGTCGAATGGTTGCTCGACACGCATGCGCTGCGGTTCACCTCGCTGCCCGCCATGCTTCACGAGTTCGTGCTGCAGCACCGGCGAAACCTGGTGATCTGCGGTACCCACGGAAAAACTACAACCACCTCGCTCGCGGCTTTTCTCCTTCGGGAAAACGGCCGCGACCCGGGCTTCCTGATCGGCGGCGTGCCCCAGGACCCGCCGGTGGGAAATCATCTTGGCGCCTTGGCCGATCCGTTCGTGATCGAGGGTGACGAGTACGACAGCGCCTTCTTCGACAAACGCAGCAAATTCATCCATTACGCGCCCAGCATCGCGGTGTTGAACAACCTGGAGTTCGATCACGCGGATATTTTTCGAGACCTCGCCGACGTGCAGCGGACCTTCAGTCATCTCACCCGCATCGTTCCACGCACCGGTTGGGTGGTGATGAATGGAGACGACGACAATCTCCGTGCGCTCGGGCCCCTGCCGTGGACGCGCGTCCTGCGGGTCGGCACGGGAGAAAACAATGAGGTGCGCATCACCGATTTTGCCGAAGACGCCTCGGGCGTGCGCTTCTCGCTTAATTGGCGGGGCCGGCCCTGGACGACCCTTCGCTGGACCGCGCCGGGCCAGTACAACGCGCGGAACGCCGCGATGGCCGCGACCGCGGTCGCGCTGGCGCTGGACCCCAAGAGTATTCAGGCCTCAACTACGGCGGCAGAGCTCGACCTCCCGGGGGCGATCAAGCTCGAGGCGTTGTCCCGGTTTCGCGGAGTGAAGCGGCGCCAGGAGGTGCTGGTGGCCACGCCGGCGCTGACCGTGATCGAAGATTTTGGCCATCATCCGACCGCCTTGGCCGAGACCCTGCATTCCTTTCGCGCGCGTTTTCCCGGTACCTCATTGGTCGCGGTCTTCGAACCACGGAGCAACACCGCGCGCACCAAGGCGATGCAGGCGGGTTTTTCGCGGGCGCTCTCCCAGGCCGACGAGGTTTTTTTGGGAGCAGTGAATCGGGCAGAAAAACTTTCGGCCGAAGAACGTTTTGACGGCGAAGCGGTGTCGCTCCACCTCCATGCCCAAGGCATCCACGCCCACGCGTTTCCGACCAATCAGGCGCTCCTCGAGGCCCTCGCGAAAACGATCGGCGACGGCGCGACCAAGAACCGGGTGGTGGTGTTTTTCACCAATGGTTCGTTCGACGGCATCATTCAGAAATTCGTGCAGCGAGTCCGGCCATCGTGAGCTGCGGGGGAAGCGCAGACCGTCGTGCGTCTGCTCCGGTTTCGATCCTCGTGATGGAGGCGGAGGGAAGATTTTAAATCGGCCACTCGTCTCCAGCAGACCCAGAAAATAGAGCAGGCCATCGTAGTACCGCCATTTTCCGCGCGGTACGGGCATGTCCCAGAGCTCCTGGACAAAGGGTCGAGCGAGTTCGGGATCGGCCGCGAGGCCGGCCACGGCGGCCATCGCGGTCAAGCCGGGCGAGGCATGAGCCGAGAGCGGTTTTCCATCGAGGGTGAATTGATTGGGAATCTTGGGTCGGTGGAGAGCGAGGAAACGGAGCACGCGATTGCTCTGTTCGTGCTCCCACGGGTCGGCGGAGAACCACGCGTAGTCGAGACCGACGTTGGCCAAGGTTCGCCAAGCGTCGAAACGGAAGTCGCCTTTTTCTCCCGGGCGGGGCGTGCCATTGAAATTTGAATACTCGGGCATCAATCCCGTCTCGGGGTGGGCTGCGCGGTGGAAAAATTCACGGCTGGTTCGCGCCGCTTCCGCCCAAAAAATCCGGTCCTTCTCGTCCGCCGCCCAGCGGCTCCAAAGTTCATAAAACGCGGGCAGATGATAAGACGGGTCGGTGAAGGTGGAGGCGTCGTGGGTCGGGGCGAAAACAACTTGTTTCTGCTCCCGATCGAAGAGGTTGGTCGGAGGCGGGTCCGCGTGATCGGTCTTGTGAAGCATGACCAGCAACAGCGCCTGGGCTTCGGCGCTGTAGTTAAAAATCCCTTCACCGGACTTCCAACGATGCGCGGCGAAGAGCAGGGCCATGGTGAACCACTCCTCGCCGTCGGGCGCGGAACCGGGGTCGATTTGCTCGCCGTCGAAGGTGCACTGCCAAGCGAAGTAGCCCTTTCGCGGACCGCTCGCATGATACATGTGCGTCTTGGCCCATTTCCACAGGCGATTGAACTCGTCCTGGTGATTCAACTGCACGGCGATCATCATCCCGTAAGACATGCCCTCGGAGCGCACGTCGGCTTCTCCGACATTGGCGATGTAGGCCAGGTCGTCTCCAACCGGATAATACACGCGCTCGTCGCTTTCCCGGCCGAAGAAAAGCTGGTGCCACGCGGCTTCGATTTTGGCGCCGATCGCCTCGTCGGTTTTTCCCAGGAGTTCGCCGAATAAATTGGGAGCGGCCCGCCCGAGCGAGGCAGCATCGCGCGCAATGGTCAGCCCAGGACAAAACAACGTCACGATCAAAACCAAGCCGACGGCGAGAGGTCGCACGCGAGGCATCAGGCGACGGCGAATTTTTTCCGGCGGGCGGCCAGTTCCTCCCCGATCTGGGCGTTGAGATGTTTGGAAATTGGATACCCGAGCAGGCAGAGAACACCCAGGGCGAAAGGCAGAGCGGAGAACAACGTGGCACTGAGCTTGATTCCGTGCAGAGCCTGCTCCGATTGCTCTCTGTTTGGGATATAACCGTAAGCTCCGGTGATGGCGTTGGCCAGAGCTCCCCCGATCCCAAGGCCGGCTTTGAGCGCAAAGACAATTCCGGCGTAAACGAAACCGGTGGCTCGCCGGCCCGTTTTCCATTCGGAGAAATCGGCCACGTCGGCGATCATGGCCCAGAGCAACGGGATGGTGGGACCGTAGGCGGCTGGCCAGAGCAGGCTGAGAACGAAGAGCGTGCCGACCGAGCTGGACGGAACGAAATAAATCACCGCGGTCACCACGGTGGTGAGGAAAAGGCCGGTGCCGAACACCGCTTTTTTTCCAAAACGGGCGGCTAAGGGCTTTGAGCAGAGCACGCCTAAAATGGTCACGAGATTTCCCGCGATATTGAAGACACTGAAACCGACGGCGGTGATGTTTGAGCCGTCCTGAACCAAGATAAATCCAAACCAGCCGAGGACGGTTTTGCCCCAGCCCGGCTCGCTAAAACCGACATCGCCGAGGCCGACGCTTTGGAGAAAGGATAGAAGCGACGCCTTATCGACGAAGTAGGTAAAATAGTAATACATCGACGTGCCGCGCAGCGCGAGCGTGGTGAAAACGAACAAGGTGATGAAAAACATCGCGACCCACGGGCCACATTTGAAAACGTCCGCGACGTCTTGTTTGACCGAGGTTTTCTGTTTTGGGTCGGGAAGGATTCTTTCGCGGGTGCTGAAGAAGGCCATGAGGTAGAAAAGCACGCTCAGGCCGCCAAAGATGGCGAAGGTCAGCGACCAACCCTTGGCCGCGTTGCCCCCGCCGAGTTTTCCGACCAGCGGCAAAGTGAATCCTTGGACCATCAGTGTCGCGGCCATGGCGGCGACAAAGCGGTAGGTGGCCAAACTGGTGCGCTCCGCCGCGTCCCCCGTCATCACGCCGTTGAGGGCAGAGTAGGGTGTATTGTTGGCTGAATACACCATCATCAAAAGGGTGTAGGTGACGTAAGCGTAGACCACGCGGGCGGTGCCCTCGAAACTCGGCACGCTGTAGGCCAGCCAAAGGATCAGGCCGAAGGGAAGAGCGGTCCAAAGCACCCAGGGGCGGAATTTGCCCCAACGCGTGTTGGTGCGATCGGCCAGGGTGCCGACGATCGGATCGAAAAACGCGTCCCAACCGCGAATGACGAGAAAGAGCCAGAACGCAGCCCGGGAGGAGAGGCCCATCACGTCGGTGTAGAACCCACCCTGATACATGATCATCGCCTGGAAGAAAAAATTCGTGGCGGCGTCGCCCAGGCTGTAGCCGGCTTTTTCGCGGAAGGAGAGCTTCGTCGCCGAAGACGATGGAGTCATGGTGTGGTTTTAAAAACGGTCGCTCCAATTAAAGCGCAGCGCCCGGGAGAGGGCAGAACGAGGGGGCGGTCCGGACCATGGGGTGTATTCAAGGCCCGGTGACACCGCGATCGCTTGTCCCGCTGGTCCGATTTTGCAGTCGTTGAATGCACGGTGAAAAGCAGGGGATGGCAGCGGCCGGCTATTCTTTCAACCATAGACAGGCCGTCACCCCTCGCGGGTAGTAGCGGCTGCCGCAGGTGATGCCGGTATCACTATAAATCTGGTCGCACATCGCGTTGGCTCCGCAACCGGGTTGGCGTTGCCAGTCGGCGTGGACGCGATCCGCGGCTTTTGCGTCCTCGCTCACCGTATCCGGAAAGAGGCGACGCGCGACATGTTGGGCGATGGCGATTTTGCTGAACCAGGTGTTCTTGCTCGTGCTGCTCAGTTTCCATCCACCGGTCGTGGGGTCGAGGCAGACTCCCCGTTGCAAGGCTCCGCGAAGGTGGGTGCGCAAACAGTCGAGCAAGGGGCGCAAGGGCTTCAGAGAGTCGTCGAATCCGAGATAGAGCGGATAGACCAGTCCCTCGATCGCGGGGAGAATTCGAGAATGATTGTTCTGCTCAAAGACAGCGGGAAAAAAGCCGGTGTCTTTTTCGAAACGCGCGAGCAAGGTGCGGGTGAGACGGGGCAGGGCGCAGTGCGCGCGCAACGTGTTCGACGCGTTCCCCAGATGCTCGAAGGCCCGTTCCAGGAGAATCCAAGCGCCCAGGGTCTTGACGGCGAGGTAGAGGTTGTTGCGAGCCTGGCCGAGGCTGACGTCGAGGCTGTCGTAGGTCGTGATTTCCGAGCCGGTGCCGCAGCGCGTCGAATCGCATTTGAGCAAACCGTCGCGTTTCGCCGGGTCGGGATGATCCCGCTGCTCCAAACTTTCGGCGCAGCGAACGAGGGTCGATTCGTTCTTCTTCAGCCAGGCCCAATCTTCCGTCCGCCAGGCATAGGTCACGGCGGTGAGGACCCAGTTGAGCAGCTGCTCCATCGTCATGTGACTGAAGCAGCCGGTGAGATTGTCGCATTCGTAGCTCGAGTAGCCCGGCGCGGTGAAATGGTTCATCACCCCCATGTCGTGGGTGAAGGAGAGACCGCCGGAGACGGTAGTGCCGTCGGGACTACGCACGCTGTCGGTGTAACTGTAGCGGTCGAGGAAAAGGTCGAGCGCATTGCGCACTGCCCAGGGATGCCAATCGAGTTCGAAGAAAAGATGGTCCACCGTGAGGTCAAAGGTGTTGACCATGCGGTATTCGCCCTCGTTCACGTTCCAGAGCAGACGGCCCTGGTGCGCGAGCAGCTGAGAACTGCCCCGGTAGCTGTGGGTGGCCTGAGCGAGCAGGAATTTCTGGTCGTCGTTCAGGCGGCTGGAGGCCAGTTCGGCATCCCGTTGCAAGGCCATCTGTGTGTAGCGCGAGTGCTGCTCGAGGCCGTGGCGCAGGACGGCTTCGAGGGAGTCGAACCAGCGCGTGTAGGCGTAAGCCGCGGCGATTCCGGTGGTCACGATTCCGGGTTGGTAGAAGCCCAGCGCCAACGGAAACTCGAGCCGAGCACCGGCGGGAACGGTGAAAACCAGGGCAGCTTCCGTACCCAAAAGGTGGAGACCACGGTGGTCCTCGGGATTGGGCGCAAAGAGACTAAAACTCTGGCGCAAAGCGACCGAGGGAGAAGGAGCGGTGGCGAAACCGAAGGCGGTGCCTCCCGCAAAGCCCGCGAGAGCCGGACGAGGATGATCCAACGGGTGCAGTTGCGTATCCGGTTCGTTGATGCCGAAGATCAGCTCCACCGGCGCGGTGCCCTTGGAGTTGTCATAGGCCAGATAACCACAAACCACCGGAGCAAAATGAAAACGGGCGTCTGCGTCGGACAGCGTAGTTGCGTCGGGGATTTTGGAAAAAGGAGAACGCAGTCCGAAACGAAATGAATCGCTCTCCCAGAAGTCGCTCGCCCAGGTCAGACGACGCACATAGTCCTGCGGCCGCATCGAATAGAGTTCCACCGGATTGAGCGCGGTGGCGGGTGCGGAAGCGGCTCCCGCTTCCCCCGTGTAAGCCGAGGCGTGGGAGGTAGCGGGTTTATAAAAAGGCAGAAGATTCCAGCGGTCTCCACGAATCCGATACCCCACATAGACGTTTTGGCGTCCCGGTCCCCGCAGAGATTGGCCGAAGCCGCCGGGGGAATCGACCAGGCCAACGGTGAAGCTGGCGAAGGCACCAAAAGGGGCGTGTTGGGTATGGTAACTCTCGTTCATGAACACTGCGTAAGGTCGAAGGGCGCTTCCTTTCGCGCGAGGGAAAGAAGCGAAGGCGAACGCCCGCCATCATACCCGTCAGCGGCCACCCGCAGACAAAACGAGGGGCGTTCTAACATTAGACAAGCCATGGCCCGATTGTATCCAAGGACCGGAGTCGTAAGTGTGCCAGGACGAACTCGATCCGAGTAGGGAAAGGAATCAGCGCGCTGCCCACGCTCGGTGTAACCCTATCAACTTTCTACGCGGAAGGAGCACGGCCGTCCGTCGGTGCCGGACGGCCAAAAAAGGTGCGCCCAGAAACCTGAGGGGTTGTCAAAATCCCCGCTTGCCTGTTGAACTAAGCTCCTAGGGAAATGTCTCCCAGACACAGAACGAGGATCCATGAAATTATACCCCTGGTTGTTGAGTTTGGTGTTCTTATTTGCCGGTGCGGCGACGCGGACCCTGGCGGTGACTCCGCCCCCGGACGAAGTGAGCTTTAAAATCTTTGAGGCCCGACCGGCCGATGTCATCCGGGCTTATGTCGCCATCGGCTCTGTCCCCATTGAGGTGACACCGGAAGTCGAGGCCCTCGACACACGCGTCACGGTTGTGATCAAAAAGGAAAAACGCGTGGTGGCGGCCCGGGTTCTCGAGGCGGCGTTGCTCAAACAAGCCCAAGTCGAGATTGTCGAGATGCCCGACGGCTCCTTCTCTTCCCGAATAAAGAAGACCTCGGATAAACCAGCCCCGGGGTCCAAGTAGACCGCACGTTATTATTATATCGGAATCCGGGCATTCCGCCTTCAACCTAATGACCGTACCTGAATACTACTAAGGACGACAATTATGGGGGTTCCAGAACGTATAAGATCGCGTCGCCAGTCGCTCCGCTTAGAGCCCAAAGAGGTGGCTGCCGCCCTCCATTTATCCGAGGGAGCGTATCGCGAGATCGAGACGGTGGAGGACGAGCTTTGTGATTCCTTGGAGTTTTCCACCGCGGTCGAGCTGGCGCGGGTCTTAAACACCAAACTGCTGAACCTGATGGGCGAGGAGTTCGACTACGGGCAAGGCGGCCGGATCAGTTTCGAGGAAGTGCGCGAGCTGATTATTGAAAAACTAGAGATGTCGGAGCTTCACCAGGATGAGCTCTCGTGGGATATCGATAAATTTCTGGACGAGCCGGAAGTGGCGTTTCAGTACCCGATCTTTTTTCTAAAACTTCTGGCGAGCGAGGTGGGATTCGACTGGCGTGCGGTGGTGGCGAATTACGAAGCGGCTTGAGGCGCTCTCGCTCTCGCGTTTGTCCTGCGGCGAGAGGTGAGTCGATGCGCGAAAAGTCTGTCGCACGAGCGAAAGAAAACGAGGGAAGGACGACCGATTCACTTTATGCGAAAAATCAACCTCAATGAAATTCCCGAGGGAAGTTGGACCTCGCCCAAAGGCGTTTATGGGGGCGCGAGCAAAGAAATTTCGGTCGCGCTGGGGCGAGATGCGAACGCGGCGGAGAGTAAAAACCGGCATCCCTTCGACGCCGAATTATGTCGCCTGCCGCCCGGCAAAAAAGCCTGTCCTTTTCACTCCCACAGCGCGCAATGGGAGTATTATCATGTGCTGTCCGGGCGAGGTTTGATCCGAACTTCCGAAGGAATGATGAGGTTGGAGGTCGGAGATATTTGTCTCTTTCCTCCGGACGAGCCGCATCAGTTGATCAACGATGGGTCGGCCGATCTGGTTGTTTATATTATCGCCAATAACCCAACAGGGGAATCCTGTCATTATCCCGACAGCAACAAATGGCTGGTCCCTTCGCCCACTCGGAAAATTATTCGCTCTGACAATATTGAATATTACGACGGAGAGGAGTAATTTCATGGACGTGAGTCGGTGAATTCTCCCGGGCTTACGTATTTAATAATAGAGTCGATTATTGTTTATGAAGTCCACCGTCTCGTTGATCGTTTTTGCGTTCGGCCTGATCGTCGGTGGCTGTACGAGCGACAATCGGCTGGAGCGGATTCAGGTCGAAGCTCCGGCCGACGCGGATATTGTGGGGACATATTATATTCTCGAGGAAACGGCGTCTGGAAAGTCGTTGGAAAAAACCGAACTGAAAGCGACGCGGGTGGAGCTGGCGCCGGGCGGGACGCTGACGTTTACGGAATTCCCTCTCTTCAACCACCCCGCCGGTTTTCCGGGCATCTTTACCAAGATAAATGAGACTGGGCGGTGGCTGATCACGTCCGATCGACGAGGCTACTCCGTGGAGTTCACCCGGGCGAACGGCGACCACCTTCGCGCGGTTGTCACGGAAGGAGGAAATCCGAGCGACTTGATTTTTTACTACGGCCCAAGGGAAAGCGGATATTTCACCAAACTGCGAAAACTCTAAGGGAAGAAACGGAACCACCGGCGGCCTTTGCCGATCCAGAATCCTTCTCAGAACGGCCAAGCTTTCCTTAGGAGCGACCCCTTTCGCTCTTTGGCTTGAACCGCTCGAAAGATCATCTGCTATGAGATACTCGATTCTTCTTTTGGCCGCTTTGATCGGCAGTGTTACGCTGGGCGCGGAAGAAACCCCGCTGCGCCTGGGAACGACAGACTTTTCGCTCACGCAGGAGGCGATTGGAAAATTGCGGGTGGAAGCGATCGCGCGCGCCTTGGTCGATTTAAAGCTCCAAGAAATCGCGCTGGCTCGAGCGAGTAAACCGGATGCGGAAAAGCTGGACTTGGTCCGGGCTCAACAGCTCGGGCTGCGGAAGGAAATCGAGAATATCACGATCGCCGCCTTGGAAGACGATGAGCGTCGCTTATCCGATAAATACTTGCCGGAGCACCCACGAATGAAAGCGATTCGGGCCGAGATCGAGGTCCGTAAAGCAGAGTTAAAAAAGCTGGGTTGAATCGGCTTCGGGCAGGGAAGCTCGGGGGGGTGGCTCGAGGGAGAAGACGAGGGCGAGCGCCGCGATGCGGGCGCGCAGCTGAATACGTTGGTCGGCGGGAGATTGACCAATGGAACCGGGAAGCCTATTGGCGATTGTCTTACAAAGAACAGTGGGTTTCCGTGAACGGCCTCAGCCTCAGTTTTCCGGCATCTGAACCGTAATGATCTCCTCCTCCACATCCCGCAGCGTGGTTCGTACAGTGGCTCTTTTTGAGGCCGCCAAGGGCGTGCTCGTGCTGTTAGCAGGCTTTGGTTGCCTCACCATGTTGCATCGCGACGCGGGCGAACTGGCAGAGGAAATCATCGAGCGGCTGCATCTCGATCCGACGAATAAATATCCGGGGATTTTCATCGATGCTGCGTCCACCATCACGGACTCTCGACTCTGGATGTGGGCCGCGTTCGCCGGCGTTTACGCCTCGTTCCGTTTGGCCGAGGCCTTTGGGCTCTGGCGAGAACGGGCTTGGGCCGAGTGGTTGGCCTTCGCCGGCGGAGCCATTTACCTGCCGGTTGAAATCTATAGCATTGTGGAAAAATTCACCTGGCTGCGGGTCGGCGTCCTTTCGCTGAATCTGCTGGTCGTGATCTTCATGGGACAGGTGCTCTGGCGTTCCATTCAAAAGCGGCGGCAATACGCGGCGGGAATTCCGGGGACCACCCCTCACTTTCAGCCTCCAAAAGCGGCTAGCCGGTAAGCGCTTTTCCGGCTGGGAGGGTGTCTAGGGGCGAAACCCCCATTAACAGCTCAGCTTCTAACTGAGCGAGGACGCTTGCCATAAAACTGTTTTATAAATAATGCTAGTGTTCAAGGGCGACTTTCCGTCCGCGCAGCATCACTGCAGCGAGCGTGCCCTTCAGTAACCCCTCAACCCTTAAAGTGTATGAAATCGTTTGTCAGGCTGCCCCGCCTCTCTCGTTTGGCTGTTTTGTTGTCGCTCTGTCTGCCCTTGGCTCCTTCTGCCTTCGCGCAGTTTGTCAAAGGATCGGACCTGAGCTGGATCTCTCAGGAAGAGTCTTCCGGAAAGAAGTTCGTTAACCGCAAGACCGGCGCGCAGCAGGACGCCTTTGTCGTCGTGAAGAGCGAAGGGATCAATGCCGTCCGCCTCCGGGTTTGGGTCAATCCCAGTGGCGGCTGGTGCGACGGCGCGGACACCCTCTACAAAGCGAAACGAGCCAAGGCGCAAGGGGCGAAAATCATGATCGATTTTCACTACAGCGACACTTGGGCTGATCCGGGAAAGCAGACCAAGCCCGCGGCTTGGGCCAACCACAATTTGTCCCAGCTCAACACCGATGTATATAATCACACCTGGGGAATATTAAACTATCTCAAGAGCAACGGTGTAACCGCCGACTGGGTACAAGTCGGAAACGAGATCAATTCCGGGATGCTCTGGCCGGAAGGAAGCAGCAATAATTTTGGCAACCTCGCCCAACTGATCAACAGCGGCTACAACGCGGTCAAAGCGGTCAATTCAGGCACCAAGGTCGTCATCCATCTCGCCAACGGCTACGACAACGCCGTCTTTCGCTGGTTTTTCCAAGGCCTGAAAAACGCGGGCGCTAAATACGATATCATCGGATTGTCCCATTATCCGAGCCCCTCGAATTGGTCGTCGCTGAACAACCAGATCCGGTCCAACATGAGCGACATGATCTCGCGGTTCGGCAAGGGCGTGATGGTCTGCGAAGTCGGGATGGATTGGCAGCAGTCAGCCACGTCCAAGAGCATGCTGGTCGACTTGATTTCGAAAGTGAAGTCGCTCGGTTCCTCGGGCTTGGGCGTGATTTATTGGGAGCCGCTGGCCTATCCCGGCTGGCAAGGCTACACCTTCGGGGCGGTCGACAACAGTGGAAAACCCACCCAAGCGATGGACGCGTTCCTCTAAAAATTTCCCGCGGTCTGTCGGGAAGCATAAGCTGTTAGGATGGAGATCGGGCGACGTTTGGGCGTCGCCCGATTTTTTTGCGAAGGGGAGGCGAGCGTAGGGCGCCAACGGCACTGACTTTCTTGTTTCACTTTCGTCTCGCCCACGGACGGGACTGAGATCGTGTTAGGGACCGTCGTCACGGCACCTCGCCGCGTGCGAAACGTCCCATCGATCTCAAAGGAAAATCGCCATGTCGGAAACACGATCCGCAGAGGAACTCGTCAGACGCGTCACCGAAAACCAGCAGCTGGTCGACGAGGTGAAGACAGACCCTACCGCGACGTTGCAACGCGTCGCCAACCAGGTCGTGCGGGACCTTCCTCCCGCCCTGCAAAGCGATCCGTGGATTTACCGCATCGTTGTTCTGGTCCTGGGCTTGGCCCTGCTCTCGGCGTTGGCCGGCGCGATCATTCTGTCGGCTCAAAAAATTCCTATTCCGGAAACGCTGACCGCGCTAGGCTCGGCTGCGGTGGGCGCGCTGGCTGGACTCTTGGCTCCTTCACCCGCGCAACGGACCGGTCGTTGAGCGCGATTTGCGACCGAGCACGCCCGATTGATCGCTGCGGCATGAGCGACTTGAGTCCGGATTATTTCATCAGCTGCGATCCGTCGCTCTTGCAGGTCGACTCTGTGGTCGAGATGTTGCGCGGCACCTACTGGGCGAATCAGCGGGCACCCGAGCTGATTCGGGCTTCGCTGGCCAACTCCGTTTGTTTCGGGGTGTATTCGGTGGTTGGACACGCCCAAGTCGGCTTCGCTCGAGTCATCACCGACAAGCTGACCTTCTCCTGGTTGTGCGATGTCGTGATCGACGCCGCCCACCGTCGGCGCGGCCTGGGCAAGGCGCTGGTCTCGACCGTGCTGAATCATCCCGATCTTTGTCACACCACATTTCAGCTCCGAACTTTGGATGCCCACGGACTTTATCAACGCTATGGTTTTGCCCCCTGTGAAACCTTGAAACGTTCGGGAAAACCTCCGCCCTCGACCTAGCGGCGAGCGGCTGAGAGACATCGCTCGCTTCCGCCCCAACCACCCAACGTATTCAAAAAAACCTACACCTGCTCGCGCTTTCTGGCAGCTTGCGCCGCGCGTCGTCCAACACCGCGGTGCTTCGGGCCATCGCGACGTTGGCGGCTCCTCGTGTTTCGGTTGCGCTCTTTGCCGGACTCGCCGAGTTGCCTCATTTCAATCCCGATCTTGATGGAGCGCAGCCACCGGCGGGCGTCGCGGCTTGGCGGGCGCAAGTGGCTGCGGCCGACGGTATCCTCCTTTCCACTCCAGAATACGCCCACGGAGTGCCCGGGACATTAAAGAACGCGCTCGATTGGTTGGTCAGTGGGATCGAAATCGTGGACAAGCCCGTGGCGATCATCAACCCGCGCCCGGCGGCCACTTGGGCGAGTGCGTCGCTGAAGGAAACGCTCACCGTGATGGGTGCGAAAGTGATTCCCGAAGCCTCGGTGGCCCTCCCGCTCGAAACCAATCGCGTCGACGAAACGATCTTGCTCGCCGATCCTCGTCTCCACGCCCTGCTGCGAAATGCGGTCGAGGGATTGATCGCCGCCATCCTACAACGGCGGCCCGACCCGCCGATCCACTGAACCTGCTTCGCGTCGCCTTTTGGAGTGAAGCCCTAAACCGGGGCGACGAGGCGCTCGAGTTCGAGCTTTGTCACCGCGAAGGCCGATTCCAATTCTTCGATCAGCGGGATCACCCCGTTTAGACTGACCTTGGATTTGTGCTCGAGCGTTTCCGAGATGGCTCGAAGTTGGTTGGCTCCGAGATTGCTCGAGCTGCCCTTGATGCTGTGCGCCGCGCGGGTAAAACGATGCTGGTCGCCGCTGGCCAGCGACTCTCTCAGTTCGGCCAGGCGTTGCGGCGTATCCTCCAAGAAAATACCGATGATGTCGCGGAGAAACGTGTCGCCGTCATCGGGATTGAGCGCTCGAAGATTTTCAATCGCTTCGGGATCGATTAGGGTATCGTTCGCCATAAACAAATGGGTTGTCAGTGATTTAAGAGTGGGGCGAGGCAATTGCGATCAGGAATAAGTCAACTGGCCCATTCAAACGAGGTATTCTGTTCGATCTCCTCGATGGTGGTGAGACCGAGCAGGACCTTTTTCAGGCCGTCGTAGCGCAAAGGTTTGAAGCCGACTTTCATTGCGGCCCGCGTGATTTCCTGGACCGTGCGCCCTTCCGAAATGAGGCTGCGGATCTCTTGGGTGATCGGAATAAATTCGTGGAATGCGACCCGGCCCTTGTATCCAGTGCCTCGGCACGAAGGGCAGCCTCGGCCGCGATGGAAGGCGACGTCATTCAGTCCATCCAGTTCGAAATAGCGGGAGAGCACCTCGCGCGGCGGTTGGTACGCTTCCCGGCAGTTCTCACAAATCCGAGCGGCCAGCCGTTGTCCCATCACACCGGTGACGGATTGGGCGACGAGCGAAGGCGCGACTCCCAGCTCGATCAGTCGAACGATCGCTTCGGCGGCGGTGTTGGTGTGGACCGAAGCGAAAACCAACTGACCGGTTAGAGCCGCTTCCGTCGCGATCTTAGCCGTATCCGCGTCGCGGATTTCCCCGATCATGATCACATCGGGATCCTGCCGAAGGAGGGACCGCAGCACGGTCGGGACTTTAAGATCGATGAAACTGTTGACCTGGGTCTGGGTGACGCCCTCGAGGTGAATCTCGATCGGGTCTTCGATCGTTGCGATGTTCAGGTGGGGTTTATTGATCGCGTGCAGTGCCGCGTAGAGGGTGGTAGTTTTCCCTGAACCAGCGGGACCCGTGACGAAAATCAAACCGGTGGGACTCTGAATCAGGCGCTGAAACGGATCCAGGACGGTCTGCGAAATCATCATCTTCTCCAGCGTCAGCATGCCCCGACGGCCGGCGGCGGAGACCATCCCGACCAGGGCTTTTTCTCCGTAGGCGGAGGGAATGGTGCTGAGGCGAAATTGAGTGTTCACGCTGCCGATTGGGAGGGTGAAACGACCGTCTTGAGGAAAACGGACCTCCGCCTGATTGAGCGAGGCGAGAGTCTTCAACCGCGCGATCATGGCGGCATGTAGTTTTCGTGAATACGTCAGGATTTCTCGAAGCTGGCCGTCGACCCGAAAACGAATGCGACCGAGATTTTCCTGCGGTTCAATATGAATGTCAGTCGCACGTTCGCGTAACGCGAAATGAATGATTTCCTGGACGAACTGGACGAGGGACTCGGAGGTCGCGAGCTGGGCGATCTTGGCCGGAGCGGCCGAACGGTCGGCGAACAGGTTGGAGCGTTCCAGATCGGATAAACTGGTTTCGAGACTCTTGTCGGACGAGTACTGAATCACGATCGCGTCGATGATGTCGCGGGGCAGCGCGAAGACCGGGCTGACCGGGACCTGGGCGAGCTCGGCCAGACCTTTGACCAGCTCGGTGTCCTCCGGCGTGGCCATGGCGGCGGTGAGCACGCCATCGATCAGGTAGAGGCCGATAGTCAGCGCTTTTCGCGCGATCTCGACCGGAATTTTGGCCAGCGCCTCCTCCGTCACGACGGAGGAAAAAGGATCGACGTAGGCACAACCCAGGGAGTCGGCCCAGAGGCGACAGACTTCGTCCTTGTTGACGTAGTGGTGAGCAACGATTTCCTGTACCAGAGCGACGGATACACCGTGCCGTTCGACCAAGGTGTTGATCTCGTGCTCGGCGTCGAAGTGGGGCAGCGCGTAGAGCTGCTCCAGAAACGTGCTATTGGCCAGGTTTACCACGGCGGCGTTTGGGTTGGGCTTGGAAGACGCGGGCGATGTCCGCCTGAGGAAGTTTCTCGCTCACGAAGGTCCCGGCCTGCTTTTCCAGTTGAATTTCGGCCAGGAGTTCGGGCAGGGAATACTTGACCGTGGTCAAAACCGAGGCTCCTTGGGCTGAGTGGGACGTCGTCATGAGAAAAGCACTACAAAGGACTCAATCGTTCGCGAAGCACTGGGAAATGGTTTGCTGAAGCAGGCTGAGGATTGCCTCTTTCGACGTGTCTTTTCTGATGTAGTTGGCCGCGCCGAGCTCGGCGGCCTCCTCGATGATCTGCCGGCTGGCCAACGATGTCATCATGATGACCACGCAATCGGGATCCACTTGGTTGAGCTGCTTCAGGGTCTGAATTCCATCCTGAAGGGGCATGTTCACATCGAGCAGAACCAGATCCGGTTTTTCGCTTTGATAGAGCTCGACCGCCTCGCGGCCATTGCTTGCCTCGATCAGCTGCGGAGAACCGAGCTGGCGAGCGATCAGGCCGATGTATTTGCGGACATGCGCCTCGTCGTCCACCAGCAGGATTTTTCCTTTGAAAGACATGGTGGGCAGATCAGGTGGGCAGAGTGATGGAAAACTCGCAGCCGCCTCCCGCGACGTTGGTCGCGACGATCGTGCCGCGGTGGGCTTCGATAATTTTACGGCAAATCGCGAGGCCTAGGCCGGTGCTTTTTTCTCCGCCGGTGGGCTTGACCGACAGGGTGCCAAAATCTTTGAAGAGCCGGTGACGTTCGTTGTCCGGAATGCCCGGACCTTGGTCTTGGACCGCGATGGTGCAGCCGCCGGTGTATTCAGAAACCTTTACACGGATGGTGGAGCCGGGGGGAGAAAATTTGACCGCGTTGCTCAGCAGATTGTCGAGCACCTGTTGGATCTTGGACCCGTCGATCCGAGCCATGGCCGCCTTGGGTGGAGAGATGAACTGGATTTTCGTGCTCTTCCGCGAGGCGTTGATGTTGTTAAGATAGACTGCCTTTTCCACCAAGTCGGACAAATTCTGCAACTCGCGATTCACCTTGAGTTCGCCGGCTTCAATCGTGGCGACGTCGAGCAGCTCGTTGAGCAGGGTCAACATCGACATGCTGGTTTCGCGAATGGTTTTGACCAAGTCAGCCTGATCGGGGGTGAGATTGCCCACCGCTCCGTCGGATAGAAACTCGGCCAGCCCGCGGATCGAAGCCAAAGGATTGCGGAGGTCGTGCGCGGCCATGCCGAGCAGTTTGTTTTTCGCCGAGTTCGCCTCGGTCAGTTGATCGACCAGTGATTTCTGCTGCTCGACCAGGAGTCGGTTGTGAAGGTGAGTGCGAATTCGCGCCAACGCTTCTTTGCGGCGAAACGGCTTTGGCAGGTAATCGACTCCGCCGGCCGCGAGGCCCTCCACCACGTCGTCGGACTCGTTTTTTGCGGTGATAAAAATCACCGGAGCGGTGTACTCGCCGTAGCGTTTGTGGAGCTCGCGGCAGGTGGAAAAGCCGTCGATCCCAGGCATGACCACATCCAGGAGCAGCAAATCGGGGCGAAAGCTTTCATAGAGCTCCAGCGCGCGTTCGCCCGAGTCGGCCTCCGCGATCACGTAGCCCTCAGTCTGCAGGATCCCAACCAAAATCCGGATATTCAGCCGATCATCGTCGACCACCAAGATACGACGGCCCTGAAGCCGCAATCCGGGAGAGGCTGCTCCCATGGCGCCCGCGCGTCCGAGAACGGGTGAACCAGAGGCGTTAGTGAAAGGTATACGGGTGTTCTGCAATAGTTGCATGGAGCGCGGAGCGACCTCGCTATCCCTAGAGTCGACACGGCGGCCGGGAACTTTAGAAAAGGATCATATCAATAGATGCGGATATGTTGATATTAAACTTGCCCCGGTTTGTGCCGACTGTTTGCTCCACTGCACTCCATCTATGTCAAACTCGTTTGTTTTCTCCTCTGAATCCGTGGGTGAAGGTCACCCCGACAAAGTAGCTGACCTCATCTCTGACAGCGTCTTGGACGCTTGCTTGGAACAGGACATGACCAGCCGTGTAGCGTGCGAAACGCTGGTTAAGTCGAATCAAGTGGTGATTGCCGGTGAGATCACCACGGGCGCCAAAATCAACTACGAACAGGTCGTGCGGGCCGCGATCCGAGAGATTGGCTATACGAACGACGACGATGTTTTTCACGCCGACAAGGTCTTCATCCATAATCTCTTGACTCGCCAGTCCCCCGACATCGCGCAAGGGGTGGATGACCGGGCGGTCGACGGCAAAGAAACGGCCGAGCAGGGCGCGGGCGACCAGGGCCTGATGTTCGGTTACGCTTGTAACGAGACGCCGGAGATGATGCCGACAGCCATCATGTTCGCGCACCGCCTCGGTCGCGAGCTGACCAAGATCCGTAAAGCCGGTGTGGTTGGCTGGCTCCGCCCGGACGCGAAATCCCAGGTTTCGATTCGTTACGAAAACGACAAGCCGGTGATTGTGGAAAACGTGGTCATTTCGACGCAACACGCCGCCAACGCCAAACATGCCGACATTCGGGATTTTCTGATCGAGCATGTGATCAAGCGCGTGATTCCGGCGAACATGATCGACAGCTCGACCAAATTTTTCATCAACCCGACCGGCCGCTTCGTGGTCGGCGGACCCGAGGGTGACTCTGGTCTGACCGGACGTAAGATCATTGTGGATACCTACGGTGGCTGGGGTCGCCACGGCGGCGGCGCTTTTTCGGGCAAAGATCCCTCGAAGGTCGACCGCTCGGCCGCGTATTTTTGCCGCTGGGTCGCGAAGAACATCGTGGCCTCCGGTCTCGCCGACATTTGCGAACTTCAGGTGGCTTACGCGATCGGTTATCCCGAGCCAGTCAGTGTCTGGGTGGACGCGATGGGCACGGCCAAGATTCCGGAAGAGAAGATCGCCCAGGCGGTGCGCAAGGTTTTCAGCTTCAAACCCGCCGCGATCTGCAAACAGCTCGATCTGCTCCGTCCGATCTATCGCTCGACCACGAACTACGGCCACTTCGGCAAATCCGAACTGCCTTGGGAGCAGCTCAATCGCGTCAACGAGCTGCGCGCCGCGGCCAAATAATCATAACCCCCACCGGATCTATTATGCCAACTGCAACAAAGTCTCCCTCTCAGGATTATCACGTCAAAGACATCGGCCTAGCCGAGTGGGGGCGGAAGGAAATCTCCGTCGCCGAACACGAAATGCCCGGGCTGATGTCCGTGCGGAAAAAATTCGGACCGAGCAAGCCGCTCGCGGGCGTGCGCGTGACGGGATCGCTCCATATGACGATCCAGACCGCGGTCTTGATCGAAACCTTGAAAGAACTCGGCGCCGACGTGCGCTGGGCTTCCTGCAATATCTTCTCGACCCAGGACCATGCCGCCGCGGCCATCGCGCAAGCGGGCACTCCGGTCTTCGCTTGGAAGGGCGAGACGCTCGAGGAGTATTGGGATCTCACCTACAAAGCGGTCAATTTCCCCGGCGGCAAGGGCCCGCAGCTCGTGGTTGACGACGGCGGCGACGTCACCCTTCTCATTCATAAAGGCTGCGAACTCGAAGAGGGTAGTGACTGGGTCAATACTCCGTCCGGTTCCCACGAGGAGCAGGTGATCAAGAATCTGTTGAAGAAGGTTCATAAAGAAGACCCGCTTCGTTGGACCACGATCGCGAAAGACTGGCGCGGCGTTTCCGAGGAGACCACCACCGGCGTGCATCGCCTCTATCAAATGCTGGAGAAGGGCAAACTCCGCGTTCCGGCGATCAACGTCAACGACTCGGTCACCAAGTCGAAGTTCGACAATCTCTACGGCTGCCGCGAGTCCCTCGCCGACGGTCTGAAGCGCGCCACCGACGTCATGATCGCGGGCAAAGTCGCCTGTGTTTGTGGCTACGGCGACGTGGGCAAGGGTTCAGCGCATTCTCTCCGCGGTTTCGGCGCGCGCGTGATCGTGACCGAGATCGATCCGATCAACGCCCTTCAGGCCGCGATGGAAGGTTTCGAGGTCAATACGATCGAGAGCACGTTGGGCAAGGCGGATATCTACGTCACCACCACCGGCAATTGTGATATCATCACGCTGGAGCACATGCAGCAGATGAAGGATCAGGCGATCGTTTGTAACATCGGCCATTTCGATAACGAAATCCAAGTCGATCGTCTCTATAAAGCTCCCGGCGTGAAGCGGGTCACGATCAAGCCGCAGTACGATTTGTTCACCTTCCCCAAAGGCAATAGCATCTATTTGCTGGCCGAAGGTCGTCTGGTGAACCTCGGCTGCGCCACCGGTCACCCTTCGTTCGTGATGTCGAATAGCTTCACCAACCAGACCTTGGCTCAGCTCGATCTGTGGAAGAATCGCGACACGTATAAAGTCGGGGTGTACCGTTTGCCCAAGCACCTCGATGAAGAAGTGGCCCGTCTCCACCTCGAAAAAATCGGGGCGAAGCTCACCACCTTGACCCCCGCCCAAGCAGGCTACCTCGGCGTGCCGGTGGAAGGCCCGTATAAGCCTGAGCACTACAGGTACTGAGCTGATTTGGCCGAGCGGCCTGCGCTGACCAAAAAAAAGCGCACCGTCTCCTCAATATTGCAGCCGGAGTTTTCGAACTCCGGCTTTTTTGCGGACAGTCAACTCGGCGCGCAGGCGCGATGGGCCCAGCGGGGTTGTCGTGAGTAGAGGGCGACGGTCGCACGGCGAGGAGTTAAAACCCTGGGGCAGAACTGCGGATCAACGTCGGAACGGGGCGGTGAGGGGTGGACCGAACCCACCCAGGTAATACCTTAAATCGTCCGTCGGGGTTACATTCAGCGCAGTGCTCCGTTCTCGACAACGACACAGTTATCTCTCCTCTTAGGTCGTTTACCAAGGCTACCCCTTTAGTTTTGGTATTAATCATACCCACCTTGTCCGTCTGTACGGAACAGGCCTCCCCAACTCATCCTTGGAGGTGCGCGCTTCTTCGGCGTCAGGCGCCTTCATCCCTCTCACTCCTCTATGAAATCCGTCTATAATCGCTGCCGTTTTTCTGCGCTATCGGCTGGGGCCGCGGCGTTTTTCGCCTTATTTGGGCCGTCGATCTCCCGCGCGGCGCTCGCATTTCCCGGCGCTGAAGGCTTTGGCGCCGCCGTCACCGGTGGACGAGGCGGCACGCTCTATCATGTGACCAATTTAAATGACAGTGGCGCTGGGTCATTTCGCGACGCGGTCAGCAAGAGCGGCCGAGTCGTTGTTTTCGATGTAGGTGGCTATATTACACTCAAGTCTGAGCTCTCCGTCGCGAGTAACATCACGATCGCAGGGCAAACCGCGCCCGGAGACGGGGTCGCGCTTTATGGACAGGCTGTATCGTTCAGCGGTTCGTCCAATATCATCGTTCGCTACGTTCGTTTCCGCGAGGGCGTCACCGGAGGCTCGGGCAAGAGCTCGATCATGATGGACACGTCTTCAAACGTGATCCTGGACCATTGCTCGATCGAGTGGGGGCGTTGGGACTGTTTTGATATGAACACCTCGACCAATATCACGGTGCAATATTGTATTATTGGCGAAGGGATCAATCCGCAGAGCTTCGGCCTGCTTTGCCAAAGCGATAACGTGACGCTGAGCCACAATCTTTTCCTGTGTAATAACCAGCGCAGTCCAAAAGCCAAAGGCACGATTCAATATATCAACAACGTGGTTTATAATTGGGGTTCCTGCGGCTTCGTGGGAGGGCACTCGGCTGCTCCTCACTTTGTGGACATGATCAATAATACATTCATCGCCGGTCCGTCTTCGAATGACCGTTTCGTCGGTCAATTCACGTCGACCGACAACGTATATCAAGTCGGCAATAACACTGATTTGGATAAAAACGGCGCGTTGAATCCGCGCGCGGTGGTGCCGGCCGACTTCACCGACGCCAACGGCTCCCCGGTTTTTGTAAACGCTGCGCAAATGGCCCCGACCGTGCCAGTCACGACCCATAGCGCGCCGGCCTCTTATCAAATCGTGTTGGCCGAGGCGGGAGATTCCCTCCACCGGGATTCGGTCGATACTCGTTTGCTCGGGTACGTCGCATCGCTCGGCACTCAGGGCCAAATCCTGTCCGATCCGGTCACGGTGGGCGGCCCCGGGACGCTGGCTTCTGGTAGTACTCCGGTTGATACGGACCAGGATGGAATTCCTGACAACTGGGAAATCGCTCACGGCTTGAACCCGAATGACCCAGCGGACGCTGCGCTGGACCGCGATGGCGACGGCTACTCGAATCTCGAAGAATATCTCTCCTGGCTCGCGGGCGATTTCCCCAATCCTGCCACCGCTCCGACACCGGCCAACGGCGCCTTGAACGTCAGTGTCTCGCCCACACTCAGTTGGGCTGCCGGCTCTGGAGCGACGGTGCACAATGTTTATTTTGGGACGACTAATTCTCCGGCCTTCCAAGTCGCGCAGGCCACGACCTCCTTCGTTCCGGGACCGCTCGCCCCTGCGACCACTTATTTCTGGCGGATCGATGAAAAAGACGCGGCCTCGGGAGCCACGACCAAGGGCAATCTGTGGAGTTTTAAAACCGCGGCGTCCGGACCTGCTCCCACGGTTTATCAAGCGGAGAACGCGACCTTTTCGTCCGGCAGTGTTCTCGAGACGATCAATGCTGGATGGACGGGCACCGGTTACGTGAATACAAATAATGCGGTGGGCGCATTTGTAGAATGGACTGTGACCGTTCCTACCACGGGAATTTATACCCTCGATTTTCGTTTCGCCAACGGAACGACCCTGAATCGTCCAGCGGATTTGCGGATTAACGGGGTGGCGCAAAGCACACTGGCTTTCAACGGCACCGGCGCGTGGACCACCTGGAAAGACGTGGTGATTACAAAGACGTTGAATGCTGGTTCCAACAAGGTCCGTCTCACTGCAACCACGACCAATGGATGTGCCAACTTGGATAAGCTGACCGTCCAATAACCGATTATATATATTTATATTTTGTGATCAAAGTCGCCTGGGTTTCCCAGGCGACTTTTTTTACATCTCAAATCTGGGTCAAAAATAGCTAATTTAAGGTACGAACGAAAGCTCGATAATAGAGGGAAGAAGAAGCATAACCCAACCGTGCGGCTCGTTCGTCTGATCTAGTTGCATCGGTTGGCATCCTCAACCGGTGAGTCGCACAACCCAGCGTCTCGTACCCCACAAATGAACCTTATTTTACCTGCAGCGTCCGCTGTTCGCGGAGCCGTGTCTCTGCCTGCCCCCTCCTCGTCGTCTTACCATCTCCTCGCCCCTCGCAGTACGGCGGTGATCACGGGTCTGTTTTGGTTGGTGTCTTTATTATTTGTAACGGGCGCGGCTCGAGTGCAGGCCCAAACCGGCACCAGAACCCAGATCGAACTCTCGAACAGCACGTGGCAGTTCTTCGGACAAGGCACAGGTGCGCTGCCCTCTATCGGCTCGGCCGCTTTCAACAACGCGGGGTGGACCGACGTCACCGTGCCGCATAATTTTCAGGATCGTCTGCATATGACGAATACGCTGAAAGGTTGGTATCGCCGAGACGTGAATGTGCCGGCGAATCTGGCGGGTAAGCAGCTCTACTTGGTTTTTGAGGGTGCCGCGGCGATCTCCGATGTTTACGTCAACGGTCAGCACCTGGGACAACATCGCGGTGCATACACGCGTTTTAATATCGATGCCACCTCCGCGCTCAAGGTGGGCGCGAATAACACCGTGGCCGTGAGTGTGGATGACGACCCGGCAAACACCGCCGACCTCTTACCCAGCGGTGGTCGTTTGTACAAAGTTTGGGGCGGACTATATCGCAAGGTCTGGCTGATGGCGACCGATCGGGTTCACGTCGATCCCACGGATTTCAGCTCACCGGGCGTTTATATTACGCCGTCGTCTGTTTCTTCCACATCGGCTAATCTGGCAGTCCAAATCTTGCTCCGCAACGCAGGCGGTACGTTGGAAACTGTCCAGGTTAAAGCGACCTTGATCGATCCTTCGGA
>Ga0070717_10000338_pt1 | contig 30232 bp, 36 predicted proteins | sample LARL113metaG_FD_71366 | JGI IMG/M metagenome (GOLD analysis project Ga0070717, IMG submission 71366) | Corn, switchgrass and miscanthus rhizosphere microbial communities from Kellogg Biological Station, Michigan, USA - LAR L11-3 metaG | ecosystem: Host-associated > Plants > Roots > Rhizosphere ...
AACAGGAATTCGTTATAGCCGTACCCCGGCATCGGAGTCATGGTTGAGACCACACCCGCCGAACCCGTCACGCCGGTCGTTGTCATGGGACACGCATCAGCGCCGACGGCGCAGCCCTGGGAGGTCAACTGGATCCGCGCAACGCCGGTCTGCGCCTGCACCGCGATGTTCTGTTGCGGGGGTGCCCCGGTCAACTCGCACGGCACGTACGCGTAAGGTTGGTGGTTGCTTCGATGGGCGGCCGGGATGGTTACGAACGAGTACATCGAGTACGCGCAGCCGGGAACGGACACAGACCACAGCGCGGGCAATCCGGATGTTTTGCGAAGGCTTGCTTTGACGCTGTAGTCGGTCAGGTTGAGGCCGGGAGGTATAGGCTCACCGGCTGTCTGCTTGGGCTGGCCATAATCGCTGATCACGATCAGTTGATCTGTCGGCTGGTACCAGCTGATCCCGCCTATATGGCCGGGTATGCCGCTTGGCAGACTCCAGTTTCCGACGACCTTCAATGTGTCTTCTGAGACGAGAGCGATCGTCGCTGCCGCAAAAGGTGGCGAAACGTCCGCATAGGGGTTCGGCTCAACGGGAACGAAAAGCAGGCGGTCGGTCGGATCGACCGCAAGGAACGGCGTGATTGTCGAGGCGATTGTTCCGAAGGCGCCACTCTGCTCGAAGGGGCAGCCCGTGGCGCGAATGGCGAGCGTGTCGATGTCGTACGAAACGACATCGGTGCAACCACTGGTCTGATGCGATGGGTTCGTCTCGAAAAGCAGATGGTTGGTCGGGTCCGCGACTAGGCCGGTCGAGCGGTCGCCGACCCGCTTGCCAAATGACTGTCCCGCTTGACTGATCGTCGTGAAGTAGTTGGGCAGGGCCTGGGGCAGCTCCACCACCGAGCTTGCGGCGATCGTCGGCGCGGCATGAGCAGGCACCAGCGCGGTCCCGCCAACGGCAAGGCCGGCGCAGACGCTGCTGAGCAAGATGCTGGTGAAGCGTTTCAAATCTTGTTGTCTGTACGGGGGCCCGGGCGAAACCCAGGCCCCCGTACTTCTTCCCGCTAGTTGATTACGCTGAGCGGAGCGGTCTAGGCGCCCGCAGCGATGAAGAGGGCGCGAACGGTGAACCCGGGGGTGCAGGTGCCGATGCCGCCACCGCTATTCCCGGTGCCCGGAGTGCCCGTTGGAATGATGTCGACCGGGCCGACGGTGATGTCCGTGTTGCCCCCGTTGAGGAGGCTTCCCTGAAGAACTCCAACACCGGCAAAGAACCAGATGTCGTAGTAGACGCTATTGATGGTCGACGCGGCTCCGCCGAAGACTGTGGTGTTCGCGCTCGCGGCCCCACCCGTTCCGCAGACCAGGTTGTCAAAGCTACCGCTGCTCGACACAGCACCTGCGCCGGCGCCGCCATTGACCACGCCCTGCCAGGTTCCGGTGGGGAATGTGTAGGTACCGCCGCCGCCGAAGAGGGCAACCGCGGAGTTGGCGGTGCCTGTGACAAGCAGGGCACCGGCGTCCGCGGCGTTCGCCCCGAGCGGCGCTGCCGCGACTACCGCGCCGAGCATGGGCACGGCCAGCATCGAGAGAAACTTCAGTCGCATCGTGACTCCTTCTTTGCAAATAACAAGGTGGCGTTCCGGCCACCGATCACGCGGGGCTCAAATACACCCGCACGGAAATGTCTATGTTCAAAGCCCATTGGTTACAGCCGGTTCTCTACTGCTCCTGTGCTCACCTCCCTCTGCGACAAGTTGGCGTCTACGGGTAGTCGCACGAACACGCGTGGTGTTACACGTGGTGGAATGCCAGGTCGATCCACTGGGGCTAATGCGACGAGGAATGGCAAACACCGAGCTGTCGCGGCCAGCTAGCGCTTCTGTCGCCGCGACTTTCGCCGGACGATGCCCAACCAGCCGGCGCCGCCCGCGAGGACCAGCGCCACGGCGGCGCCGAGCGCGATGGGCATGATTGGCGGACCCTGCTTGGTGCCACCGGCGATTAGCCCCGGTCGACCCGGGTCAGTCGGTCCTGGTGAGGGCGTGGCGCCATCGGATCCCGCGCCGGCCGCCACTGACCCAGCCGGTCGACCGGTGACCGCCGTGCACCCCGCTGAGCCGCAGTTTGGGGCTGCAGTCTGGGAGGCGCCCGATGGCTTTTTCACATCTCCACCTGAGGTCTGACCGCCCACTGGGGGGCAGCTCGCGCGCCATGTCGTGCCACCATCGGTGCTGCACAGAAGACCCGCCTGCCGCGCGCCTGAGGCCACCGATGTCGAGGGTAGATAGCCCGCAAACAGGCGGCCGTCGGGCGCCATCGCGATTCCCGATGCACCGCCCTCGAGAGGGGAACCGGCTCCAAGCCGCGTCCAGGTCAAGCCACCATCGCTCGTGGCATAAACCCCGCCCGAGGAGGTGGAATTCTGGCCGGTGCCGAAGATTTGTAGAACGGCAACATAGGCGCGCTTCACACTGGCCGCCTCGGAGTAGTCGGGTGCCAGCGCCATCATGGGTGTCGCAGTCTGGGTAGCGCTACTTGCGCCGACCGGCACGGGAGCGAACGAGCTCCCGCCGTTTACCGACTTGAAGATTCCACGACCATTTCGAGCGAATATGGTCCCGTCGCTGGCGTACCTGGTCGAGAACAGCAGGGTGGTGTCGGCGTAGCCCGGCTGGACGCCGCTGAGAGTCGTGGGATTCGAGCAAGTCAGCGAGCCGGAACATTGCTCGACGACCGGCAGCTGAGAGTTCGAGTCCTCACCGACGAGAAACGCCACCGGGTTGCTGCCTTGGTTGGGGAAATTGGGTGGCAGGGCGAACCCCAGGTCCAGGTACTTCCCTCCGGAGCCGCTGACCGGCTGGATGGAGCCGCCGCTCGATGCATAGATGTAATCGTGGTTGCCGGCGTTGGCGACGATGCCGTCCTCGGCGAAATGCGGCGAGGTTGCCGGGACAGCCGCGGGCCCGACTGCGCGCCACGTGTCTCCTAGGTCGTCGCTCCGAACCATATTCGATCCGCCGCCGTCGAAAATGACCTCGTGACCGGTGGCATCCACGGCCACCGCCGGCCGGACGCCCGCCCATCCTTGCGCTTTGGCCTGCACCCAGGTGCTCCCGCCATTACGCGTGACCCACAGGTGCTTGCAATGCGACCCGCACGACGATCCGGCTTCAAGCGTCAGTGCGACCACCGTGCCCGTCCGGCTATACGAGGGCGAGACGGCCAGCCAGTAGACAGCCTCGTTGCCTATCGCAGATGGCGCAGCGGTCGCAGCCGAAGCGGATGGGCTAGCCGGCCCCATCCAGAGGATCGGCGGGAGGGCGAGTACGATCCCAACCAGCAGGCGCAGACCTGCGGTCGGAGATGGTCGCCGGGTCAGGAAGCGCGCGGACTCAACCGCCACCGGACGTGTTTCTGTCCGTGCCGATTGAAACGTCATAAGGTGGAGTCGTTTCGGATGCCGGCTGCGTTACAGCTGGCCGGCGGTGATCCGGTCGGAACCCCGTTTCCTGCCCCGTCGGGGCGCGAGGAGTCGGCCTAGATACCCGAACCAGCCGGCGAGTCGACCGTCGTCGTGCCCGCTCCAAGAGTCAGCTCCGCGACGCTTCCGACGACGCTGACGACCGGTGGGGTGTACTCCTCCGTGACACGCCTGCTGGTATTGCGCGCGTCGGGAGCCTCTTCAGCCTGGCTGGGCCTCTCTGTCTCGGTCATTGCGAACCTCCGCACCTCGTCCCCGCCAGAGGACCCTTCGTTGAGCAAACGATCATACCTATGGGCCTTGCGATGTCAAATGGACTATCTGGACCGGACCTCTTCGCCAAGGAGTCGAGGCGCGGTCAACAGTTGCCAGTGATGTGTCCAGTGCCACGGTCCTCGGGACGTGGTCGGATACTCCGCGACGGCGGCCTTCAACCAGTGCGCCCGAAGGCCGAGGGAGGCGTCATTTGAGACGCCTCCCTCCTGCGTTACCCTACCGGGCACCTCCGTGCCACCTACACCGGCGGTCGCGGGGGAGCGTCGATCAACCCGCGGTCAGAAATGGTCCACTGCTGCAGATCGGAGTATTTGGCCCATATGGACCCACCGTGTTGCCGCCGATTATTGTCAGGCCTTGGTATTCCGCCTGAATGCAGAGTTGGTACGAGGCCACCGGAATGAGCCCGGTACCGAACTCAAAAGATGCTTGCGCGTCGCCAGACTGGCGCCAGCCGCTGTCCCAGGCAATCCCGCTGCTGCTCTGCACGTAGCACCGCACCTCGGACAAATTGACGTCGATGTCCGAACGCGCAACTGTCTCGTTGCAGACTCCCTGAATCTCCTCCGAACCGCTGCCGACCGGAGCCCATTGACTGACCGCAGTACAGTACTGGTCAAAGTTGCATTGGTCAGCGAGGGCTGCCGACGCCGGGGTGGCCCCCACGAACCAGGTCAATGTCAGGATCGTGATGGCGCTAGCCGGGGCCAACCTCCGGACGAGTCGTTTTCCGACTGATTTCATGTGTTCCTCCCCTTGCCCGTCGGGATTGCCGAACGCTGCGGGCCGTGCGTTCGGAGCCGCCGGAGGCACCACAGGCCGAAAGTGCTCATTACCGACGCCATAGACCGCAATCGCTTAAAGAGCCGGGATGTTACGGACACATTGGCGTTGCCAAGGCGCGTAGCCAAAACACCACCGGCTCAATGCACTTGGCGTCTTGTTGTGACGATCACGTGGACGCCGATGCATTTCGCTGCTCGACTACTGCGCGGTCGTGTCGAGGAGGGCGATCGCTATGGTTCAGGGATCGAGAGGGGCAGTCTGGCACCTACGTCGATAAGGCCGCGCATCCACCCAACACAACGACAGACAGGGGCCCAAAGTCTCGCCTGACGCGCGAAAGACCGCCCATCAAGAGGGTCGCGAACTGGCCACGCGGCTGACCCCGGAGCCGCGCTCGCGGCCCCGGGGCTTGCGGGATGTCGCGACCAAAGCAGTCGCCGCTGGGAACCCGAACGTTACGCACTCCAGCGCGTCAGTCAAGCGCGGAGGCAATCGTTCACACCCCGAGTGGGGATACCTAAGACTCCCGCAAATGCGAGGAGAGAAGCCTGCATAGTCGGCTCTCTGCATCGGGCATCCAAACGGTCGCCTCAACCACGTGACTCCGTCGGGCATACCGTGCGTCTATTAGACCGTTCGTCCCCAGCTAAGCTCCAGAGCCGCGGGGCTGGGTAACCGCGAATGGCGTCCCGGCTCCCGCCTCGTACACGGATACCCGGTCCACGACCCACCGACCTGCATCCTGATATCCGAGGTCCAGCTCAGTGCGCCACCGTTCCTCTCCCTGGTCGGCATACTCGACGACGACGCGGAGTGGGCGCCCATTGAGGATCCCTTCGGCGACGGCCCGCTCAGGCTCATCACCCTCGCGGTTATGAGCACGGAAGGTCAGGCGCGCATACTCCTGCGGAGCCACGAACGAGCTCGACATCGCGTCAACCGGCATCGAAACCGTCCCGACAGCAAGGGCCGCCTTGTGTATGACGGCAACGCCGGATCCCACGTTCCGCACCGCGACGGGGAGGCGCAGCAGTCCAGGCCCGCCACCCTTGTCATCCTGCGCATTGCGACGGCGGATGACAGACGGGTCCTCACCTGACTCGGGCTCGCTATACCTTCCACGCGGAACGTCCACGAGCATCGGGCGCCAACTGGCCGCCAGCGTCTCCGCGGCCAGGGCGGCTTGCTTTTCGGCCGCCTGAGCCTGATCGAGCGATATGCGCAGAGCCCGGTCTGCCGTTACCAGTTCTTGCTGGCCCTGGCGCAGCGTTCTCCACGTGAAGAAAACGAGCACGCCTGTGATCAGGGCGAGTAGCAGAGTAGCCCCGCCAACGACCATTCCCGACAGATCGGACGAAGCCAAGCCCTGTCCAGGAGGTGAACTTGCGCCGACTAGCCCGAGCAGCGCCCATATCGTGACAACGACGGTCGCGAATAACACGCCGAGGTACGCCAGCGTCAGGATCAGAACAAGAAGGGCTCGAACCAATGTCACGAGCACGGAGGCACTATTGAATACCAGGTTCAGCAGCCTGTCGGACATGGCACCTCATTCTCGTCGACTTACCCCGCCGCTCCTTCGGCGGCGCGATCGGGTCAGACGGGCAACCTCGCGGCGTCCTCGCGCGGCGCTACTGGTAAACGAGGAGCGCCACGCGTTCGAAATGCAGGACATTGGCGGCGTGGTCCGGCTGTGCGACCGCTGACGCCCTGACCACTGCCACCGCGGTCACATGGATCGCCGGCGGGGCCCCGTCCTTGTACAGCCGATCGAGGGCGCGCGTGACCACCACCAACTTGCTCGTTGGCGTCAGCTGATGCGCGGGGCGGCGGTCGAACGGGCTGACTGGAGATGGCGGGATATCGCAGTGACCTTCGTCGCCATAGCAGCCGCCATGCCCGAACACGAAGAATGACCCGGCATACCGTTGCTGGGGCGTAAGTTTGGTGTCCTCAGTGGCGTCGGAGTGGTTGAGGAAGACCCGTGCCTCGAACGATGACCACGAGTGGTCTACTCCGTGGAAATACAGATCGGCTCTCCGAAACGCGTGACCGGCCTCATAGGCGGGCGCATCAAGCCTGACTGTGATCGCGCCCGGCACTTACTGCCCCGCCGGCGCCGTGACGCGCGCCGCCGCGTATTCATAACCGAGCGAGTTGATCGCCAGCGTCTGTGCCACCGTCATGTTGAAGGGCGGAAGCGCCTCCGGGAGCGTCTGAGCCGGAGGGGCGTCACCCGGGTGCTCCAGTTGCCATAACGCCCACAGCCGGTCGATCATGCAGTGGTGTGCGAAGAACAGCGGATCGTAAGCCGCCCACGGGATCTCGGCCATCGTCCCGCCGACCCAAACGTGCACCCGGTCGTGCAGGTTCTCCACGCGCTGCGAGAAGTCGAGAAAGTTCGGCGCCGCCAGGACCTCCTGGACCTCGGCGGCGGTGGGCAGTCCGTCTACCGCGCCAGGCGACCGGGATGTGGTCGTCGGCGGCGCCCCTTCGTCCATGCTGGCTGTCTGGGCGGCGGCAGGGATCGGCGAGGCGAGTAGCGGGTTAGTCGCTCCTCCGGCCTCGGCCTGTGTGTAGAGGGATGGGATGCCCGAGCCCTCCGCCGGTCGCGAGGACCAGTCCCACCAAGGCAGGGCTACCCCCCCCACCCGGTCCTGGAGCGACAGCTCGAAGAAGTACAGATATGCACGGTGCCATGGCAGGAACAGGATCGTGTGGTGCTGGCAGTACATCGGGAGGGGCAGCCCGTGGATCCCGGCCCAGTGGTTGAAGCCGCGATCGTCGCCGATGCCTTTCGACAGCGCGACGGCCTGACGAAACGAGTCTGCCTGCGCCGCAGTCAGCATGTCCGCCGAGAGGCGGTAGTTCAGGCCGTCCGGCGTGTCCGTCGCGATCGCGGTCGATGACAGCATCAGCCCGCGCTCAGCCCGCCGGGTCCACCTCGTTCCCGTCGGAGTCGTAGTAGGTGATCGTGTGGCCGCACATGCCGAAGGCCGACCACGCGACTTGCTGGGCCTCGTTGACTCCGATGTTGCTCCGATCGAACGACTGGAACTCCCCGCAGAGCGCCCCGTAGTTCCCTGAGAAATGGACTCTCGCGTACGTCGTGTCGTCGTCCGTTTCCTGGAGTCCTAGACGCTCGGGCACGTCTCCGGTCCGGCTGTCGAGCTCTGCATTCGCCATCCCGTGCCATTCTTGAGCCATCTCTTCTCCTCCTTTGGCAGCCTGCAATCCAAGCGTCGCAGGTCCCATCGTAGGACGCAGGGTCGCAGATCTAAAGGAGCACAGCCTCAAGAAGCACAAATATGGCCCACATGGGCTATGTAGCAAACCAGCGATGCAGCTGGCCCTCGAACCGTCCAAGGAGCGATGACGCTAGGCCATCGCGGGATCAATTCACTACGATGAACACGAGCATCACTGGCGGCGGGAAAGGAGGCGACGGATGTCGACAAGTACCACGCTGGATCTGAATGCTGTCGATGAGGGTGCGGACCCCACGCCGGGACCCTCACCCACTCCCTCACCCACACCGACGCCGACCCCGCCGCCCGTCCCCAGCCCCACGCCGGCACCAACACCGGCGACGACTCCGGGCCCGGATGGCGACGACGACGGCGACGATGACGACGGCGACGGCTGAAGCAGTCCCGCCCGGGTGCGACGAGAGCTAGATCTCTCGCCGCGTCGCGGACCATGGGACGCCAGCACCCGTCGGTTTCTGTCGTCATCGTTGCGCGTAACGAGCAAGAGCACCTGCGCGCCACCGTCGAATCGTTCCGGGACTCCGGTCCCGAAGGACTCGAGATCGTCGTGGTCGACGACCGTTCCGACGACGGCGGAGCCCGGTTTCTGCGCGAGCCCAGCTTCACCGCGATCAGGTCACACCGTCCGCGCCGCCAGCTAGGCATAGCTCGCGCGCGCAACCTTGGGGCCCGGCTGAGCAGCGGCAGGATCATCGTCTTCAGCGACGCCCACGTCTCAGTTGCTCCCGGGTGGCTCGAACCTCTTGTGGACGCGCTTCGACGGAAGGCCGTCGGCGTCGTCGCGCCCGCTGTGGTTTCGATGACCGATCGCACGTGCCGCGGTTACGGACAGATCTGGCGATATCGCCTCCTCGAGGTCGAGTGGCTACCGCGGCGCACGCGCGAGCCTCATCCCGTCCCTCTGATCGGCGGCGGGTTCCTGGCCATGCGTCGCCGCGTCTTCGAGACTGTGGGAGGGTTCGACCGGGGCATGCTGAACTGGGGCTACGAGGATGCGGAACTCTCGCTGCGGCTGTGGCTCCTCGGGTACGAGTGCCTGGTGCAACCGCGCGTGCGCGTCGAGCACTTGTTTCGGGCGCGACACCCGTACGCGGTCGATTGGGTCACCACCGGCCACAATCTCTTGCGCCTGGCGTTTCTTCATTTCGACGACACTCGCGTCGCGCGTGTTCTCGAGGCGACGGAGGCCTCCTCCTGGCTCGCCTCTTCGCTGCGTCTCCTGATGGCGGGGGACGTCGCGCGGCAGAGCACCAGGCTCCGAGCCGCGCGAGTCCATGACGACGACTGGTTCTTTCAGCGTTGGGGCGAGCCCTGGGAGAAGGCTGTGGCGTGAAGCACGACTCGGGACTAGCTGGCCCGCACCCCCCGCGCCTTCCGCACGAGGGCAGAGCCGCCGGCCCCGATGGACCCTGCCAGCGCCGCTGCGGCAACCGCGGACACGATCCCGCTGAACACTACGCCGAGCAGCGTCGCCGCCGGCGCGTACGAGGATGTCCCCGGCACGAGGCCACTCGCCGCGGAAACACCCTCGAGGCCCGTCAGGTACACCAGCTCGACGGCGAACGTGATACCCAGCGCGCGCCGCCATGGGTGCGCGCCCCGCGCCACATGCCAGGCCAGGGCGATGCTCATGCCGAAGCCGATCATCGCCAGGGTTTGCAGGTGGTCCTCCCCGGCGCTCCCACCGGGCGTCGAGACGACGGCGGTGAGCAGCAGCCCGCCCTGGGCGGCGATCCAGAACTGTGTCCAGAAGTCCGGCCACCGCCGCCTCCGCTCGGTGCGCCGTTCGGGGCCTGTGACGATCGCGCTCACGACGGTTGGCCTCCCTCGATGAGGGGCAGCAGCGCCGCCGGCACCGCTCGGCCCCGCGCCCCATCGATGGCGATGCCCGCGATCGTGAGCGCCGTGTGGGCGTCTACCAGCAGCGACTTGAGCGGGTCACCCACCACGCTCAGACCCGTCGGATAATGGCTCTCCAGGTACGTCCGGATTTCGCGCCGGGCCCGATGGATGTCCTCCATCGTGTCCTCGGCGACGTCCTCCCAGGTCACTGTCGGGCTCGCTGTTGACCGGATGAAGCTTCTCATCCCTCTTACCTCCTTTCCGGCGGCTAATTCCGCCTGCGGTAAAGGAAGGCAGATGGACAGAGACATAAGACGGACAGAACGTGGCCGGCTCACGGCAATGACCCGGCTGAACTCAATCTGACTCTTCGGAGATCCTCTCGCTGCGCCCCGACGCGACGAAGAGGTCTTCAACACTTAGCGGCCGGTCAGGCATAGACTTAACCGATGACTCCCGAGGCGCTGAAACAGATCTATCAGGACGAGGTTGAAGAGTCCTATAGGGCAAGTCGACTCGGCTCCTCGTCAGCAGTGCCTCTGTTGAGGGCTCTGAGGTATCTGACGCCGCACAGAGCAACTATTCCGGACGCCATGAAGGCCAGCGGGCTGTCGTTCAGCCAGTTTTCGGAGGCGCTGCCGCTCTTGGTCGATCTTGGGCTGGTTGAGTTGTACTACGAGAACGACGGCGAGTTCATCAGGCTTACACCTTCGGCCGGCACGGTGATAGCAGCCAAACTCTCTGCCTGAGAGCCCGTGCTGGAGGCTGGGGGGGCAGCCGGAATTGCAGGGCTGCTCGCATTCGGGGAACTGATCAGCCGCTATCGTAATCATCAGGGAGCCCCGTGGCGCTGCCGATGGGTCTGGATCTACCTGCTGGTGAACGGCGGAGCTGGTTTTGTCGCATATTTCACCTTGCAAGCGTTCGGCTGGCGGCCGACAAGCTCGAGCCAGGGCGCGCACGTGGCGCAGATCGTCACGGCTGGCGTTTCGGCAGTCGCGATCTTGAGGGCGGCAACATTCGCGTCGCCGCATGGCCACACGTCGACGGGCCGACGATTTGACAGCTTGTTGGCGGCCTTCTTGACGAAGGCCGACAGTCAGGTCAACGACGCATTCGACGAATACCTCACGGCCGAGGCCGTCGCGCTGATGAAAGGAATCTCATACCAAGCAGCTAGTGAGATCTTGCCTCGTTACTGCATTCAGAGTCGCAGTTTTGATGACGAGGCCTCCGTCCTGCACTTGGGCAAGCAAGTGGGAGCGATCGCTGCGCTCGAGTTGCCAGACGAGGCGAGCGCGATTCTGCTCGGCCGCGAACTGGTGCGTTTTACCGGAAAGCGAGCCGCTCGACGCTCAGTTCAGGTTAACCGCTCCGCTCTGTCCTAGCCGTGGTTCACTCGACCGGGTCGCCGGTCCCACTCAACCCCGTCGGGTAGCCACTCTCCAGATACGCCCGATCTGGAACCTCAAATGTCGGTAACCGTCGGCCACGATGGTGGGCGGCTTGTTGATGAGTGCCAGGGCGAACACAGCAACCAGGAGGATGCCGAGAGTCTCCCATTGCCAGGGGCCAAGATCGTTCTCGGCGAGTTGGTGCGCGCGCTGCCGCAGGGCAGCTACCTCGTCGACCTGAGCTTTGAACACAATCGCCTCAAGATTGGCGGCCGGCTCGGTCGCGACAGCCGGTGGTGTAGGCCAGGCGTAGGACGACTGCGCCGATGGCGTCGCGTTCGTCGACAGGCGCACGAAGGGTGCTGGCAGCAGGAACACCCCCACGCCAAGGGCGATCACGGAAGCGCGGAGCGCATAGGCGCGGCGCTCGACCGTCCTCTGGATGATGACCGAGTAGTTTCGCAACCGCACGTTCATCCGCTCGGGCGGGGAGGTGGGCACGGCGTCCAACTCCACTCGGTCGGGCGCGGTGAGGTACGCCACGTAGAAGGTGGACAGAGTGACCGCCAGGCCGAAGAAGATGGCGGGGAAGAAGCCGCGGGGTGGCAGTGGGCGGCTGGAAACCGAGAAGCTAACGCCGAGCACACCAACGTAAAGGGTGCCGATCGCGGCCGCGGCCTTCTGCACAAGCTCCGCCGCAGCCCGTGAGCGGTCCAGCGAGCCCTTGACGGTGTCGAGCAGGGCGGTGGCGTAAGCCAGGTCGTAACCGGCGCCGGTGGCGCGAGTGGCCGCGGTCGCGTCGAACTGCGCCTGTAGCGTGATCTCGGCTTCGGTCAAAGTCTCAGGCCGGGTCCTGGAAATCTTCAGGTGGCGGTGGGGCTGCCACTGGTGGGTCAAAGAAGTCCGGAAGTGACCCGAAGCTTTCAGCGTGCACGAGGTCGCCGTTGGCCGTGTGCGCGGGGTCGACACCCTTGTGCAACATACCCATGGGGTGCAACTCAAAGTCCACGTCAGGGAAGTCCATGTTCTCATATGCGCAATGCACGGAGGTACCTCCTCGAATGCAGGTTGAACGCTCGCGCCGGCGGCCTACTTCTCCCGAGTAGAGAACTGCCGCTTTTTGGAGCCCGGACGCGGTAGTCCGCACAAGGCTCCGGTTAACCGCCTCGCGCAAGTCCGGACGACCGACCTCTGAATCTGCTCGTTCATCCGCCCGTTTCTCGGCTATCAGCGAAGGGCCTCAGTAATGCATGCGAGAGTGGCCCCGTCAATCGGAAACGCGCGTTTGTAAGCCGAGTGGCTCATATCCCGACGGCGTGTCGAGCCGATCAGAAACGACGCGCCCGGAGGCGGTAGACGCCGCGGCCAACCCGAACGAATCTGCTGCCTGTGTGCCGGTTCATGTGCGACCGGATGGTTGAACGCGCGACAGTCGGATATTCGCGCGTAACGGCAATGAAGATCTCCGCGATCGAGGCAGGCGCCGATTTTTCGCGCAGATAGCGAAGGACCAGGTCGCCAATGACCCCTGGGCCGATCCGGTCGGCCGCCGTTGCCGTGACTGATCTCGCCAAGGCCCTCATGGTAAGCTGCGTACAGTTGTTCGCCCCAGTCCGAGTCACCGTCGCAGCAGGAGCAGATGGCAGCTTGACCTTCGTCCGTGGTATTGTCTCGAGCGTAGCGAAGACGTCTGGACGTCTTTTCCACAGCCTTCCCACCGCTTGTCAACAGGTGCCCAACCATCTGTCCACAGGAGATCACTTTGACGGCCGTTAGGCGACCACCGGGGCAGGTCCGTGATGCCATTATCCAGACGCTCGGCGCGGCGAATAGGCCATTGCGCGTTGTCGAGATCCAGGATGGCGTGGAGAAGCGCATCGGACGTGTTCCGCAATCCTCCGTCCGCTCATACATGCGCCTGGGCGCAGGACGCTACTTCGAACGGGTTGGTCGGGGCCTTTACCGGAGCAAGCGCTAGATGGCCGTCGACCGCGCGTCGGAGGAGGTGGATTTTCAGTGGCGCCGCCAGCGCCTCTACCTGGCGGATTGCTTCGATTGGCTGAAGACTGCCGCGACTAACTCGATTTCTGCGGTCGTCACCGATCCCCCGTACGGGCTCGTCGAATACCAGGCTGATCAGCAACGGAAGTTGCGCGCTGGTCGAGGAGGCATTTGGCGTATTCCACCAACATTCGACGGCTCTAAGAGGAAGCCTCTGCCACGGTTCACTGTTCTGTCGGAATCGGACTTGACTGCAATCACAGAGTTCTTCTCGCGATGGGCGCTCGAGGTCCGGCGCGTGCTAAAGCCTGGTGGTCATGTCGTCATCGCGAGCAATCCGTTGGTCAGCCCATACGTGTCGGCGGGAATTGCCTCCGCTGGGCTGGAGCGTAGAGGAGAGATTGTGCGGCTTGTCCGTACGTTCCGCGGTGGCGACCGCCCCAAAGGTGCTGAGGCGGAGTTTCCGGAGGTCAGCGCGATGCCCAGATCGTGCTGGGAACCGTGGGTTCTTTATCGCAAAGAGCTGAGTGAACCGACGCTCGCGGACAACCTGAGAAAATGGGGTACTGGCGGCCTCCGTCGCCCGTCGGCCGAGACCCCCTTCGCAGACGTGATCGCGAGCGGAACGACGCCACTTCGCGAGCGAGAGGCTGCGCCTCATCCGAGCGTTAAGCCACAGGCATTCATGCGCAAAATTGTGCGTGCCGTCCTGCCGACCGGCGACGGACTGATTCTTGATCCCTTCGCCGGCTGTGCCACTACACTGGCCGCCTGCGAGGCTGTCGGAGTGGCCGGTATAGGGATCGAACTCGACAGGCATTACTTTGAAATGGCAAAGGAGGCGATCCCAGCCCTCGCGGCGATCTAGCCAAGCCCGTTCTTCGCCGCTAGGCTACATTGCCGATGCCGCCGCGTTACGTCGAGCTGATCAGGCCAGACCCCACCGGGGTCGTGGACCCGGCGCAGCTGCCACACGACCTCCCGTTCAACCTGGTTCCCCGAGACTTCTTTCGGACAGTTGAGGACATCCACGAGGTCCTCCACGACCTGAATACGATGATGCACCAGCGGGGCTACCAGCGAATGGAAGAGTTGCTCGATCCCGCGGGCTTTTCAGGGATGATCAGCCGCACCGGCGCCAGTCGATTGGCGCGGGCCTCGCATGCGCTCGTCGTGAACCGAAGGCACAATGGCTACCCCGACTTGATCGTGGACGGGCAGTATCCAGCAAACTCTGTTCAGCGTGGCGAGGGAGGCCTCGAGATCAAGGCCAGCCGATCGGGTAGAAGCTGGCAGACGCATGGCCCTCGCGCTGGCTGGTTCTGCGTCTTCCAGTTTGCGCTGGATGAGCGGGAGGAAGTGGCGCTATTCGATCGTGAGCCCACGCGAGTGCTCGCCGTGCTGGTGGCGGAGCTGGACCTTGACGACTGGAACTGGCAGCCGGCTAAGGAGGGGAAGATCAGGTCCGGCACAGCGAGTATGCGCGCCTCCGGCGTTGCCAAATGTCGGGCAGGAGCCGTCTGGGTCGACCCACCGTACCAAAACGAGCACGAAGGTCTCCTCACCAAGGCAAGGTTTGACGCCTTCAGGGACGATGCACCTCGACTTGTTGAGCAAAGAATGCGCGAGGGGGACGTTACGGTGGACGCGATGGCAGAGGCGCTGCTTTCAATCAGCCCCGGCGACATCGACGTAACCAAACGGCGTGTGCGGTCGACGCTTGCCAACCTTCGCAAGGCGGCCCGTGCCGATCTGATCGACAAGGAGTGGAGATTGCTCGGTACAGCCGAGGTCGTCGCTAAGCCCGTTGTTGAGGAATGAAGAGAGCCTACAAACGAGAGGCCAGGTTCCTGCAGTAGCGGACGGTCCGCGACAACATCTCGCTCTACTTGCGGTTGCGGAGATACGACATTTCAAGAAAGCGCCGGAGACGCGCCATCTGTTCTGACGTGTGAAGGACGAATTCGGTTTCTCCCATCCCATAGTGGCCGATCTTCCGGACGTCCCTCATTTCGCTCGGCTCCCAGGGTTTCGCTTCGTCTGGGAGTAGCGAGATGTACGCGTAGATCTTTGTCTTCTGCAGTTCCAGCGTGAAGAACGACCGCTTTCCGACGAAGTACCCGATGTAGTACTTGACAGGCCGGCGTCGAACGTCGTCGCCAAGCGCCATGGCATACGCGTCGATTTGCTCAAACAGATCGATGATCGCTGAGGGTTTCCCGTTGGTGTGGTGCGCAATATCGAAGATCGCCTTGGCCTCGGGCTTCACGCCGCCTGACGGCTGCGCTGGGGCACTCGACGGCCCCGGAACAGGCGGCGCGCCCACGAGAGCGCCCGTGGCTCCCGGCGTGGCGAGACCCCCTAGAACTCGACTCAAGCTGGCGGATAGCCTCGACTTGTCGATCGGCGGTCCCTCGATGGCGCCGCTGATGACCTGAATCAATTTCGAGGTCGGTTGCTGGCCCAACGATGCGAGGGCGGCCCGAGTACGGAAATCGACAAAGACCTGCTCCCCCCAGGTGTCGAGATTCCCGGTCTGGACTGAACTGCGGCTCAGGATCTGGAGGCGCTCGATGACGTCCGACGAATCACCCGCGGAGCTCATCTCCTTGACATCCAGCTCAAAGAGAAGCTTCCTGTCCATCGGGACGGGCTCGTTTGACTTGTAGACGTGGTATGCGAGGCCATTGGTGAGGACGCACCAGACAACCCCCTCATTGTTCGCGTAGTTGACCGTCTGTGCGATGAACGCCTTGTCGCTCAGGGCCTTCCCCAGTGCTTTCGCCTCAATGAAGAGCTTGGGCTTGCCGTCTATGCGCAGCGCATAGTCGAGAAAGGTGCCGTCATAGACTCTGAATTCACGATCCACCTCGTTGAAGTCATCGAGGTTCCATCCCAGACCCCGCAGCAGCGGCTCGATGACGTGGTGTTTCGTGTTTGCCTCGTTGGCACTGCCATGACCTTCCAGTTGGGCGATCGTCGCAAGAAGATTCGGCAGTAGCTCGGCCAGCCCCATGGGCCAAGTCTAGTTAGGCTGGACGACGAGGTTGGCCGGTCCCGATTGGCACGCCAGCCGAACGGGGGTCCCTGTAACGCCAGGCCACGTCGGGACGACTACAAATCTGAGCCGCCGCCGGGGTTGGCGCCGGTGGCGCCTCATGCGACCGCGGCGGAAGCAAATACTTCAGCGACGAGCTGGTCGAGTTGTTTTGCCGAGCTGCTCCAGCGGCCCGACGGTCTACCATGATGCCCATGCGGCAAACACGCGAACGAGTGCCGGCAGGTCACACCTGACATCCGATGATTGAGACGGACAGCCTGGCGAAGCTCAAGGCCGAAGTCCAGACTCGCATGGAAGCCGACCGAAAGATTCTGGAACAGCTGCGCGCTGAGATTCGTCCTTTGAGGGCCATCACCCGCCGGATTCAGTCTCGCGCCACAACCTCGATCTCGCTGGTCGCTGCTGACGGCGGTAACAACCGCATCGAATTCGATCCTTTCCTTGTTCAACTAGTACGAGTAGTCGATTCGAGTAACAACGAGTACTGCCTCGAGGCCATTACGCCCACCACTGACCTCGATGAACTCGCTGCTCGCCAGTTCAGCGCCTCAGGACAGCCAGCGACGGCGCTGGGTGATCTCATGAGTTTCCTGAAGGTGACCTCGCTACCTCAACTCAGTCACATGATCCACGAGGCGAAGGGAGACCGCCCCCGGAGCACCAACTGGGTTCTAACCTATCGCTCGTTAGTCGAGTGGGCGATCTTGTTCCACATCATTCGGGACAAGGACTTTGCGACAGACACCTTGATCGTCTTCGACGGTCTACTTCGGAGCAAGCTCTTTGCACGAGACGGGTTCACGCGGATGATGGCCGGGATCCGGGAAGCGATCGACGAGAAATTCAAGTCTCAGCGGCGCCGCATCTACCTGTGCGGCATTGCCAAACACAATGCTGTGCTGACACGATATCGGTTGGCCATGGCGCTGGAGGGCATTCTCGACAGCGACTACCCCGCCTACGTCGAGATTCCTCGCGAGATTGAGCAGAAGGCATATACGTGGTCGGAATGGGCACGCGGAGCTGACGTGGAGGACGAGGACCGGGAGCCCAATCGCTTTGTCGGAGGCAAGATGTTCTTCGCAAAGTTCGGAAGTGGTCGTCGCGATCCGATATGGCCGGTGGACATTCTTGAATCACAGGCACAGGACGCGCAGGCGATCCTCGGATACCTATTGGCCGACGCGGTCGAAGGGTTCCCTGTCGCGCACTACCCACGGTGTCTGCAGAAAGCGCACGAAAACGCCGCCTTAGTCGACTTCGACTTCAGCATCCTCCAGGACCAGGTCTTCGAAGGGCTGCGTCAAGCTTTAGGAAATGAAGCCCCGGCCCTTGAAGTGTTCAGGCTTCAAGACCAGGATCCTGCCGGCCGTAGGTACGAGTAAGCAGGATGCCAACTCCTCCCCTGTTTCCTGACGAAGAAGTTGTCGGCGTATTCCGCGGCTTCCGCGAAGGCGGGATGGAGTTCCACGCTGATTTGGTTCTGCCCTATCGTCCCGACTTTCATGCGATCCCGATGCACGGCCAGTTCCTGCTTGTACAACTGGAAACACCGGATGAAGCGGTCCTCGGCCGGATTGCGTCGTTTAGCTCAGAGGGACGGCTCGCAAGTGGATCCGGAGAGGAATTCAACATACGAGCGGTTCGTGAAGGCCGTGCCATCCCCGACGATCTTCGACAGGACTACCTTCGTTACAAGGTCAACATCCGCGTCTTGGGCGTGCTGCGTCGCAACCGGGACGAGGTCATGTTCATCGCCTCCCACCGGCGCCTTCCCCACGTTGGAAGCCCCGTTGCTTTCCCATCGCCACCGGTGTTGCGGGAAATCGTCGGACATGCAAGCGATGGCGTGGCCATAGGACACTACGCCCTAGGCGAGTACATCTACGCCGAGGGTAGCGAAAATCTGGATGTCCAGCCATGGATGCAGGTGAAGACACCCGAGGTGGTCGCCCGATTCCCGTTGAAGGCGCTTGTTTCCCGCCGATCCTTCATCTTCGCCCGTGCCGGGTTTGGCAAGTCGAACTTGACGAAGTTGCTCTTCAGTTTGCTGTACAAAGCAACGCCGACAATCGAGAAGAAGGGCGGCCGCGCCGTCCCCGTCGGTACGATCATCTTTGATCCCGAAGGCGAGTACTTCTGGCCCGACGACAACGGCCGCCCCGGCCTCTGCGACGTTCCCTGGCTAGAAGACAAGCTGGTGGTCTTCACTTCGCGGGCGAGCAAAAGCCCCTTTTACAACTCATTCGTAGCCGGCGGCGTGAAGCTCGATATCAGGCGTCTTAATCCCTCCGATGTGATAGCGATTGCGCTCCCTCCGGAACGCCAGGAGCAGCAGAACGTGGCGAAGCTCCGGGGAATGTCGGCCGACAGATGGGAGCGGCTCGTCACCCTGATTTACGCTAACGGCAACTCGACCGACCTGAGCGACATCGCTGACCTCCTGAATCTGGATTCGCAGCAGCAGCAAGCTGAAGCGCTCGCTGCCCGCTCGAACATGACGACGATCGTCAGGATGCTTCATGACCCGAGCAGTCTTCTTATGGATCGACTGCTTGGCGCTCTGCAAGCCGGAAAGCTATGCGTCGTCGATGTATCGCAGATGAGGGGCGCCCAGGCAATGATCCTGACCGGTCTCATCCTGAGACGCATCTTCGAGCGAAACCAGCAGGAGTTCACTCAGGCAGAGCCCAAGACGATTCCCACGATTGCTGTTATCGAAGAGGCACAGACGGTGCTGAACGAGAAAGCAAGCGCTGCTGAGCCGTTCATTGCATGGGTCAAGGAAGGCCGCAAGTACGACCTTGGGTCCTTCATGATCACTCAGCAGCCGGGCAGTATCCCTCACGACATTCTCAGCCAAGGGGACAACTGGTTCCTCTTCCATCTTCTTGCTGAGGGTGATCTGACCAATGTGCATAGGGCTAATGCGCATTTCAGCGAGGATTTGCTTAGCGGGATCCTTAACGAGCCGATCCCAGGCCAAGGGGTCCTCTGGAGCTCGGCCGCCCAGCGGCCCTATCCGCTGGCAATGCGCGCCTTCTCGTTCGAGCGAATGTTTGAGGTCCGCGACCTCAGATATACGAAAACGGCCGTGGATACATTCGCCGCTCAGTTGAAGGGCCGGTTCGATCAGCTCGCCGAGCGTGCCCGCGAGGAAGCAAGGCCTGCCACATCGGCTGAGGGGACACGATCTGCGGCGTCCCCTCGAGTCTCAGCGACACAATCAGCGGATGGCGCCGCGATTGACGTCGACGGCGTAGACGTCTTCGAAGCCCTGGAAGGAGCCGCTATTCGGGCATTCCAAAGTGACGAAGAGATCATGAAGCAGATGGCCGGCGACGGCATCCCGTGGGGAGCACTCAATTCGTATTTCCAGAAGCACCTTCCGCCGGAACTCGAAGATCGAGGTGCCATGGCATACCGGCTCGTCCCGAAGGCGATGGACCGGACCTTCGGCGCACAGGACGCCGGCTGGCACACGTACAAGCACGCCACCACCGGAAAGACTTGGGTCAAAAAGGGTCCCCTCGGGTCTTAGCGGGCGACGTCGATTCGTCGTCCCTGACGGCTCTCAACCGGATCTGTCCCTATTTCACGATGTTTCCGCTGCGTGTTCCATACGGGATAATGCGGCGGCACGGCCGCTCTGGACAACGGGTGCTGGACCCGTTCTGCGGCCGAGGAACAACCATCTACGCAGCCCGGCTCTTGGGACTCGAGGGCATCGGCCTTGATAGCAGTCCTGTCGCAGCTGCGGTCGCTGCAGCCAAGACCGTCACCGCGACTACTCGTTCCATCGTGCGCGCGTACCGCTCTGCTCTGGAATCGATACCGCAGCCGACCCAGGTTCCCGATGGTGGGTTCTGGCGGCTGGCATACCATCCTCGGACCCTACAGACTCTGTGCAGGCTGCGCGAAGCCCTTCTGGTGGACTGCCGATCGGACAGTCGGGTCGCGCTCCGGGCGATCCTACTCGGTGCCCTCCACGGTCCTTTGACCAAGGGGACGTCTTCGTATCTCAGTAATCAATCTCCACGTACCTTCGCGCCGAAGCCGGCCTATGCGGAGAGGTTCTGGGTGCGGCGCAATCTCGAGCCCAGGGACGTCAATGTTGAAGCTGTCGTCCGCACTCGAGCGGAACGCTATTTCGCAGTCGAGACAACCCCAAGAGGAGGTGAGGTTCGTCTGGCCGATAGTCGCCGATCCGAGTCATATCGCGGACTTCCTGATCAGGCCTTCGATTGGGTTATTACCTCTCCGCCGTATTACGGGATGAGAACGTACGTGCCCGATCAATGGCTCAGGAACTGGTTCGTGGGGGGTCCTGACGTTACCGACTACTCCGCCGAGCACCAGCTTCGTCACTCGAGTCCGACCGACTTCGCGGCCGAGCTGAAGCAGGTCTGGCAATATGCCGGACGGCTCAGCAAGCCAGGCGCCCGAATGATGGTGCGCTTTGGCGGCATCAACGATCGCACGGCTGACCCTGTCACGATCATCAAGGCGTCCCTGAAGGAGTCGGCATGGGAAGTTAGCGCCATCCGGTCCGCCGGTCTCGCGTCCGCCGGCAAACGACAGGCCGCCCACTTCGGTGCCGGAGTTGACGAGCCGCGCGCCGAATTCGACGTATGGGCGGTTCGCACGGATGGACAAACAGCATGCAGCGGTATCTCCCCGGCTCCCGCGCTGCGCTTTAGCTGATGAGAGCCAGGGTCTTCCGCCGCGCGAATGACCAGACCTACACATACGACGGCGAAGTGGAAGCAACGAGCCCGGATGATGCCTGGCGGCAGCTGCAGCCGCACCAACCGCTGCATCAAGGCGACGTGGTCTACGTAGAGGATATCTACCGCGAACTGATCGGCGATGGAGGCTGGAAGGTTATCCCGCCGGGTGGGCTGACACGCTCGCTCTACGCTTTGGCTTCAGACCAGAACCCCACATCGTGACGTCGCGCCGCGAGCCCACGTTACGGGAATGGCGAATGGGTTGCGAGATGACTGACGATCAGGTGTCTGAGGAGGTCGTGGAACTTGCGCGCCATGCCGATGAAGTAGGACGGTGGGACTACATCCACGCTCGCATCGCCAAGGAGACGGACAACGAGGTCGACGAGAAGCTGCGGACGGAAGCTTTGGCAGCGCTCACTGTGCTGCAAAATGAACTGGGCCCCTCCTGGCCTCGCGAAGCTTACGCTCGCGATGAGGACCTAGGCGCGTTCATTGGGAATCGCGCCGCCTGGACTCTCCGCCAGCTCGTAGAGCACGCCGCCCAGATCGCCCAGATGCGCAATGACCCTGGCTGGCAGACCATCGCGAGGCGACTGCGCCAGCCGAACCAGTCCAGCGCGGCACTGTTTGAAATGCGCATCGCCCGACTCGCTCATCAGCGAGGGCTGCACTGCGCGTTTGATCCGCCGACCTCGGGCGCGAAGCGAGGAGACGTACTCATAACTCCCAGCCCAAGCGTGCAAGAACCGCGCGTGTACGTTGAATGTACCGAGGTCCAGGCGGTCCCCGACGTCGTGCGTGCCACTGACCGCATGCGTTTTCGCATCTGGCCGCTCGATCTCGATGTCAGTCTGCGCGTCGGCGGCCTCCTTGCCCGGCCCGTCGATGACGGTGAACTTGATCGTCTGGCGCGGAGAGCCCACCAGTTCTACGAGCAGGTGAAGCTGTCAGGCGCACCAGCAGAGGTCGCGATCGAAGGCCTGCTCAGTCTTTGGGCGGTCCCGAGAGATCATCCCGATGCCGACGAGTTCATGGCGCGTCGCGGCGACACCAAGACGATCAACTTTTCACACGATCCATTCCTTCGCCTGCTCGGGGCTCTTCGCAAGAAGCAGCGACAGCTCCCGGCCTCGAGCGCGTCGGTGATAGCGTTTCGGCCATCGCGCCTCATGACGCAGCAACCGAGCCCTCGTATCCGGGCAGCGATACGGGAAGAGATCTCTGCCGAACCGCGAGTGTCAGCGGTCGTGATCTTTGTGCGCCACTGGGCGCCGGGAGCAACCCCTCGGTCTCAGCAACTCGATCACGAAGACCACCTCGCGCTGATCGACCTCTACGATCCCGTGAAAGAGATCACGATCTTGGTCTGGAACCCGCGGCGACAACACCGCACTGCGGATGATGTCATCAGGCAGCTGCTTGTGCCTAGATTGGAACCCTGGATCGATATCTAGCGCGCAGACCCAGCGGCTCCCGGGCGCAGCTTTTGCGCCGGGTTGAAGCTCAACGCCGCCGAAGCCGTTTGAGTTGCTCCTTGTAGATACACAGGAGGTCCTCGAGCTCACGAGGCTGGAGAACCCGGAACTCCACGGGAAGCTCGTCAACGCGGATTGTGTTGCGGCGACCGTTCAGACCAAGTGCGACGGCTCCTTCGCGTGTCCCTCTGTGGAGATAGACCTCGGCCGGCGCCAGGCCGAAGCGTGCCCCGACTCGAAGCGAGACGTCGTAGACGGTGAGCTCACCAACCATATGAATGCCACCGATCATCGATTCGACGAGGTCGTGAAGGTCGGCGAAGTTTCTGGCGGCGCGCAGCCGATGAACACTCCGATTCAGACGGCGTTCGGCCTCGTTGATCGCCCGCGCCGGGATTCGTCGTTGGTGCGGATGTCTACGTGACCGACCATCAGCATCGACCGAGACACATCGGGCCGCCTCGGACACGGCCTCTGCGTCTGTCTTCGCCAGTCGGTAGTGGTCCAACTCTCGTTCAGCCTGGGGCCGGACGCGGCGAACGTAGTCTGCTGCGATTCCGCCGAGATTGTCGGTGGACAGAACGGGCACCTCGATTAGGTGTTTGCGTCGTGACGGGGTGAAGCCCTGTCGACGTGTCACGTTATCCACTTACACTTGCCGTGGGGGGCGAAAGCGCACATGGGCAGAACTCGGTTTGCAACCAGCGAGGTCCGGCTGGGTTGTTTCGCCGCAACGCTCTTCTCCTCCTGCTGGGCTGGCCGGGGGGCGGGAAGATGACATTGGCGCGTCCAACGGTGAGACCCAGATGACCATCGCTGGTGTAGACGGGACGAAAGGCGGGTGGCTTGCTGCAATCCGGTCAGGCCCTGAGATCGTCTTGTCGTTCCACCGTTCGTTCGAGGAGGTCCTACAGCGCCCCGGCCTCGAGCTGATCCTGGTGGATGTCCCGATTGGTCTCCCGGACCGCGGGTCGCGCGGCGCCGACCTTGTTGCCAGGCAGCTGCTCCAGGCGCGGCGGTCCTCGGTCTTCCCCGCCCCCATCCGACCGATGCTCGCGGCAAGTTCCTGGGAGGAGGCCTGCGAAATCCGGTGCGCCATAGAAGGCAAACGGTGCTCCAAACAGACCTTTGCAATCATGGACAAGATCGCTGAGGTCGACGGCCTCCTCACGCCGTCCGAGCAGGACCGTGTTGCTGAGGCGCATCCCGAGGTCAGCTTCACCCGCGCCAACGGGATGACGCCTATGCAGGAGCGGAAAACCTCCTCCGGCGGTCGCGGGCAGCGGATCGGGTTGCTCGAAGCAAGTTTCCCTGGCGTGCGGGCGCTGATCGCGAGCCAGCCTCGCGGTGTGTGGCTCGACTGCACCGATGCACTGATCTGTCTTTGGACTGCTGAGCGGCTCCGGGATGGACGTGCGATGCGACTCCCGAGCGGTGTCGAGGAGAGGGACTCAAGGGGCTTGCGGATGGAGATCATTGCGTAGGTGTGCACAGGGGCCACTCGCGAGTTGCTACTCTTTGCAAACGCATTGTTTGCTGCCCTGGAAGGCCCGATTTAGGCTGCGAATGCGGGGACGCGGTGGCGGCCCCACCACCTCACGATGCGCCTGTGCCGTACTCCCGCTTCAAAGCTTCCGCCCGCGAGGGCTCTCCCGACGCCAGGAGCGCCCGGGACAGGAGGGCCGCGATTGCCTCCCTCTCCGGCGCCGCCCCCAGCGCCTCGCTTAGTGCGGTGACAGCAGCATGAGCATCGCCCCGCTCAAGATATGCCTCGCCCACCCGACCTAGGAGCTCCGCACGACACACCCGCACCTCCCGCCGCACACTCTCCACCACCTCGATCGCGGATCCCCGGCCAGCCGTCATCCTCTGCACCTCCTCCCACACCGGAAGGAACAGGCCCTTCGACTGCGCCAGTTCACGCTCGACATGCGCCAGCATCGGCCCACTCAGCCCGGCCCCTGACTGCGAGAGGTCCGCGCGAAGCCCCCTCAGCCGGACCACGTCGATCGCGCTGTCCGGCAGATCCAGCCATACCAGCTGGCCCCGATCCTTGACCACCTCGACGAGGGGTGCCGGCAGCGCGCGGCGCAAGTCGCTCAACCTGTCCGTGACCCGCTTCCGCAGCGACCGCATCGCGACGCCGTGGTACGCCTCGTCACCCAGTTCTAGCCGGGTCGCCGGCCCTAGTCCCGCCACCCGGCGCACCAGCAGGTAGAGCCAAAAGAACCCCACGATCTCGCGCCCGAGCAGCTCCGGGGCGTGGTCTATCCCCTCATACCACAGATGCAGACGCCCAACGGTTTCCACCACCAGCCCCGGCGCAGACTCGGCATCGACAGGCTGCGCCGCGACCTCCGGCATGGACGGCTGATCGGCTACCTCCGGCCAGCCCTCCAGTCTCTCCACGGTCACAGGGCGGGGAAGCTTGAGTCCGCCAATAATTCCGACGGTTACAACGAGAACGGTACCGGCGCCTAGCAGCGCCCACGGCGGCGCAGCCGCTGCTTGTGGCGCCTCGGTCACCGCAGCGTCGAATATCGCGTAGCGTCCGCCCAGCTTCGCCATCCAGTAGTGCCCGTCGAAGGCGACGTCCTCCGTCCGCGCGGGCTCGCTCCCGTTCCCGCCAAACGTCCGCCGCAAAGTCCCGGTCTGGTGCACCTCCGTGGATAGCGAGGGGTTGCCTGGGTCCGGCTGGCCGAGCACGGTCGTGGTCGTGTCGGTGCGCACCTCTTGGACCGGACCCGACATCCCGACCAGCCGCCGCTGGAACTCGACCAGGGCACTGCCACCCAGGCTCCCGTTGACGAGGTCGACGCGGTCCTGGACCAGCGCGTCGTCCTCGCGCGCCTCGTCCGACGCAAAGTCGCGCAGTACCTGGTCGCCCACCGCCGACGAGACGCCCGGACCCACGGCAGGCGCACTGCCGGCGAGCCGCAGACCGACTCCAGCTGCGAGGAGCGCTGCAGCAATCGCCGCAATCACGACACCGAAACGCAGCCGCCCCGCCATCCCCATCCTTGACCCTCTCCGCCGCCGATGTTATCCCGCCCGTCAGCGGCGAACGGGCAGTCGGCGGGCGATACTTCGCCCCATCGTATTCGGCTTTCCTCGCGGCAACACGCGGCCGGCGGGCGGTTTGTTCTCATCCTGAGATGCACCACAAAGGAGGTGCACATGAGCCCGACATCCGCATCAACACTGATCCGCCAGGCTTTCGAGGAGGTTGTCAACCAAGTCCCGGCTGCCGCTCTCGATGCGAGCGGCGACGCGCTGGCTATCCCGCTCCCGGACCTTCCCGCGCTCCTCCGGGGCGTGGTCCCCGCACCGATACCCCGCGGCGACCTGTGGCTCGCGGTCATGGGCGCGCTTCGCGCGGACCAGCAGGCGATCTATGGACCGGTCGTGCTCGAGGCTCTGGCGCCGGGCATCGTCGCCGCCCTCCGTGCGCTCACTCCTCGCCCGCCGGCCGTGACCCGTGAGGACCTCGACCAGCAGTTCCTTCTCCAGGTCCTCCACAACGCGCGCGCGATGTCGCTCCCGCGCCACCCGGACTTGATCCCGAAGGCACTCCTCTGGCGCACGACATCCGATGTCGGCCGCTGGCTCGCCGCCGACGCCAACCGCCGAAACGCCGAAGAGCTCTTCACCCTCGGAGCGACTCGCAGACCACGGGCGCCACGAGCGCGCGGCGCGGACATGACACCGCAACGTTCGGACTCCGCGCCGAGCCCGCAGAGGCCAGCCCCGCAGCACCGCCCGCGCGCCCGCCGGCACATTCTGTCCGCGGTGTGGGCGCCACGGCGCGGTAACAAGGTAGCGCGATGATGGCACCCGGCACTCCTTCTTCATCCGCCGCCTCGAGCACAGGCCTACGGCGCGAGAGGCCCCTACGTCCTGAAATGCCGCTGCTGCTCATTTTCGCGTTGGCCGTCGCCGCCTGCGGGAGTAGCACGACGCTCGCCGGCGATCCCCGCGCCCCTTCCCCACCGTCGTGCAGCCGGATCGCAACGACTCTCCAACTGCGCCCCTCGGAGCTGGAGAGCGCGACGGCCGCGGGACGGTGTCTCGCCCAGGACCTGCATTTCACCGGCGAGGTGCAGGGCACCGCCACCGTCGCCCTGGCGGGCCCGGCCGCCTGCGTGGCACCGGTGCGCGGAGGGCAGCTGCCGCCCGTCGCGCTGATCGTTGCGCTCGACCAGCAGCCTTACACGCTCGCCATCCAGTACAGCTCGGGAAGCGACCACCGCGACCTCTACAACCTGTCCCCGCTCACGATCAATCTCGCCGTCGCCCCCGCCGCATCGGAGTTTGCCACCACCCTCTTTACGGTCGGCCTGACGCCGGCGGATGGCTCCGACCATCGGCCCCTCGCGGGCGGCGCCGACTGGACGGCGACCTCCGGGACGCTCACCTACGCGTCGCCACCGGTGTCCGGGACTCTCGACGTCACTCTGCTGCGCGACGCTCCCGGCGCCGCTCCGGTGCGGGTACAAGGAACATGGCGCTGTGGCGTCCCCCGAGCGGTCCCCTCACCCGACCCGGCCGTATCCGGGACGCCCTGCGCCGACATCTTCACCCTCGAGTCGGTCGCCCCCGCCGACGCCGCCGCGATCTTGTCCGCGGGCGGCTGCTCGACGGAAGACTTGACCTTCAGCGGCGACGTCAAAGGCCGCGCGACCGACGGGTACAACGACCCCCACAGGGTCCACTCGTTCGGAGACAGCGACGACGACACCTGCAGCGCGTCTGCAAACCTCCGCAACGTCCGGGTCGCTGTCGGATCCGAGCCCTTCCTGCTCAGGCTTGATGCCGGCAGCGGCCCGAGCAGGGGCACCATCCCGGCCCAGGTCACGAACGGCGGCTCCGCGCCCACCGCCACACTGGCCCTCGATTACCGGTTCGGCAGCCTGCCTTCCGGATCCGCTCCAGTCACCGAGGTGTTATGGAACGCCATCGCGGGTTCCTACTACGTCAACGGCGGTGGGAACTCCGGCACCGCCAACCTGACCTTCGCTGGCGGCGTTGGAGGCGACGGGACCGTGCGGCTCACGGGTTCATGGAGATGCGCGACCTCGGCGACCTGATGACCGCATGGCTGCGGTTCTGCAGGCCTGCCGGGTTCAGGCCCCGCACTTCCCGGTGCGCGATCCAGCACAGATGTATCCCGGGACGATGCCCCCATGCCATTTGCTCTTCCGAGCGGCTAGCCGCGACGTTGATGGGCATGTAACGGATCCACGATGGCCAACGATTGCCGGGCCGAGGGGTAGGAGCTGCCTCCGGGCATCGAACGCGCCGCTGGACAGGAAAGGGGGGTCATGTTATGTCAGGCAACACAATTCTGATGAAGCGCGTTGCGCGCGGGAACGGGCGCGGCCGTGCGAGGACCATAGTCGGCGCCAGCGTCGCCCTCGTCGTGGCCGTGACCCCGCTCACCAGCTGGACTGCGGGGGCGAGCGCCACGTCGCCGGCCGGCTCGACTGCGTCTTGTGCCACCGGTTTCACCTGCGGGGATGTCTCGCCACAGCTCGGGCCGCCGATGCACAATGCGCCGGTGCCGATCTCGACGCTTCCAGCCGGCGCTGCCCTGACGTCGGTCCCCTGCAGCGACCCCACCGCGGCGGCACGTACCTATTGCCAGCTTGATGGCACGAGCTGCCGCTACTACGGCACGTTCAAGGGATTGGAAGACGGGACGTTGCCTTACTACGCCAACACCTTCCGGTGGCGAGGGGGCAGCACCGGCACGCTCACCGGTCTCTCTCAGGCCGACACTGCGGTCGGCCTGAACGCGGCCACCGGCGCGGCCGTCGCGGTGAGCTCGGCGGGAAGCAGCAGCTGGCTCAACGACAGCCGAGACATCCATGGCTACTCAACCGTTGGCACCGGAGTCGACTGGTTCGGCTCTGGATGGGACAATGCGTCGGTGAACATCGTCATCAAGTGGAAGGATGACGGGACGCTCACATGGGGCGCGGCTCCGGGCTCTCTGGGCACAGCCGACTTCAAGGTCGAGATCGGGCAGCACATGTGGCTGAACCAGCAGTCGACGGACCTCGGCGAAACGATCACCGGCACCGTCGCTCAGGACAGCAACACCGGCGCGGCGGGTGGGAACACGCGGCGTGACAACAACAGCGGCTCGAACACGGTCAGCGTGTCGTTCAACAGTTACGATTCCATCCTAGCCTTTGTCAAAGTGACGACAGATGCGTATTCGAGTGCCTTTGGGTTCAGCGTCATCCCGGGTGGCGCCGCCGCCACGAGCGACTTCGGAGGGGCGGCGGCCAACTCGGGCCAGACACCCGAAAACGACGCCGAGTTCCAGTACAGCGACTGGCACTTCGACCGCGGGGTCAACTGCAACTAGCCAAGCGCCGAACCCTCGGAGGCGAGGGGACCTCGATCGCGGCAGCGTACACGATGTCGCGGTGCCTCACGAATGAAGACGAGCGTATCGAAGCGAATCCTCGCGGCGACGGCACTGCTGGCTGCCCAAGCTGTGTCGTCGGCCGTGTGGGTGGTGTTCCAGCTGACGTTGCGGGTTCCAGCCATGGACATCTTCAGCCGGAATCGCTGTTCGTCCGTTTCTTGTGCCCGCTTCACGATGTTGCACAGCTTTCGAGTGGGCGATATGAGGTTCTTTGCAGCCCTGACGCTCGCCTGGGGAGCCGCTACGATCGTGATCCCGGCTGCCCTAGCCGTCGGCCTTGTCGCTCGAGCGGCATGGGCTCGCGCCGCCACGCGTGTGTACGGTGTAATCTTGGCGGCGGTGGCCCTGGCGGGCGGGTTCACGACCGCCTGGCTCGGCCTCTACGCAGCCGCTCTGATCCTGCTGCTTGCCGGACGGAGGGGTGAGGGTCCTTAGGCTTCGCGACGCGAGCCCAGCGGAAGCCTCCCAGGTGCGCTTGCGAATCGAGTGCGCAGCAGCGCGTCCAATACCGACCGTCCAATGCGCGCTCTACCTCCCCGGACTATCGCGCCCATACTCCCGTCTCAAAGCCTCCGCTCGCGATCGCTCTCTCGAAGCCGCTCGGAACCCATAATGGAGGCCACTAGTTCGGCCGTGTCGAAGGCATGTTTGATTGGCTCGACTGTCCGGCAACTCCAGCCACAACAGCTGCCCCCGATCCTTGACCGCCTCGACCAGCGGTGCTGGCAGCGCCCGGCGCAGGTCGCAACGGTCTCACTAAAGCGAACCCTGAGTTGGAACGGCCTCCAGTCCGTTGATTCTCAGCGGGAGCTTCACTGCGACGCCGCTCGACTGAACCACGATGAGGTCGAGATCAGCCGACAAAAGCACGGCGTCGGAGTCAGGTTGAGCCTCGAATAGGCGCGGACTGCCGGCACCAGACCACAGAGAACGTCCGGCGAGATCCCGAACGCTGGTCCTCGCCGACTTCGGGTCCTCATTGGCGAAGCTGGTCACGACGACGCGGGCGCAGCGCGCCGACACACCGTCGATCACCCCCTTCGTGATATGCATCAAGCTGCGGCCTGCCCGTGTGTCCACCAGTTCCGCCTGGGCGCGCGTCAGGGTGTCGCTGATGGAGTCCACGCCGACGCAAGCCCCGTCCGCCGACGCCGCGACCGCAGAGGGCCGGGATTTGTCCAGGCTGCGCTCGAAGAAGACGGCGCCATCGGAGAGCCGGAGGCCGGTCACCGCAGTGGCGGATCTGGTTATGGTGGCATCCGGGCGCATTCGTGCGACGAGTACTCTGTTGTTCTTCGGCGAGCAGGCCAGCACTACGTAACCGCTGGCCGGTCCGGGCAAGTTGGCCACGTGCCGCGCGCCCACCCCGGGATCTATCAACGACAGCGCGGATTCGGAGGCCGATCCGGCTTCAACCACGCAGAGCCGGCGGTCGTCGTCCCCCCAGGCGAGGACGGTTCCATTCTTGGCCAAGGCCAATCC
>Ga0070717_10000340_pt1 | contig 30144 bp, 23 predicted proteins | sample LARL113metaG_FD_71366 | JGI IMG/M metagenome (GOLD analysis project Ga0070717, IMG submission 71366) | Corn, switchgrass and miscanthus rhizosphere microbial communities from Kellogg Biological Station, Michigan, USA - LAR L11-3 metaG | ecosystem: Host-associated > Plants > Roots > Rhizosphere ...
ATCGAGCAACCGGGTCACCATATGCTGGACTTGCTGTTTCTCGGCGCGTCCGTAGCCAACGACCGAAGACTTAATCGTCAGCGGAGAATATTCGGCGACTTCCAGCCCGGCGGACGCGGCTGCGAGCATGGCAACTCCGCGAACCTGACCCAGCTTCAACGCCGACTTCACGTTGAGGGCATAGAAGACATCTTCGATTGCGACTTCATCGGGCTGGTGGGTGGCGATGATTTCTCCCAGCCCAGCGAAGACGCGGGATAGGCGCCGCGGAAGCGCCTCACGCGGAGAGAGTTTAATGGCGCCGCAAGTCAGGCAGCATAGCTTGCCGGTCTGGTGCATCTCGACCACGCCGTAGCCGGTGTATTCTCCGCCACAATCGATGCCCAAGACTCGCATGTGAGAGGCAGTGTATCGCGAAAAGGGAGGCGATGCTAACGGGCAGCTTTGAACCGGACCATGGTGTGCATTAGAAGCAACTTTCGCGGGTTCACGCAGCCCGTAAAGAATTCAAGACATCGGAGTTCGTGGAATCCCACCTTTCGCAAAGAACGCGAAAGATAGGGCCCCGGTTCATATCTCAAATCATCAAAGTCAAAACCTGGCGGGCCGGAGTGCCCGCTCCACACAATTGCCTGAACGATTTTCTCTGGGCGGTTTGCTTTGGCGTCTGTCGATTTAGTGTTACTCTATCTTTTCCAACCGATCCTCACCCTGCTCTTGGGCATTCTTTCATCATGCTGCACCCGGGGTGCATTCGGAGGACTTCATTCTGTACCCATACTGGAACCGGAGCAGACGATGAGAATTGGCATGTTAACGGGCGGGGGCGATTGCCCCGGGCTGAATGCGGTTATCCGCGCGGTGGTGCGTAAGGGCGTGTTTCATTATCACGACGAGTTTGTCGGTTTCATGGAGGGCTGGCGCGGTTTGATCGAGGACCAGAGCATGCCGCTCGATCTGGAGGCAGTGAGCGGAATTCTGCCCCGTGGCGGAACCATCCTGCGCACCTCCCGGACAAATCCATCGAAGCGTCCCGACGGCCTTGACCGCTGCATGGCTACTATTGACAAGCACAAAATTGACGCCTTGGTCGCGATCGGAGGCGATGATACCTTGTCGGTTGCCAACAAGCTCCACGAAAAAGGGGTGAAGGTGGTGGGCGTTCCGAAGACCATCGATAATGACCTGGGTGGAACGGATTACACTTTCGGATTTGATACGGCTTGCAATGTGGTGTGTGAAGCGATTGACCGCGTGCATACCACAGCTGAGGCTCACAATCGCGTGATGGTGGTGGAGGTGATGGGACGGGATGCGGGCTGGATCGCTCTGTACAGTGGCATCGCCGGTGGCGCCGATGTGATTCTGATTCCGGAGCGGCCCTTCGATGTCGACAAGGTTGCCGAATCTATTCGCCAACGCCACGAGCGCGGCCGTTACTTCTCCATTGTGGTGGTGGCAGAGGGCGCGAAGTTTTCCTCGGAAGGCTCCGGATCTCCAATCCTGCAGGATATGGGGAAAGATGAATTTGGCCACGCCAAGCTGGGTGGTATCGCGAATATCCTGGCCCGCGAGATTGAAAAACGCACGGGCTTCGAAACACGCGCGGTGGTGCTGGGACACATCCAGCGTGGTGGTTCCCCCAGCGCTTTCGATCGGGTGCTGGCAACGCGCTACGGACTGGGCGCAATCGACATGGTTCATCGCGGGGAATTTGGCTGCATGGCGGCGTTGCGTTCGAACAAGATTGTCTCCATACCGTTGAAAGAGGCAATCTCGAAGAATCGCGTTGTCGATAACGAGATGATCCAGATCGTGGACGGTCTGTTCGAGGAGATCGGCGTAAAGGAAGCTGCCGGCAAGTAAGAGTCCTGGCCGTTGCGAAGTGATCTGCCCTCGACCAGCCAGATCCTCATGACTGAAATCTACCGACACCTGGCGCCATGGTTGCTCACCATCACGGAGGCAATCATGGTGCTAGCCATGGTGTGGCTGTCGTTGCGTGCACCTGGTCGGGACCGCCAATCGCTCTTCGTTCGAATGGAAACCTTTTTCGTTCGGCTCGCGCGCCGGCGCGCGTTGGCGGTGTTATTCGTCGGTACTTTGGGTCTGGCTATTCGCGCCGCTTTAATCCCACTGATTGGAATTCCGCTTCCGAACTGGAACGACGAATACAGTTATCTGCTCGCTGCTAAAACATTCGCCTCAGGTCGTCTCACAAATCCGACTCATCCGATGTGGGTTCACTTCGAGAGTTTCCAGATTATTCAGCGCCCGACTTATATGTCGATGTATGCGCCCGGCCAGGGTCTCATACTGGCCGTGGGCCTGGTGATCGGAAGGAATCCATGGATCGGAGTGTGGCTGATCACGGCTATTCTTTGCGCCGCGATCTGCTGGATGTTGCAAGGGTGGTTTCCACCCACCTGGGCGCTGTTCGGCGGCGTTCTTTCCGTCCTGCGCTTGGCCACTTTCAGCTACTGGATGAATAGCTATTGGTGCCCCGCGGTTGCTGCGACCGGAGGGGCCTTGGTATTGGGTGCTATTCCAAGGCTTCGCAACCACCCTCGCGTCCGCGAAGGAATTCTGCTTGCGCTGGGTCTCGCCATGATGGCGAACAGCCGGCCTTATGAAGGATTGGTCTTCAGCGTCGCGGTCGCTGCCGGAGCGGTGGTTTGGCTGAAGGGGCGAACGCTGCCTCCGTGGTCGCTCTTATTTCGGCGATTGGTTCTGCCTGCAACGTGCGTTTTAATCGTCGCTGCGGCGGGAACCGGTTACTACTATTGGCGCGTGACGGGGAGTCCGTTGCGTATGACGTATGCGGTCAACCGGGAAACCTATGCGGTAGTTCCCTATTTCTTGTTTTTTTCCAAGAGGGCAGTGCCGCAGTATCATCACCCGGTGATGCGCGACTACTACGCCGGTTGGGAGGTCCACGAGTTCGACGAAGCCCGCACTTTCACCGGTTTCGTGCGTCGGACAGGCCACAAAATTCTTGAGCTCTGGCGATTCTATGTTGGACCGGCGTTTTCGCTGCCGTTAATTATGTTGCCGTGGATCCTGAAAGATCGGCGCTTGCGGCTCGCTCTCGTTGCCGGCTTGATTTTTTCACTCGGCTGGTTAGTAGAAACTTGGACCTTTCCTCACTACGTGGCGCCCGCTACGGGACTGCTCTATCTGGTGCTCGTGCAGTGCATGCGACACTTGCGGTGGTGGCGCCGCAATGGCAATCCGGCGGGACAATACCTCGTGCGCAGTGTCCCGGTGGTTTGTATGGCAATGGTCCTGCTCCGGACTACAGGTATCCTGGTGCACGCTCCGCTGGAACCCCGGTGGCCGATTGGCAACCTGGATCTTGCGCCAGTTGTTGAGCGGTTGAATGCGATTCCGGGTGGGCATCTCATCATCGTACGTTATGGCCCCGATCACAATGTGGACCGCGATTGCATCTACAACGAGCCTGATATCGATCGAGCGCGTATCATCTGGGCGCGCGACATGGGACGGGAACAAAATTTGGAACTATTGCAGTATTTCCGGGATCGTCGTGCCTGGCTCATGTCGGGTGACGGATCTCCGCCGCATCTTGAGCCTTATCCCGTGAACTGAGGTTCAATCTCTGACCCGCTCTCGCGACCATTCCGCCTCATGGTTGACATCGCGACGGTTGCGTGCTCACGGGACGATCCTGGCGGTATGTTTGTGGGGCTTCTACGCTTGGAACCTCGCGACCCCTGGCCTGCGCGACCGCAACGGGAATCTAAAGGGCACCGACTTTCTGCATTTTTACACTCTGGGGTCGCTTGCGGTGGCTCACCGTGCCGGCGATTTGTACGACATGAATGCGCAGGCTGCTGTTGCGGCGCAGCGAGTGCCGGAAGCTGCGGGCACCCGGTATTTGCCGCTCTACCCTCCGCAGGTTTCCATCTTGTTTGCGCCGCTGGCTCATTTATCGTATGGATCGGCGCTGTTGGTTTGGTGGGGTTGTAGCGCGTTGGCCTATGGCATTTGCTGCTATAGCGTTTGGAAAACCTGTCATAATCTGCGCGATCATGGTGGGACTGTCGTGCTTCTTGCCGTGGCGTTCCCCGCTTTTTTCCACTTGATTGCGTGGGGCCAGACCTCTGCCGCCGCGCTCGCCTGTTTCACTTTGACGTTTTTTCTGCTGCGCGAGAGGCGGGAATTCCTTGCGGGATTAGTAATAGGATGTCTGATTTTCAAACCGCAGTTGGGGCTGGCGGCGGCGATCCTGTTCGTAGTGATCGGCGCGTGGAAAACCGTTTTGGGCGTGGTACTTTCAGCGGCGGCTCAACTCTCGGTGGGAGTTCTGTATTACGGAATCGAACCGTTGCGCCACTGGATCCGCATTCTGTGGAACGTGCGCACGGTGATGCCGCTGCTCGAGCCAAAACCTTATCAAACTCATTCGCTGCGAACGTTCTGGTCGATGCTTGTACCCGGGTCTGGACTCTGTTTCATTTTTTACATCTTGAGCGCAGCTGCGGTGCTCGGATTGACGATCACATGCTGGAAGCAAAGTCGGGCGGTGTCCCTGGCGCTGCGGTATTCCGGGTTGCTTTTCGCGAGTGTGCTGGTGGCGCCGCATCTCACTGTTTACGATTTGGTGATTTTGGGGCCCGCGTTTATTTTGCTGGCGGACTGGTTGGTTGGTCAGCCGCTTACGGCTTTGACTCGCGGATTAAGCAGGCTTCTGTATTTGGCGTACATGCTGCCGCTTGTAGGTCCGTTTGCCAGATGGACTCACGTTCAGCTTTCGGTGGTTGCGATGACGGCCATCGTGTACTCGGCCTGGAAGATCGGTCGCACCAGCAGTACTAAAACATTGACCGCGATGACCAGAATGGACACGGCTAAGATTGGGGAAGAGTAGAAAGCTCGGCGGTCGGTTTCGAAATGCCCTGCCTTCCGAACAGAAATGCAAGCGCCTCGGGAAAGCGGCGCGCCCAGGCCGACTCGTGATGGGAAGCGCCATCATCTACGACCAACTGCAGACATGTGTCGTCCAATCCTGCGCGGCGCAAGATCGCGGCCAATTCGCGCACGTCGTCCACCATGCTCTGATCTCTATCCGCCCGCCCGGCTTCGGCAGTTCCAGTTGCCAGAAAAATTCGTTTTGGCAAACGTTTGATATGGCGACTCAGCCGGATGATTTGACGATTCGACGCCCACAGCGACGGGCTCTCCAGCAACAATCGGCCAATCACATCCGGACGCACGAGTGCGGTGTAAAGCGCAATCAAGGCTCCCAAAGATGAACCTCCCAGTCCTGTATTCGCGGGATCGCTGGTGACGCGATAATTGCGGGCAATGAATGGGATCACTTCTTTGAACAAAAAGCTGGGATAGCGCGTGCCATGCACTCGCAGCATCATCGACTGCAGCGAGCGGTGTGGCATGTACTCGCGGAGGCGGTCTTTGCCGCTGTTGTCGATGCCAACAATAATCATCGGCGGAACCACGCCCTCGCGGATCAGGCGATCGGCAGTCTCATCCACCTGCCATTCCACTCCGGTAAAGGAAGTTGCAGATTCGAAGAGGTTCTGGCCGTCATTTAAATAGAGGACTGGGTAACGCAGGCCCGCGTTCGCCGGATCGTCATATCCCGGGGGCAGCCACACTCGCAGAAATCGTTCGTTCCGAAAGATTCGGCTGCGAAATTCGTGAAGCCGCAGATCTCCGGTCGCTCCCTGCGCGCGGATTACGCTGGCAGTCGTAACCGAGCGGTCGATTTCGGTCTGCTGAATTTTTTCCATGCGGTCGATTTCGGTCGGCTGAATTTTTTCCATTCGGAAAGGCACTCTCAGATGGGTAGGGCGGTTTTAAGCTCTCGCGCTTCTGAATTTCACCACGATTGCAAGAACACTAGTCAGAGAGATTAACGCTAGCGAAGTCAGGCACAGAATGCACCAGGTCATCAGCTCGTACGCTTCGATATATGTCAGGTAGAGGGCAAAGGCTAATCCTGCTAGCGCGGCTCCCAAAAGGCGATTCGGCGTTTCCATCCGTGATTTCCAGAAGGTGGCCAGGACAAACAAGACTCCGTACCCGGCAACCCCAACCGCCGCCACCGGAATCCCCATGAGGGTGGAGTACTGGCTGCGGTTCACGATGTCGCAGTTAAACTTCTGGCTGAAATCGCAGTACGCTGTTGCCGACTTTTCATAATGGCGCTGCAGCGAAATGACCGATACGATCACGCCCGCCAGAGCAAGAACCGCGATGCATCCAAACAATATCCGCGTTGCAGATGGTTGCGAGGTTGACAGCCGCGCCGAATCGGTCACGGTAGAGCGCACCCAGTCTTGTCGCTCAATGCTTCGAGAGACAAGACTCCTTCCTTCGGAGACTCAGTTCCAAACTGCCAACTAGGAAACAACTTGGCTCCGGCGACTTTGCATTCCGGCGCCTCTTCTCTTGAGCCTTTGACGGCGCACTCCACATAGGGTACGTAGTGAAACGCATCACCGAACATTTGTTTCTGCTCGATGCAATGCGGGCACCAGTAAAGGCCGTACATCTTAGCCTGCTTGGTCGCTAGACATTGCGCGAAAGAATCGTACTTGTGGTTCCGGTAGTAGCGGCCTCCAACAAATGCGCCCGCGAGCAAAATTAGCACGATGCCATACATGAACATCTTCTTCGATTTCGGTTCACTCGATGTGGAAGCGCCATCGCGCTGCTGTTGCTTCTTCCGTCGTTCTTCAGACATGACTCATCCTTATATCATGGTGATTTGATGGCGGGGCGATCAGGCGACGACGGTGAGCGCTCCCGGCAGCACATCCAGTTCTTCACAATGCAGTGAGAGAACTTCCCCATCGACCATAACGTCTGCGGGAGCTCCCAAGCTGAATTCGATGCGCCGCACCGCCTGGCGCTCGGCCAGAGGATGCTCGATATGCGTGCCGTCATAAAGGCCCGGCAGATTGCGGATCAGTCCCAGCCGTCCGATTGGACCCCAGCGGACATATTCCACTAGGCCGTCATCGATCTGGGCCTTGGGCGCAATCATCATGGTCCCGCCGGTGAACTTGCTGTTGCTGAAAGTGACGAACAAGCAGCGGCGGCTGTCAAAGTTTTCTGAGCCGTTGACTCGCACCGGAAAAGGGCGGCGTTGGAATCGGGCCAGCGTCAGAAAAATCGACGTTACATAGCCCATCTCTCCCCAATCGCTGAAGCGACGTGCCCGCAGAGTGGCCACGTCTGCGGAAAAACCCATGCTCAACAAATTAATGTAGTGGATCACTCCGGTGCGGTGACGCAAGCGCATCACGTCGCAAGGGCGACACCTGTGAGCAAGCAGAGATTCGATTGCGTACTCCACGCCTTGATCACTGAAGTCGCGCAGAAAAGAATTGCCGGTGCCCAGCGGCAAGAACGCCAAGGTCGGGCGCTCACCCGCGATGGCTTGCGGATACAGGCCGTTGACGATCTCGTAAGAGGTGCCGTCGCCGCCGACTGCGATAAAGTTTCGGATGCCACTCTCGTAGGCCCGGCGCGCGATCCCGGTCGCCTCTCCCGGAGCGCGAGTTTCCGCTGTCGTCACCTCGATGCCTCCGGCGCGTAGGCGTTCCAGAGCGGGGCCCAGGAGTTTGCGGCTGCGTCCGCCTCCTGCCGCCGGATTCACGATTGCAAGATAGTTTTGCGCCACGGTGACGAATCCAGTTTTTGAGGTGAAGGTTACTGTACAAAATCGGCGAACGACGCGGTTCAGCGACCGGTCACAATCCCACCATTGCCTTCCGGTCCGCGGACCTTCCAACTTCTTCAGCCAGCGCCTGGCGTTTAATTTTCATCGAGGCGGTCCGGGGAAAATCTTTATCCCAGATCAAATATCCGTTCACTCGCTTGAAGTCGGGCAAGCGTAGATTTCGCGCCGAGATTTCTTCCTGCAGCTTGCCATCGAATTTCTGATTCTGCTCCAGCCGCAATACCAGGACTAACTTTTCGCGCCCGAGTTCTTTCTTGGGCCAGATGTAGTTGGCCGCAAACACGGAATACTCTTTCACTGGCAGGCCGTCGAAGACCGTTTCAATGTCTTCGGGGTAGATGTTCTTTCCGCCTTCGGTGACGATCATGTTTTTCTTGCGCCCGAAGAGCTGCAGATGGCCGCCTCGTTCAAAACGGCCGAGATCGCCCGTCAGAAGCCAGCCATCGACGATGGTTTCCAAGGTAAGCTCGGGATCGTCGAGATAGTACGACATGATGGTGTTGCTGCGCGCGGCCACTTCGCCCACGCCCTCAGCGTCCGGATTCAGAATTCGCAGTTCGACTCCCGGCAGGGGCTTGCCTACTGTATCCGCGCGGAAAGGCTTCAGGTCATTGAGCGTGAGCGCAGTTCCGGCTTCGGTGAGCCCGTATCCGTTGACCACCGGAATGCCTAGGTCGTAGAAGAACTGCATGGTCGAGGGCTCCATGAATGCCCCGCCCGTAATCAATGCCAGCAATTCGCCTCCAAATGCGCGGTGAACGCTGGAAAGCAGCATGCGGCTGAGCTTCACCTTCGGCCGCCGGCGGGTCAGCACCCGGTTGACGCCAATCATGGCATCCAGAAACGCACGCTTCCACGAAGGCAGTTCGTCGAACTTCGCACGCAGGCCGCGCTCCAGATTCTTCACGATCATCGGGACCAGCGATACATACGCGATGCGGTAGCGCACAAAAGCATCCCGCACGAACTCTGGGCGCAGGGTACGGAGATGCACCACACAGGCTCCGCACACAAAAGGGCCAATGAAGCCCACCATGAAATCAATCGCGTGATTGGTGGGGAGAATGCTCAAATAGTGCACGCCCGGCCAAAAGGGATACCAAGCGGTGAGCGCGCGACACTGTTCCAAATAGTTTTCGTGAGTGAGGACGCAGCCCTTCGGCCGACCGCCCGTTCCCGAGGAGTAGACGATGCAGGCGACGTCGTCCTTCTGGCGCATGACAAAGTCGGGAGCGCCTTTGCGCTTGAAGTCCTCCCAGCGAAACGCGCCCGCCAACTCCACGCCGAACGGGGCTTCCGTCACCAAAACAATCTTGGTTCCAATGTTGTGGAAGTCTGGTAACTGCGTAATCGCGCGCCACAGGTGGTACTCGACGATGAGAACTTTAGCCTTGGAATGAGCGAGCAGTTGCAGATGTTCAGCCGCGGTCAGCTTGTAATCCAGCGGCACCAGCACGCCACCGCAGTAAAAAATCGCGTAGGCCGAGATCAACCACTTCGACTGGTTCGTCATGATGATGGCAGCTCGGTCGCCAGCATCGTAGTCGGCGTCTTCGAGGGCACGGGCCAGCGGGAGTGCGATCTCTTTGAAATCGGAATAGGTGAGGCGGACTTTCTCGCGATCGCGATCCGCTTCGATCAGGCAGATTTCGGAAGAGAAGCGGTCGAGGGCATCACGCAAGGCAACGCCCAGACACGTATATTGGCGAAGATCGAGCATAGGAATTGCTGATTAATTGATTGTAAATTGCTGATTCACTGGCCGGATATGGCACTGGCAGGCACGTTCCCAGGCAATCAACAATCAGAAACCAGCAATCAACAATGGGATTCCCATCTACAACCGGGCCTGAATTCTGGCGGCCAGTGTGCGAAAGTCGGTGACACCCTGCAGTTCGTAATCCGGGAGCTCAACCCGGAAATGATTCTCCAATTTCGTGAGCAGGTCGAGGGTCTGCAGGCTGTCGATACCGAGCGCCTTGAAGAAGTCTTCATCAGGGGAGAGCTTCTCGCGCGGCACCTTGAAGTGCGCCGCGGCGAGCGTGAGGATCTCGTCGAGAGTCTTTTCTGCTGTTTCCATAGGCAGTTATTCTAATCCAGTCTGAACTATGGCAAATAGGGCTGCAGGGCCGTGCTCTCTACAAATTTCTTCAATCCAGCTTGAACGGCCGGACGCGAAAACAGCTCACAGAAGATATCGATTTCTTTTTGTAACTCGCCTGCGGGAATCGGCTTGATGAATCGTTTGGCAGCCACTGCGGTTTGCCTGTCGAACTTCCCGATCTGGCCGGCGGTGGCTCGGGCTGCACGCAACGCCTCGCCTTCCGAGACGACTTGGCTTACGAGTCCGATCTGCTGGGCCTTCGTTGCGTTAAAACTGCGGCCTGTCAACAACAAGTCGCGCACGACTGCGTTCCCCAGATCCCGCTTCAGGCGCGGGATCCCCCCGAATCCTGGAATCAGACCCAGCCGCAGTTCGGGGAAACAAAAGCGGGCCATCTTGTCGGCAATGATCAAATCGCAAACCAGCGCTAGTTCAAACCCACCGCCGAACGTCACGCCGTGGACGGCAGCAATCGTGGTGAGTGGCGCAGCATCAATCCGATTCAACACGCTGTGGATGCGTTCCAGAAAATCGCGCACCCCTTGCACCGCCTGGGATTTTTTCATCGCCTGCGATCGCTCGTAAAGCTCCCGCAGATCGGCGCCGGCGCAAAAACCGCACTTTAAATCACTGTAGAGGATGAGCGCGTGCGCGTCCTTTTCCAACTCGTCGAGCGCGCATGCGAATTTTTCCAATTCAGCCAAAGACAAAGATCCAAGTTCGTTGCAAGGCTCGCGGTGGAGTGTCAATTCGATGACCCCACTCTGAACGTGCCACGATAACGCTTGACCTTTGAATTGCCGCGCGTCCAATTCCAATCCCCTTCCGGCGACAGCTGTTAGACCGCCTGTTTTACTTGATACATTTCCTCGATCTCGTCCTTCATGCGCGCGGAAATCAAATCGCGCTTCAACTTTCCGTTTGCCGTGAGCATCCCATTCTCAATGGAGAACGGCACGGACCGCTGGCAGAACGCGCGCACTTGTTTGTAGTGCGGAAGTTGCGGATTGACCGCATCGAGAGCAGCCTGCACCTGTTCCCCGCTTACACTTCCCGTGACAATTGCGGAAAGATATCCGCGGCCATTGCCCACGACAACCACTTGCTGCGCGCCCGGCAGATGACTGCTGATTTTTTCTTCGACTGTTTCTGGAGAGATCTTATGCCCGGATCCCAGGACAATCAGATTCTTGATTCGCCCGACGATCCGCCAGTTTCCTGACGCATCCATCTCACCCTGATCGCCGGTGTAAAACCATCCGTCGCGCAGCACGCCCGCAGTCTGCTGCGGCCGGTTCCAGTAACCGGGAAAAACGTTCGGGCCGCGCACGATGATTTCGTCCTTGTCGCCAAGCTTCATCTCGATGCCAGGAATCGCTGGTCCGACCCATCCCGGCGCGAAATGGTTGGGATCGTCCATGGTACAAATCCCAGTCGTCTCCGTGAGTCCGTAAACCTGCAACACAGGTATGCCGAGCATGCTGAAATAGTCCTGCGTTTCCGGAGTGAGTGGCGCCGAGCCGCAAATGAGAGCCTTCAGATTCTCGCCCACCATCTTCTCGCGGATCGCGGGAAAGACCACAGTATTCGCGAGCCACAGCCAGACCGGATCGCTCGTTTTGGCGTGCCTTCCCTTCCGTCGTAGCCACGCTTCTTTGGCTCGCGAGTAGATCGCCTGTGCGAGCCCGCCCTTTTGTTCGATTTGTTCGTCGACTCCCCGCCGCATGCGTTCGAGCAACTGCGGCACATTCAGGAAATAGTGCGGAGCTACCGCCGGCATGTCATTGGGAATCTTTGTCAGGTCGGTGTTCAGAGTGACCAGGCTGCCACGCATTAGGAAAGTTAAGGCCGCGATCCACGAAGCGCAAAAACTGAAAGGCAGATAATGAAAGATGCGATCCTGTCCTGAACGGCCGCCCATCAACTGATCGAGCCGCGCCGATGCGCAACCCAGCATGAACCTAACATTTGCCGCAGTCAGAACGACGCCCTTGGCTTCGCCGGAAGTGCCTGACGTGTAGATAATGGTGACGGTATCGGCGTCAAGCACTTGCGGCCGATCGAGCGCAATTCCTTCAACGCCAGCCAAGATCTCGTCAAAGAGGAAATGCGGAGGCGCTCCCGGCCAGTTCTGCTGAATTCCGTCGCGCAGGGTCTGGTCGCCGCAGCAGACTAAAGACGGCGTGCTGTCTTTCATCATGGCGACCAGTTCCGCCGGGGCCTGGCGGAAATACAACGGCACGACAATTAGGCCCTCGGCCATCGCAGCCAGGTCGAGCGCCATCCAGCGAATGCTGTTGGCCGCCAGCATTCCGCAGCGGTCGCCTTTTTTCAGCCCCTTTGAAGCGAGGAAGGTGCGCGCTTTACGAATCAATTCCAGAAGTTCGCCGCCGGTCACTCCCGTGATTTGACCGTTGCGGATTTCCTGAAGGACCGTTTTGTCCGCGGCCGCTTTGAGTTGCGAAAATATTTCTCCGACGAATGGCATGGTTTGTTGTACGGAGATGCTGTTGGCTTAGCTATAAGCCGCCACCAACTGTCGCAGTGACGCGTTCATCGGTGGAAGATAATCTTCCCAAGTCCATTCACCGGTGCGCGTGGGAAACTCGGGATAACGCCGCTGGACCTCTTCTTCGAAGAAAACGCCCATTCGCGCCATCACTTTCAGATTCTTCACCACCGTGCGCGCAATACCATCGGCGATGCGCTCGCCCTGAGTTGCCAGCGTTTCGAGGGAAGCCAATAACTTCTGCTCGAGATCGGGATCGTCTACATTCATCAGCAATTCCGGATGCCCGCGCTCGCGCATCAGATTGCGAATGCGCTCATCCATGGTGATTCCGGCCGAAGGAACCAGCGCCGGCATGGAGGTCACGATGCCGTGATAGCGCGAAGAAGCCATCATGTGGCAAGCACGCAGGATGCTGACCAGTTCATACATGTTGTACTGGTCCGAGGTTAGAACTGGAACTCCTCCGAGTTTTTCGGAAATGCGATTCGCCGCACGCGCATCCATGCGCTCCGTCGCTGCCAGAATGACAAACACATTCCGCTGCTTGCGGAAGGCATCCACGGCGTTGGCGATTGAGTTCAGATAATGCTGATAGGCGCGATCGGCAGCCGGACCAGAGTTGTGGAAGTAGGGCCCACGATAGTGGCTGTTCTTGTAGGCGCCGGTCAGACTATGCAAGGCGGCTTTGGCTACCGAGCCTTTCACGGGCCACTCAAACGGATTGATCGGGCACACGACGAGTACCGGAGTGCGTCCATCCCAGCCGACTTGCCGCAAAACGGTTTGGCCATATTCCGCGGGACGCGGCTCGAACGTCCACGCCGTATCCGTGCCCAATTCCGTCGGCACGCCCAACTCGCGCAACACCGTGCGCGATTCCTCATTGCGTGTGATGACCAGTGAATTCCTGCAGTAACGTCCGCACATTTTTGCGACCAAAGGGTCCATGTAACCGGCCTCAGCCCCGTAGCCGACGGAAAGCTTGTTTTCCACTGCGGCGATACCGAGGGACCCGATCATCATTGTGGTCAGGGCGTTGGCGAACTTACTTTTGAACATGGAGCCTTCGCAGGCTACGACACCATGGTGACGCGGAACTTCATCCGACAGGAACGGCGGGAAAATATCGGGCAGGTGAACCTGCTTCGTGCCGTCAAAATATCCTTTTGAGAATTCGAAGTTCTGGCTCATCACGGTGAACTCGACCCGCTCCGCACCGAGGATGTAGCGAATCTGTCGCAGCATCTCGTCCACGCGCACGTCCGAACCCATGTTGCGGGTGCCGTTGTATCCGGCAAACAGCAGCTTCAGTTTTTCGCCGGGACGCCAGGGTTGACCGCCACCGAGCATCCATCTCGTTTTCGCGCGCTCAATGTTGCTGCTAACCCACGCCTCAAGAATGAAGTCCATCATGCGGCGGTTCCTCCGCGAGCCGCGGGCCAGGGCTCGTAGTTGTACTGGAAGTTGTTTTCGCGGCTGAATTGCAGAAGAGGAAAACTGTACTGCGAGAACGGAACCGGCTTGCGTCCCAGTTCGGAGGTCACGCGCGCATTGTCGAACACCGTGTTCCACACCAGATATGGCATGAACACCTTCAGCAGCGAAGCCCCTTGGGCCATCGATCCTTTGCGATGCGAGAGGAAGTTGACCGAGCCGGCAAACGGCTTCTCGGCAAAGGGTAGGAAGACAGGGGCGCGCTTTTGCTGTGCGGCGGCGAGCGCCGTCGTCAATTCGCGGAACGTCTGCGACCCTGTTCCCGACGAAAGATGATACGTCTCGTACTGCGGCTGATCTTTTTGGTGCAAGCTAGCAATTGCATCCGCGACAAAATCCACATTCACAATATCAATCTTGTCTGTGGGACGAAACGGCAGCACCGGCAGTCCAGCCAGAAATACGAATGACTTCACCATATCGAACTGGGTGGTTTCCGCGTGGCGGCTGTCGCCCAGGACAATGCTCGGGCGGAAGACGGTCTTGGGAGTGTCGGGGAGGAGGACCCACGTCATGTGCTCACAAAACTTCTTCGTGCGCGCGTAGGGATCGTAGTCGGAGCGGTCCCACTCGATGGCACGATCTTCAGTCACGACTTCATTACTGCGCTTGCCGGCGACGGCAACCGTGCTGACTTCGCTAAAGCGTCGCAGGCCGTGATAGTGCTCGACATGCCGCGCCAAGGTGAGCACCTCGAGCGTTCCGCGCAAGTTCACATTCAGGCAGCTCTTCTCCGACTTGCGGTTCAGCGATGCCGCGCAATGAATCACGGAATCTGTGGTGTGCACCAGTCGATCATACTCATCGCGGTTGAGGCCAAAGCCAGGGGCTGTCAAGTCTCCGCAAAAAATCCTCACTTTAGTTTGCAGGTGCTCGTAGAAATGAGAAAAATCCAGGTGCAACTGCAGCGCGCGCCACAGCCGCAACTGCGCTTCCTGCGGATCCCGCGCCCGCACGAGCAGGTTCAAGGCGGCGCCATGTCCGTCCAGCAGATTGGCGGCAACGTGCGCGCCGATGTATCCGGTCGAGCCGGTCAGGAATATCGCCACGTGGCTCCGTTGGTCCCCGTTTTCACGGTGTCTCCGTTTGCGGGCGCGAGTTGAAAGCTGCGAGGAGGCCGTGCTTCCAGAGGCCTTCCTTCGATCAAGGGATAGGTCCAGCGCCGCAAGGCGGGGATGTGAATGTTGATCCAGTACTCCCACCAATCCAGCGAACGTGTGTCGTACGCGAAAAGCTCTTGCTCTTCCGGCACGAGCGCGTAGGAAAGCTTCTCGATGTTTTCCGCCGCGAAGTCATGCTCGTTCAACAGAATGAAGGGTTCGAACAGCTCGATCAGTTTTTCCAGACGCTCCAAAGTCCGCTCGGCTTTCACCAACGGCGCCTTTTTCAGCGGCAGTGGTGACATGATGCGCTGAATGGACTTTATGATCGCTTTCTGCGCCGGCGCAGACATCCGGTTGTAGCGCGTCTTGGAAACTGAAATTGCATCAAATCTCAGGCGCAGCCACGATTCCAGTCCTTCCTGCGCGCGGTAGTGCTTGCGATGGGCCAACGACGTCAACTCGATCGACCGACCCATGTCGCAAGGATTGGTGACGGAGGTCGCGAGCTGATAGAGAGGGTCATGCCTTCGTTCCATGACCGCGGCGGCAATCAGGGTCATGCCGCTGCAAACCGCATCCACAGGCACAATGTCGAGGCGCTTGCTTTTGTTCGAAGGCAGCTGGCGGAAATACGTTCCCAGCAGATAGGACAGCGAGGCAGAAGTATTGATGCCTTCATTCCACCCGAGGAAGGGCTTCGCGACCGAAGTTTCCACGATGGCCGGACGCACCACCGCAACCGGCAGTCCCGCGCCGTTGTTCGCGATCAGTGACTCGGCCAGGCTCTTGGTGAGGGTGTATGTATTCGGCCAGCCCAGTTCCTTGGCGCGCCGTGTTCCCGCCTCGGTCAGTTGTGTTTTCAGCCAGCGCACACGGTTCTTGCGGATTTGATTCTCGAGCGCCGCACCGTGCAAATCCTTCGCGGCATGTTCCTTAGACAGCGCCTGCGCGCGCAATTCCGATGTTACTTCGTCGCTCTCCGCTCTGGCCTCGGTCTGCTTCACAAATTCTTGGAGTGAGCGCCATTCCTGCTCGGCGTCGAACCCTGGCAGCCCGTGCGGATTGTAGTTCGGGATCAGTTTCTCGCTGACGCGGCCATCCTGTTCGCCGGCTACGTAGCACGTAGAGAGATGCAAAAGCCCGGCGTGATCGGCCGCTTGTACGAATTCCAGAATGTTCACGGCGGCGTCGGTATTGGTGGCGAGCGCATCGCGCAGGTCAGGATTGAAATCCGTCAAGCCTGAGCTGTTGATGATCAGATCCAGGTTGCGTTGCAGATGGCGGGCGGTCTCAGGATTCAGTCCCAGCCCCTTTTGGGTGACATCTCCTTCGACGACCTCGACCTTCTTGCGCAGAAAATCGGGAAGTCGATCGCCAAACCGTTCAAACAGAGGATCGAACACTGGCGACTCCTCCACCATCTTCTCGAATCGCCGCTCTGCGGGATTCGACTTTTGCCGGCGGATCAGGAGATAAACTTTTCTGAGCTCGGGCAAATCCAAAAGCGTATTCACCAGCCAGACCTTGCCAATGAAACCGGTGACGCCGATGAGCATTGCATGCTTTCCGGAAAATGCCTTGCGCACGGAAAAGCTCGGAGCCTGCCTGTGCCCGTCAAAGTGAACAATCGGCCGTGTGGGCGCCACGTTCAGCCGCTCGGCGGGAATCACCGCTGCCCTCAAGCCTTCAACCGAAATGTTTAATTGACGTGCCAGGGTTTTTGGGGCGCGGCGACCGTCTGGATTCTCTTCGCGAATGCGGGCGAATGCGCCGCGCGGCCTGATCACCGGATTCAGCAACCTGCCGGTTGCGACGCCATCACGAAACTCCAGGCGGTTGGATACGATACGCTTGACCTTCAAATGCTGGGCTAAGGGCCGCATCACGTGTTCCAATCCCTGGCTTACCAAGACGACGTCCGCCCCGGACTGCACCAATTCCTGCACTTTCTGCACGCCCCGCTGTTTGAGCTGCGGCTTCAACTTGTACTGAAAGAATTCTTCGCCCAGAAGATCCAGGCGATCTCGGGTAACTCCGCGCAGGACGGTATGTATGGCCCGGGTGGCGAACTTGCGGTTGGTGGAGTAAAGAAACGGGCGCAGCAGCGCCATCAGAAAGATCTGTCCGCGCCGGCGAAATCGCTCCGCAAATGTCTGCGCATTCCAGGTAAAGAACGCCACCGGACGAACTACCGTCAGGTCAAGCAGGCTCCCCTCGACCCGCCAGTAGACGGTCGGGCCGGAGTTGGAATTGTGGTTTGTCGGTTCCAAGATTGCTGTTTGTTCCTCTACAGGCGTCGAACTGGCAGTTAGGCGAAGTTTCTATTGTAAACAATTGACCTTGTGGAACGAAGCAGAAGCGGTACATTTTGGGTAATTCGTAAGAGCCGTCCTCGCCGAACTGCCTTTATAGAGATCTGACGGTTCTCTCGCCGGTGGGCTGGCGCCCGACGATCAAGGCGACTGCGCCGCTGAGAGCCAGTGTCGCCGCGATCGCCAGCAGCCCTCCTCGAAAGCCTCCGCTGGCCTTGCGAAAGAATCCAATAATATCGGGACCGAAATACCCTCCCAGATTCGCGAAAGAGTTGATTACCGCGATTCCGGCGGCGGCGGGAAGGCCAGCCATCCGTGATGTCGCCATCGCCCAAAAAGGTCCGACCATCGACTCGGCACAGGCCATGCCTAGTCCGATGCATGCCACGACCATAGCGGTAGAATGCCCGTAACCGGCCGCAACGAGGGCAACCGCTCCAACAAATGCAGGCACGGCGGTGTGCCAACGCCGCTCTCCGGTGCGATCGGACAACATCCCCACCGAAACCATCGCAAGCGCCGTCACCAAAAATGGAAGGGTGGATACAAGGCTCGTCAGGAAATAGCTCAGCCCCGACAGTGATCGGATCACGCTGGGCAGCCACAACGTGACACCGTACATGGTGGTGGGAACTCCGAAGTACACCAGTGACAGCATCCAGATTCGAGGGCTACGAAGGACTGCCCAAAGATTTTCCTTGCTTAGGGTCGATTCGGCCTGCTGTTCAAGAGCGAGTCGTGCCAGCAGCCACTCCCGTTCCTCGCCTTTCAACCAGGTCGCTTCTCGCGGGTTGTCCGAGAGCACCCAAAAAACCGCAGCTCCAAGAAGGATCGCGGGAACGCCTTCCATGAGAAACATCCATTGCCATCCGGATAGGCCCTTGCCGGAGAACCCCAGCAGGGCGCCCGAGATCGGACTGCCCACGATCCCGGCTAGCGGATTTGCCGTCATGAACCAAGCGATCGCGCGTGCCCTTGCGTTGGCCGGGAACCATCGCTTCATATAAAGGATCATGCCGGGGAAGAAGCCAGCCTCGGCTGCACCTAGCGTGAACCGCAGCGCGTAAAAACTGAGAGGGCCGCGGATGAAGATCATCAGGCAGGAAATCACTCCCCAGGTGATCATGAGGCCCGAAATCCAGCGGCGGACGCCGAACTTCTCCAGCACCAGGTTGCTGGGGAGCTGAAAGAAAAAATAGCCGGCAAAGAACATTCCTGCCGCGCGGCCGTAGGCGCGGTCGCTTAGGCCAAGCTGGCCTCGCATCTGCAACACGGCGAAACTCACGTTGATGCGATCGAGGTAGGCAACGATATAGAGTAGGAAGAGAAACGGCAGCAGGCGCCACATTAGCCGGGAGACAACAGCGGATTCGAGACGGTCAGTGGTAATTTCCAAACGTGTTTCCAGGCGGTGCGGTGGTGCGAGGATTCTACCCCAAGCCGAGCTTCTTTCGAATCTCAGCGACGATTTGTTGCGGGGGTGCTGCGATTCCGATGGTCACGGCACCTTCAGGCTCTTCCAAGTCGGCAAACTGGCTGGACAGGATCTTATCGTCAGCAAAGTGTCCTTGCCGTAAGCGCAAGCGCTCGGCAATGAGGTCCGCACTTCCCTTCAGGTAGACAACACGGACATCGGGCCCAACTTCAAGTTCGCGGCGATAGGCGCGTTTTAGAGCTGAGCAGGCCAGCACAACATTCCGCCCTTCGGAGAGCCAACGGGTGTTCGCTTCGTGAAGAGCCTGCAGCCAAGGCCATCGGTCGTCATCGGTAAGTGGGATGCCTTGGCGAATCTTTTCTACGTTTGAGGGTGGATGAAAGTCGTCCGCGTCGGCAAAATCCCAGGCGAGTTGCGCGGCCAGAAGACGTCCCACTGTTGTCTTGCCGGATCCGACAACTCCCATCACAATTACGATCATGGAGCAGGATTGTAATTGTAACGGCGGCGATCTTGCGCTCTGTCGCGAAGGCATGCTCGCGCGCGAGACGCCCCCGCCACAGCCACCGGGACGGCGTCGCTACTTTTTTGAGTATGTCTTTTGTTCGGCTGTGCGACTGTTGGTCACGGTGAATGTGCCGTCGGATTCGGCTGCGACTTTCAAGTATTTCCCTTCGCAGTTTTCTTTCACGTTCGCGATGCGAGCGTCGGCAACATTGTGCGCCTTGTCCGATTCTTCGGCGTAGTGAAGCTGCCACAAATCCTCCAGTCCGGAAGAGTCGTGGACGATCTGCCATGCGGCAGGACTCGCTCCCTTGCGCGGTCCGTTGTCGAGAATCGCGACTCGCGGATGCAGCGCCCATACCAGCGCCTTGGGATTGGAAAGGTCCGCGCCATGATGCGTGACCAGGAAAAGATCGACTTTGCCGAGCAAGTTTTTGGGGCAGGCGAGCTCGATTTCTTTCCTCTTAGTGAGATCGCCCAGATCGAGGAAGCGAAAGTGTCCGTAGGTGATCAGAACCCCGACCGAACGTGCATTCTCGGTAGGGTCTACGTCGGCAGCGGACTCGGAAGCACAATTCGAATTCGCTTCTCCGGCGCCCGGCAGCGGACTCGTGATGTGGTCACCGGCCGCGCTCAGAACTCGAACCGCGATGCCTTTGATGGGAAGCGTCCATCCGGGTTTGACAACGACGTGGGCATGGCCGGCGATCGCCTTCTCGTAGGCGGCATAATCGGTGCGTGTGACAGCAGAGTCCTCGAGGTTTGGACCGTGATCGACAAACGTGCCTACCTTGATTCCGTCCACCAACTGCGGAACGCCGCCAACGTGGTCGCGATGGTAGTGAGTGATCAGGACGTAATCGAGCTGCGTGATGCCGGCTTGATGAGCGGCAGCCAAGATCCGGTCGGCGTCGCGGCCTTCATATCCCGGCCAACCGGTGTCGATGAGCAGCGACTCGCCCGACGGGCTCACGACCAGCGTCGCTTGCCCACCCTCCACGTCGACAAAATAAATCTGAAGCGACTTGCCGCCAGGGGCAGCGGCCCCCGCACAAGGCAGAGCCACGGTGAACACACAAAGACAAAGGACAGCCAGGGCTCGACGCATAGTTTGCACACTGATAGGAAAGTTGCCGAAGATTATGCCATGAGGCGAGGGAATGGGTGAGAGGTGTTTTCGCCAATTTCGACAGCAAGACGACCGGCCGGGGGGCAGCCGCTAACTTCATTCCTATTTCTTCGCCACGACCATGATCACGAGAACCGCAGGGAGATAGAGAACAGAAGCATGCAGGAGACGGCTGGCGCTCGCGGTAGAACTCGATAATGCGAGTTTTCCTACGTAGTAGAGCAGGAACGCTCCTGCCAAGCTCATCGCAGCCCAGGAGAGCAATCCGCCGCCGGCCAACGGAAGCATTGTGGCAACCACGAGCGCGAGAGTGAAGCCCACAATCTCCGCGCGGGTGAAGCGCGTGTCGCGGTCGAAGACCGGAAGCATGTGATAGCCTGCCCGGCTGTAGTCCTCGCGATACATCAACGCGATCGCCAGGAAATGAGGAAACTGCCAGAGAAAGAGGATTGCGAACAGAAACCAGGCTTGCTGGTTGATAGCCGCCGAAGCTCCCGCCCATCCGATCAAGGTGGGCATCGCACCTGGGAAAGCACCCAGAAGCGTGCACAGCGGCGTCTTCCGCTTGAGTGGGGTATAGACGAGCAAGTAGGAGAGTAAGGTAGATACCGCGAGCAGAGCTGATAGGCGATTCACCGCGAATAGAAGATAGACGCCCCCCACGACGCTCAGAGCAATGCCGAACAGTAGTGCTTCGCGGCTTGTGAGCCGGCCCGAGGGCAACGGGCGAGAAGCCGTGCGGCGCATCTTGCCATCCCAAACTCGCTCCATCCATTGATTCAACGTCGCCGTGCCGCTAGCCACCAGCAACGTGCCCAGCAGAGTGTTCAGCAAACCAGCGACCCGCAGCGGACCGCGAGCGGCCAGGTAATAACCCGCTGATGTGGTCATCAAGATCAGCAGGTTTACCTCGGGCTTGGTCAGGGTGTAGTAGTCCCGGACTTTCGACTTGAGGGTTTGCAGGGAAATCGGATTCGCCATCACTTGAGTGGCCGTCATTTTACCAGTCTTGCCCGGATTCCGCACAAGATTCCGTCTGCGTGACCGAAGGGTTTCTCTTATCTAGGTGCATGAAATGAAGAAGATGAGCCCCAGCCAGCTTCGACAACTGCAATTAAAGGCGTTCCGGCAAACAGTTGCGACCCATCAATATGCTGGAGGCGATGGGAAATTGCAAGCCCGCTAGGATCAGTTGTCAAAGCTCGTTAGAAACGTCCCCGTCGTTAACTCATGAGAAATGTCCCCTTGTGGGAATTGAGATAATTCGTGGGAATGCGCCCTGAAGCGAAGCCCTGTAGTTAGGGCGAAACGTAAGGGCGCATTCCCACGAGCGGCGCGGCGAGCGTGTGCTTCGCCGGCCACGGCTTCATCGTTTGATAACGCTGCCGCCAACGACTTCCGAGGTTTTATCGACAGGAAAACGACAACGAATTGAGATTTAGAGCGCCTAATATTTCCAGACACTCTTTTCGGTCACGACCCTAAGCCGCTGGCAACGCCGGTAATCGAAGGCCTGGTCAGTTCTCTCGTGCATGTGCTGATTGTGACGCCCGTGATCTTCACCTGGCTGTGCGAACGAGAAATCTCAAAGGCCGTCCGGGAAGGCGTAGGCCGGGTTCCAAACGAAATTCCGCGCACGCTAGCGGACGGCACTCCATGATCAGTGCGTAGCTCGTTTGTTAGCTGTCTTTTGTTCGTTAAGTTTTTCCGCGGCGAGCAACCCGAGTTTCTTCAGCGATCTGTAGGCCTGTTTCTTTTCCTTTTCGGAAAAGGTCGACATGAGGGCCTCGAGGTCCTTGGCATGCTGTTCGAAGCAGGATGTCGCCAGTCGCTTCCCTGGCGGCGTGAGTTCCACCACGCGCGCGCGTCGATCGCTTGGGCTCGCCTTGCGTACCACCAGTCCGAGCTTCTCCAGACGGTCGACCGCCGCGGTCATCGAACCGCTGGCCAGCAGCACTTTGTCCTGGATCTCCGAGATCGTAAGCGGCCCCTTGTGTAACAGGGCTTCCAGCGCCGCGAAGTCCGTCAGGCACAGCCCCACCTTCCTGATGCTCTCCTCAGCCAGGAGGCTTAGGGCCCGATGGCTTCTCATAAGAACCAGAAAGAGCCTGGGTGCAGAAACGTGACCGCTTTTTCTCACCATGTTTTCCAACTCAAACCCTTGCCTTGTCGCTCGTCCGGGAGGACAACAGCCGGTCGACGGAAGCTGCCCCGGCTCCGCGAATCATCAGCAACACCATGATCGCCAGCGCCAGGAGGTGATACTCGTAGCCTTCTCCCTTCTGTGTGCCCGTCCAGTTCGCAAAGAAGCCGAAGTGGTGATGGACGACCGCGACAGCCACAACCATGTTGCAAAAGATTCCAAAGGCCGCAACGCGAGTCAGCAGCCCGAAGATAAGACCCAGTCCGCCGAAGAATTCTGCCGCAATCGCCAGAAACGCGAACGGCGCCGGAATGTGCATCACTCCCGTGAAGAAACCCATCGTACCGCTGAAGCCATATCCACCGAACCATCCCAGCATCTTCTGTGCGCCGTGGGCGAAGAACACAATTCCCGTGACCAATCGAACAATCGTTATCGCAAAGTCGTTGTCGGTGGCAATCAGTTTGCGAATCATAGAAATCCCTCCATAGCAGGATTGTTGCCTAACGGGCAACATGCTATCCGATGATTACCCTCATATAAGGATTCTTTTTGTCGAGGCACGTGTGAGGGAGAAGAGGTATCGTGTGTACGACACTGCACGCGGCCTTTGTACGCAAAAGAACATACCGTCACCCGGCATCTCTGTGCTGCCCTGCGCCGAGAAAACTTTCCCTGCACACTTGAAACCACAGTCGAAGGTTTGATAAAAGATTTTGAAATAGACCTCGCTTCATCTGTGGGTGGGATTGAAAAAAAAACTGCAACTAGTTGTTCGACTTTCTCATCCCACACCCGTTCTTTGCCAAATCCGGCGCCTACGGGACTTCCGCGAAGCAGTTCCGGCGGTGTAAGACTTCGAACCTCCTAGCCAATTTTTGGAGTTCGGATGCTGTTCAGTAAAAAGCGCGTATTCACCGGGGTTCCCTTGCATCCCCGGACCCGCTGTTTCCTGCCTTTCGCGGATGTAGCTCGGCCGCTCGCAAAGCGCCGATCCGTCCACCACCCCACAATCGCGTTTAAAGCCACCGCACAAATTCCACACAATGCCGGAGGATCGTATGGCGACGAATTTCGTCCAGATTGAAAATGACTCGGAAATCAAACAGCGCCTGGAAGCAGAACGCATGCGCCTGCGGAAGATTGCCGGACTCGACCAGCCCGCGCACTTTCACCGCCCCATCGAGCGAGCCTTTACGGCCGAAGAACGAAGCCGTGTGACGATCCTGTTCGGTGGCTTCACCTGGAAGCACGAAGACCTGATTCGCGCGGTCTTCCAGGGTTGCGGATATCGCTGCGAGAAGTTGCCCGTGCCCGACGTGCCTGCATTCCAGATCGGCAAGGAGTACGGCAACAATGGCCAGTGCAATCCGACATATTTCACCGTCGGAAATTTGGTCCAGTATCTCCAGTTTCTGGAAAAGGAAGGTATCCCGCGCAAAGACATTCTGGACAACTACGTCTTCTTCACGGCCGGCTCGTGCGGCCCATGCCGCTTCGGCATGTATGAGGCCGAGTATCGCTTCGCGCTGAAGAACGCTGGCTTCGACGGCTTCCGCGTTTTGCTATTTAAAGACAGCGACGGTATCAAGGCCGCCTCCGGTGAACCGGGACTGAAGTTCACCATCGATTTTGGTTTCGGCATGCTGAACGCCATGCACATGGGCGATGTGTTCAACGACATGATCTACCAGATTCGTCCTTTCGAAGTGAAGAAGGGCGAAACCGATCGCGTGTTCCGCGAGACTGTGGATGGACTCTGCGACGACCTGCGGAACCGGAAGTCCTTTGAAATCGAAGAGCGGGCTCCGAACTGGGCCAAGCCGAAATTCAAGAGCAACAAGATTCTACGAAATACTTTTAACGTATTCGGCAAGATGAACGAGCACCTGCGCGGCAAAGACTATCTCAATGCTTTAGCCTCCGCTCGCCAAAAGCTGGACAGCATCGAAGTAGATCGCACCAAGGTGAAGCCGGTGGTGAAAATTACAGGTGAGTTCTGGGCGCAGATCACCGAGGGCGACGGCAACTTCCACATGTTCGACTTCCTCGAGCGGGAAGGCGCACAAGTACTGGTCGAGCCGATAGCAACCTGGGTGGCTTATCTGATGTACCAGGCGAAGGCGCATGCCAACGCCAAATGGCCGGCGAATCGTCCGCACCGCAATCCAAAATGGTGGGAACTGAAAAAGCACCTGGCCAATGATCTGGGATTGCGCAAAAAGTTGATGGGGCTCGCCGTCGGCGAGTGGATGTGGAACGGCCTATATCACCGCACGATCAAAAACCTCGGCGGCATTACGCATCACCTGGTGCCGCAGACCGAGCTGGCCGAAATGGCTCACCCTTTCTATAACCAGTTTGCGCGCGGCGGAGAAGGTCACCTTGAGGTCGGAAAGAACGTGTATTACACCGTGCATCATCTCTGCCACATGGTGCTGGCTCTGAAACCCTTCGGGTGCATGCCGTCATCGCAGTCCGATGGAGTTCAGTCAGCAGTCATCAATAAGTTCAAGGACATGATTTTCCTTCCGATCGAGACCTCCGGAGAGGGCGAGGTCAACGCCCACAGCCGCGTGCAGATGGCGCTGGGCGAGGCCAAGGTCAAAGCCAAGACCGAGTTCGAACAGTGCCTGAAGTCCACCGGCAAGAGCATGGACGAGATTCGCGAGTACATTGCTGAGCATCCTGAACTGAAGCGGCCGTTCTATCACGTGCCGCATCGCGAAGGGATCGCCGGCACGGCGGCGCAGTTCATCCTGCATGTGAACGACCGCATGGATAAGAGCAGCCGCCTGTGGCGCCGCTCGCGCGTGCCCGGCGTAGCACTTCCCAACGCTGCTTAAACCGATCTAGCCGGCGGCGGCGCAAAAGCCGCTACCGGTCCCTCATTCATTGCCGCAACCTGATCGGAGAGAATGGAATGCACGACCATCTTGCAGGACACGAACAGAAAGCGCCTCAGCTAATTCAGATTGCCGCGGCGCCACATCAAAAGCCCCACGACCATCACACGCAGTTCCTTGTCGGGCTCGACGTGGGTTCAACCACGGTCAAGGCGACGGTGGTTGACGCCGCAACGGACCAGATCGTCTGGCAGGATTACCAGCGCCATGAGACCAAGCAGCCGGAGAAGACGCTGGAATTTCTGCGTCGCATGGACGCGGAGGTCGGGATCAACCGGCACAACACGCGGATGTTCATGACCGGCTCCGGTGGCGGCGGGATTGCCGAACAGATTGGCGCGAAGTTTGTGCAGGAAGTTACGGCCGTGTCACTGGCGGTCGAGAAACTGCATCCCGAAGTGTATTCGGTGATTGAGTTGGGCGGACAGGACGCAAAGATCATCGTTTTCAAGGATGACGATGAGACTGGGCGCAAGAAGAAAATTCCGTCGATGAACGATAAGTGCGCCGGCGGCACAGGCGCGGTCATCGACAAGATCAATGCGAAGTTGAAAATTCCGGTGGCCGAGCTCGCGTTGCAGGGTTACCACGGGATCAAGTTGCACAAGGTGGCCGGCAAGTGCGGTGTCTTCGCTGAAACCGACATCAACAGCTTGCAAAAAGTCGGAACGCCGTCCGACGAACTGATGGCCTCGCTATTTGAAGCCATCGTGTTGCAGAACCTGAGCGTCCTGACGCGCGGCCACACGCTTCGGCCTCATGTTCTGTTGCTTGGTGGTCCGAACAGCTTCATCAAGGGCATGCGCGAGGCGTGGCAGGCGAACATTCCTCGCATGTGGCAGGAGCGCAAAGTTGCCATCCCCGAGGGCGCCAAGCCCGAAGATCTAATCAAGGTTCCGAATAACGCGCAGTACTTTGCTGCCCTGGGCGCGATCGAATTCGGCAAGAGCGAAGACGATTGCGTCGGCTGCTACCAGGGTTACGAGAAGCTGGTGTACTACATCGAGTTCGGCCGCCAGGAGGAGAAGTCGAAATCCGGCGCGAAAGGTTTGGTCTCCAAAGACGGAGAACTGGACGGATTCAAGGAAGCCTACCGGCGGAAGAAATTTACGCCGGCAACATTCCAGAAGGGTCAGACCGTCGGCGGCTTCATCGGCATCGACGGAGGGTCGACCTCCACCAAGGCCGTGTTGCTCGACGATCGCGGCGACATCCTATGCAAGGCCTACCAGCTCTCGAACGGCAATCCCATCCAGGACACGATCGAGATGTTCGAGAATCTGCGCGGGCAAGTCGAAGCGCAGAATGCCAAACTCGAGGTCCTGGGAGTCGCTACCACCGGCTACGCCAAGGACATTTTGAAAGACGTCCTGCACGCGGACGTGGCGCTTGTCGAAACTGTCGCTCACACAGAATCGGCTCTCAAGTTTTACGAAGATCCGCACGTCATCGTCGACGTCGGTGGGCAGGATATCAAGATCATCATCCTGCACAACGGCCGCGTGAAAGATTTCAAGTTGAACACCCAGTGCTCCGCGGGTAACGGCTACTTTCTGCAATCAACTGCAGAAGGATTTGGGCTGGGCGTAGAACAATATGCCGATCTGGCCTTCTCCGCCCAGTCCATGCCGGTTTTCGGCTACGGCTGCGCGGTGTTCATGCAGTCGGACATCGTCAACTTCCAACGTCAAGGTTGGCGCGCCGAGGAAATCTTGGCGGGTCTGGCGGCGGTGCTGCCCAAGAACGTATTCCTCTACGTGGCCAGCATTCCCAACTTGGCGGCGTTAGGCACGCGTTTCGTGCTGCAGGGCGGAACGCAAAACAACATGGCGGTGGTGAAGGCGGAAGTGGATTTCATCCAAAACAGCTTCCGCGCCGCCGGCAAGAAACCCGAGATCATCGTGCACGAGTTTTGCGGCGAGTCGGGCGCGATCGGCGCGGCGGCTGAGTCTCTGCGCCTGTGGCGCAACCGCCAGCAGACCACGTTTGTCGGTCTGGATGCGGTACGAAAAATTCAATACCGCACGACTAGGAACGAAGCCACGCGCTGCAATTTCTGCAAGAACAATTGCCTGCGAACCTTCATCGACATCCGCACGGCTCCCAAGGATGAGATGAGCTTTGTTCCCATCCAGAAGGTCACAAAGGTTCCGTTGATGCATGGCGAGCAGCGCCTGATCATCGCGACCTGCGAAAAGGGCCTAGTCGAAGATGTTAACGACATGAAGGACATCAAAGCCGGCCTCGACGAAATCAAGGACAAGCATCCCAACTTTGTCGATATCGCTGCCCACGAAGTCTTCCGCCCGGTAAATGCGAAGAGCGTGGCCGATCCTATTCCGACGCCAAAATTCTGGAACAAGGCGGCCAAAGAACGTATTTCCCTCATGGAAAAGCGTAAGAAGCTTCGCGTGGGGATTCCGCGCGTGCTCAACATCTACACCTATGCCCCGCTCTTCAATGGATACCTGGAAAGTCTGGGTGTGCAGCCGGAAAATATCGTCTATTCCGATTACACCAGTTCGGATCTTTATCGAGCCGGAGCCAGCCGCGGCGCCATCGATCCTTGCTTCCCCGCCAAGATCGGGATCTCTCACGTCTATAACTTGATCCAGGAGAAGCACCGCAAGAAGCCGCTGAACGTAATCTTCTTCCCGATGTACGACGTGTTGACTTCGCCGCTCGTGAAAATTGTCGGCGCGAATGCCTGCCCGACCGTCACTGCAACACCAGAAACGGTGAAGGCTGCCTTCACAAAAGAGAACGACGTCTTCGCCGAACACAACGTCAAGTACGTCGACCCGGTACTGAACTTCGCCGATCGGAAGCTGTTCGCTCACCAGATGCTGCAGGCCTGGCAGCCCATTCTCGGGTTATCACAGGAAGAGAATGATCGCGCAGTTGAAGTCGGGTACAAGGCGCTGGCCGACTACGAAATCAGCATCCGTCGCAAGGCGCGCCAGGTTCTCGACCAACTTGAGCGCGAGGACCGCATCGGCATCGTGATGTTGGGGCGACCGTATCACCACGATCCAGGACTCAATCACGAGATCATGGAAGAGTTCCAGAAGTTGGGGTATCCCATCTTCTCGCAGAACACGTTGCCCCTCGATGAGGACATGCTGGAGCGGCTGTTCGGCGATGAGGTGCGCGCCGGAGTGATCAGCCATCCTCTGGACATCAGCGATGCCTGGAAGAACTCGTACTCCTGCAGCACCAACCACAAAGTATGGGCTGCGAAGTTTACGGCGCGGCATCCCAATCTCGTTGCGCTCGAGGTTTCGAGCTTTAAGTGCGGGCACGATGCGCCCATCTACGGCGTGATCGAGGGAATCATCGAGCAATCCGGCACGCCATACTTCTGCTTCAAGGATCTCGACGAGAACAAACCGTCGGGCTCAATCAAAATCCGCGTCGAGACCATCGACTACTTCCTGAGGCGATATCGCGACGAAGTCATCCGCAAGCGCAAAGCCGCGGAAGACATTGAAGCCCAACTTGCCACGTTGGAAGCGGAACTGCGCGGTTCGATGGCGCCTCCACCACCGCAACTACAGCAAGCGGTACAGGAGATGGCGGCCGATTGATCCATCAGGGCATCGGTTATGGTGGGCAGTGCAGGACTCGAACCTGCGACCTCCTGCTTGTAAGGCAGGCGCTCTAACCAAGCTCACCAAAACCCAGTGTTTATGCGGTTTTCCTTCCAATCAGATCCCCTGCTTGGAGGAATCGCATATGCCCGGATTCGCACAGTTCATCCGTGAACGTCAATACCTCGCCAACGTCTCCCCCGCCACTCTGGAGTGGTACAGAAACAGCTTCCTCTGGCTTCTCTCCGAATCGCCGTCACAAGACGAATTGAAGGACACCGTAATTCGGATGCGGCAGAAGGGCCTGAAGGCTACCGGCTGCAACTCCGTGATACGCGCCATCAATGCTTATCTGCACTGGAGCAGCGCGGGAGAACGGAAGTGCGGTGCAGGCTGCCAGCACTTGCACATTCCGCAACTAAAAGAGCCGCAGTATGTGCTGCCCACGTTCACAGAGAAACAGAGCAAGCAGCTTGTCGCGTGGAAGCCGAAAGGAAAGTATCAGCGGCGGCTGCATCTGCTTACGTTGTTTTTGCTCGATACCGGATGCCGCATCAGTGAAGCACTCGGCCTGCGTGTGAGCGAGATTGACATGGACAACATGCTTGTCACACTGGACGGGAAGGGGCGCAAGCAGCGCGTGGTCCCGTTCAGTTTTGAGCTGCGAAAGACGATTTTCCGTTACTGTAATGAGTTCAACCGGACGCCTGATTCCCTGCTCTTTGCCAATCGCACACAGACGAAATTGACAAAGCGGAACGTCTTGCGGGACGTGAAACTGCTTTGCAAGCGGCTCGGGTTTGAACCTCCGGCCCGCACGCTGCACGCCTTCCGTCACACATTCGCGATTAACTATCTGAGGCGTGGGGGCAGCGTGTTCCATCTGCAGAAAGTCCTTGGGCATTCCACGCTGGAGATGACCCGGCGATACGCGAATCTGGTAACAACGGACTTGCAGGCGGTCCATGAGCGGGTTTCGCTGCTATCCCGATAGCTCAAATAGAAGCCAGAGGGAATCGCACTCTCTGGCCTTCATTCACATTCTGATTAGACGAGGGTCACTATCAATGCTGTGGCGATTTCCTTGGCCTTGACGAATCCTGGGCCAGTCAGTCGGTACTTGGTTCCTTTCTTTACGCCGGTGCTGATCACATACGTCGGCACTTTTCCCGAGATGCGG
>Ga0070717_10000341_pt1 | contig 30049 bp, 20 predicted proteins | sample LARL113metaG_FD_71366 | JGI IMG/M metagenome (GOLD analysis project Ga0070717, IMG submission 71366) | Corn, switchgrass and miscanthus rhizosphere microbial communities from Kellogg Biological Station, Michigan, USA - LAR L11-3 metaG | ecosystem: Host-associated > Plants > Roots > Rhizosphere ...
ATTCAGGATGTGGAAGACGTGGTGCGGCACGCGATTACCCCTCCAGCGGGACCCAACCTGCGCAGCACGGTGGGCGAGACCCAGTCGTGAACTGCGGCTTTGCCACACGCTCTCAACGCCGAGTAAATATCGCGCCGGAAACCTCCGCATCGGACTTGGCCCGGTTACGAGCTATTCGCTGCTGAGTTGTCGGGCCGACCAGAAGTTGAGCTGACATCTGCGTCAAAAGTTGAATTGACCCGTGAGCACCGAGTTGGTAACTTAAGACGATTCCCCCGCCGAATACTGATGCGGATGCTTTTCTCTGCCTCCGGAGGCAAACCCTCACGTCCGGCTCGGGATTTCGGGAAGATACCAAGCCGGGAAGGCGCCAGAGAAGCACAAAACCAGCCATCTCCCGATTTACAATTCCCGTTTCAAAGGCCAAACCTGCCCGGAACTCCGGCAATCTAGGTGGAACGAAATGGCCCTGAGATACAACCCGGTTGACGCCGAGGCTTCGGTTTCGCAAGCCACACTTCCCGTTGTCTGCGTGGTGGCGGTGGATCAGGAGTTCCTTAAAGTTCTGACTGCCGAGCTCTCGCCATGGTTCAAGGTACTGGTACGCGACGGTTACAGCGATCTGGCCCGTTGGGCACGCAAAACCCACGTCGCTGCGGTTCTGCTGGATATCGATACCGAAGGGAAAGATCCGTTTGGTGGACTCGCCGTGCTGAATGAGTTGCGCCGGCTGAATTCGAACTACACTCTTATTTCCTTGAGCCGGGCGCGCGCGCGCTCGGTGGAAAAGCAGGCTCTCGACGCCGGCGCCGACGCACACTTTCGTAATCCGGTCGATGTGGCTGAGTTGCGCACCACGCTGGCGGAAACGCTGCGGCGCCGCGAAGAAGAGTCGGAGCGCGAGAGGATGCGCCAGCAGTCGATGGAATCCAGCCGGTTTCAGGATTTCATAGGCGCGAGCGAGCCCATGCGCCTGGTCTACGACGCGATTCAGCAGGTGGCCGACAGCAAAATCAACGTTCTTGTTCGCGGCGAGAGCGGCACCGGAAAGGAATTGGCGGCCCGCGCCATCGTCGCGCTAAGCCCCCGGGCAAAGAAGCCTTATATTCGGCTCAACTGCGCAGCGCTTCCAGAGAATCTCATCGAATCGGAACTCTTCGGCAATGAACGCGGCGCGTATACAGGAGCGACAGAGTCGCGGCCCGGGCATATCGAGCTGTCCGATGGCGGCACGCTGTTTCTGGATGAAATCACGACTCTCACGGTCGGATTGCAAACCAAGCTGCTTCGCGTTCTCGAAGACCACCACGTGCAGCGGTTGGGCGGGCGTACACACCATAAAATCGACTTCCGGCTGATCTGCGCCACTAACGAGTCGCTGGAAGAACTGGTGCGCACCGGGCGCTTCCGCGAAGACCTCTTCTACCGGATCAATGTAGTCCCGATTCATTTGCCGCCTCTGCGGGAACGCCGGGGAGACATCCACCTGCTATGCGACTATTTTCTCGAAATGCATTGCCGGGCAAACGGATTGCCTGTAAAGCGGATCACCGCGGAGGCTCTTTCAGTATTTGAGGAGCATACCTGGCCGGGCAATGTGCGCGAACTCGAGAACCTGATCCAGCGGCTGGTGGTCACGGTCCGGGGAGAGGAAATCGGCGTGAGCGATCTGCCGCCTCGGGTTCTGGCGCAGAGTCTTGCCGCGCAAGAGGCGATGCTGCTGCCCGCTGAAGGAGCAGATTTCGATGAGGAGGTTCGCAATCTCGAGATTGCCTTGCTGTCAACGGCTCTGAGCCGTGTACAGGGAAGCAAGACCGCGGCCGCCCGTCTTCTGAAGATTGACAGCCAGCGGATCAAATACCTTTGCCGCAAGTATTCGCTTTAGGCGCCTTAGGGTTAATTATTAACCCAACATGAGTTAATTTTTAACCCATTCACACCAACACCCTCATTTAACGAAGTTCTGCGGTTTTGGGTTTTTCCTAATAGAATGAGGTATTTAGCGAAACTTTCTTCGAAGTGGTTAACTTGGCACGTGAAATGCCTTAGATATAAGCGTAACAACAAAAATTCTTCTCCGAGGAAAGCCAAATGCCAATTAAGAAGAAGTCGATGTTGAGCAGCGCCTCTGCGCAACCCACCACCAAGACCGACAAGCCGTCCGCCAATGCTGTGAAAGCGAAAGCTCTCACCAAGAAGGTCGCGACCGAGAAGGTCCTGACTGCCAAGCCGATTTGCTAGGCATTACTGCCGCGACACCGCGAGGCCGTTTCCTTCCAGGCCTGCAGGTCGAAGCAAAGAGCAAACGACAACCGAATCAGGCAGCATTTCCCGAGGTCACGGGCCGCTGTTCGACTGGAAGTACCAAACGGCAACTGCACGCGCGGTTGCCGTTTCTCTTTTTACCAGATATGGGATTTGACCAGATTCAGCGCCGTGATCCCCACACGTCCAGCGAGGCTGCGCCGCACGCCGAACACTTTCGCCTGGCCTGACGTGCCTAAAGGCGGATTGCCGGCCGACATGGGTAGGGGCATACGAGCGCAATAGAAGACCGGAAGCTTGATGCCTTTGTAATCCTGCGTCGCGACCAAACCCGAAGGAAGAGGCACGGGGTCGCCGCCCGGCGCAGCGAGAGTCATTCGGACGACAGAGAACTTGCCAGGCAGAGTGAGAGCGATCTGAGCGCCGAGAGGAATGCGCTCCAGCGTGGACACGGGGATATAGATGCGGACCACGGGAGGTCCGGCATCAGCAAGGTCCAGGAGGGGCTGCCCCGAGGCCACATCCTGCCCCAGCAGCGCATCGGGATCCTGGGTGAGAACTGTCACCGCTGCCGGGGCGGCAATCACGAGCGAAGATTGAGCTTCGCGTGCGAGCGCGGTCGCACGAAGCGAGGCGTTTTGGCCGGCGGCCGAACCGGCGATGCTCTGCCCGCGCAGTTCCGCATTGATTGCCGCATACCCGGCATCAACCGTCTGAGCCGCCGCGGCGGAATCCATTGACGCGGCCATAGAACTGCTCATGCGCAGCAGGGGCTGGCCGGCGCGGACGGCTTCGCCCTCCCGCACCAGGACCGCCTCCACCCTTCCAGGGACGGCGGCATGGACCGTTTCCAGGCGCATGGGCTCAATAACGTAATAGGCGTTTTCCTGGTCTCGCCAGAGGGGCAGGAACAGAATTGCCACGCACAGTGCGGCCCAAACAAGATGGATCGGGCGCCACGAACGGCCCGATCCAAACCTTTCGAGCCAGATCCGTTTGAAGACATTGCCGAGCGCGCGCAGCCGCGAGCGAAACATCAGAAACGCCAGCGCGCCGGCAGGAACGAGAGCAAACTCTGCCATCCACTTGGAAGTGATGTTATAGGAAAGGCGCACGACTACGAACAGCAGCAGATAACTGTAAATTCCGGAAAGTAATGCATACAGGACAAACAATGGCGCGCGGCGGCGAGCCACCACGGGAGTTTCTACTGCGAGACCAAGGACCCGGCTTTGGAACCATGCCGAAAGAAAAGCCGAGGATTGTTCTTTGAGATTGGAGACACCCACTAACTCGGCAAGCACATAGTAGCCGTCGAGCTTGATCAGCGGATTCAAATTGACGAGCACCACAAAGACGCCGGTAATGAGAATGATCTGGTACGAAAAATCGTGCCACCACTGGCCCGCTGCGGTGTTGAGCCATATGACCATGGCGAATCCGCATACGATCATCTCTGACCAGATGCCGGCGATGATGGTCGCCAGCCGCTGTACCTTGCTGGCGGAGATCCATATCTCGGTCACATCCACATAGAATGCGGGCATCAGGTACAGGAACATCAGCCCCATGCTGTGGACTTGGCCCCCGTAATGTTTGCAAGTCAGGCCGTGTGCCGATTCGTGAATGAAACCCAGGATGAAAAAAAGCACCCAGAACTGCAAGACATCGAGCAGCGTCTTTTGGGTGAAGTTGTAGTAAAGCGGTATGTCGGGGCCAATAAGGTTCCACTTAGAAATAAATACGGCGGTTTCGAACAGGAACAGTAAAACCATCGCCAGAACGGACCATGAGCTGTAGAGGTAACGGCCGATGGCTCCATCCAGCCGCGTGAGGTAGCGATCGGGGTCCCAACCGGAGATGCTCATGTGGGTCAGGTTGATTTTCGATTTGCGTTCCGCCAGGCGTTCACGCTGCGAAAGCAATTTCTGGTTGAGGGCAAGGTTCTTTTCCTGCGGGGTCTTGTACCAGAAATTGGCCTCTTCCATATTCTCGGCAAAGAGGCGAATGTCTGAGGTATCGGTGGGCGTGCCCGTGTCCGAACTGTACAGTTCGGCAATCTCCTCGTAGGATCGGACTCCGTCAAAGAGACGCGCAAGCTGCCATTGTGCCGGTGGCAGGCGGAAGAAATTGCCTTTATCGCGCTGCAGAATACAGAAGATGGGTTCCCCGTCGAACGTATCCTCGCGGACCACGATTTCCGGATCCAGGCAGGGCGGACGGCCGCGCGCCAACCGGGCCCGGGGTATTTCCGGCAGTGCGGCATCGAGAGCTTCGCTGAGATTCATGGCGCCAGGCGAACCTGCATGGACATGCCGGGCTTGAGCTGGGACGACGGGTTCACCACCGCCCCGATCACCTGCACGCTGCCGCTGGCCGGATCCACCACCGGGCTGACGCGAACAATGCGTCCGCCTTGGTGCAGTCCGGGGTAATCGAGAGTGGTAAGGTCAAGCCGCGTTCCGGTAGAGAAAGCCGCCATCACCGACTCCGGAACCGTGAACAGCACGCGCAGCGGTGCTTCTGCCGTAATCCAGAACAGGACATCGCCGGCCTTGACCTCCTGGGCAACGCGAACAGAGCTGCGGCCAACCACCCCATCAAACGGCGCGACAATACGCGATTGCTCCAGTTGAAGATTGGCTGTGTTCAGGTCCGCCTGGGCAACCGCCTCTTCGCTGTGGAAACGGGCCACGGCAGCGACGGTCTCGTCGACCCGGTATTTGGCGCGCTCCCAGTCCTCCATGGTCATGATCTTGTTTTCGCGCATGGAGTCTGCGCGGCGCAGACTGGCCCGCGCGCTCAGTTCCTCGGCTTCCCACTCGCGGACCGAAGCCTGGGCTGACGTGACGCGCGCTTTCTGCGCCTCCACTGTCGAGCGCAGAACACGATCGTCGAGCAGAGCCAGAACCTGTCCGCGTTTTACCCGATCCCCGATTTGGACGGGTAAATCGACGATGCGGCCGGTGCGCTCCGCCGCGACATCGGCCTGCTGTTCCGCCACGAGTGGCCCGGTGGTGGCGAACGATTTCGGGTCGGGCGGTTCCGGCTGCGACGCCGCAACCGGAGCTGACGCAAGTGGTGCGATGCGCGCCGCGGATGGCGAGGTACTCGCGGCCTCTGCGTTGGGGCGCGTGTTGCAGCCGATGCTCATCGGCAATACGGCCGCCGCTACGATGATTGCGGAAATCAGCGGCTTGCGGCGGGAAACATGCGCGTTCATCCGGTCACCAGCCAATCCAGTTCCAAAGTGTCTGCCAGCTCCACAGCGCGATTCCGCGCAGGAGGACGTACCCGGCTGGCCGCCAGCCGATAAAAATTTTTGCCCGGCCCGACATCCCCGCGCGCAGGACTCCGTCGGAGTTCTGCACCGGCACTTCAACCATCACGCTGCGGTCGCCGTCGCCCGCGTGCGCAACCGGGCTGATGACCGCAACATTCTCACGCCAAGTTCGCCGCGGATAGCTGTCGAGCTTGATTGCCGCGGACTGGCCGGAACGCACCAGCACCGCGTCACCCTGGGGAACGGCGATCTGGATCACGGCGGAGTTCAAATCCAGCACCTCCGCAAACGACGCGCCTGCCGCCAGGTGCTTCCCTGCGGCATTTTGCAGGTCTGCCGTGGCCACAATGCCTGCGATGGGGGACCTCAACTGCGCCTGGTCCATGCGGCTGCGAGCACGAGCCACCTCGGCGCGGAGATACTCAGCCTGGGCGCGGTCCGCACCCGCTTGCGCATTGCCGTGGGCGAGGTCGTCCTGCATGACCAGCATCGCGCGTTGATACCTCGCTTCGGCGGCAGACAGTTCCGTGCGCCACGCCCAATCGTTCAGCGTGCCCAAAACTTCGCCCGCAGCCACGCGCTGCCCTTCGTGCGCCAGGACCGATTCCACGTTGGCGTCCTCCGGCGCAGAGACAACAACCAGGTGCTGAGGCGCAACGGTCGCGTTTCCCGTAACGCGCATGGGAAGCGGACAGAAGACGAGGACGAGCACCACGGCAGCCGCCATAGCGGCATACACGAGCCACCGCCTGCCACTGGTGCGCAGCAGCGCCGCCCGTTTCTGGATCAGCGGTTCGAGCAGGCTGATCAGCGGCACCTCGCGATACAGCAGTGCATTGCGAATGGCCACGGTAGCCTGCCCGGCCAGAACCTTGATCATTTCCGTGTGCGGCAGATCCAGGAAATCGGGCTCGCTGCTTTCATACAGCAACAGCCCTACCCGACCCTGGTCATCGGTAAGCGGCAAGGAGTACAGGGCCCGATACCCGGTCTCCTCGAAGTGGTGCACCACCGGTGCGGGCAGATCGGCACTTCGCTCGGATTCTTCATGCTGCCGGAGATGAAGAATATCGGTTTGCGCAGAGAGCCAGCGCAGCAATTCCTTAATACGCTCTACCTGCACATCGCCCAGGGGCAGGCTCGCCATGCCTGAAACCGCCTTCAATTCGAGGCGCCCGCGATGGTCGAGGGCGATGGCGCACAGTTCGTACGGCAGCACGTTTTGCGGGCTGTTGGCGATGATCTGCAGCAGGCGATCCAGACGCAGCGTCGAGGTGATCTCGGAACTGACGCGCACCAGCGCTTCCAAAATCTCCAGCTTGCGCTCGGCGAGCATCAGGGTAGCATTCTTAAGAGCGCTGCTGATGGTCTCCGCCATCGCGGAAAGGAGAAACTGGTCGTCCTCGTCGAAGGGATGGTCTTCCCGGTTGACGGCTTCCAGAACGCCAACCTCGGCTTCATCCTGAATGAGTGGGACCATCAGCGCATTGGTGACCGGCGGACTGTCTGCTTCGATCCCTTCATTGCGCAAAGCCAGGCGCTCATCGTCGGGGTCGGAAATTAACAGCGGTTCCCCTTCCTCTGCCATATCGGCCACATACCCCTCGCCGGCGGCTTGCGTCATGCCGGCCTCCACCGTGGCGTCCTGCCCATCCGTGGAAGTCAGGCGAAGTGACGCTCCTTCAAAAAGCCAGAGATGGATCGCCTGGCATGGCAACATGGCCATGGCCTTCTCCGGAATGAGCGCGGTCAGGGCATCCAGTTCGAGAGTGGCATTGAGCGATTTCTCAAGATCGTAGAGCTGTGACATCCGGTGGACGGAGTCGAGCAGAGTTTGCCGCTCCTGATCGGCACTCTCTCCCGCCAGGATCGCGGGCGAAGCCAGTTGGATCACCGGCCCAATGTCCTCCAACTGCTCGGGGTCTAGGACGCCGGCAAAGGTGAGGATCTCAAAGGCACCCGTCAGCCGGCCTTCATGCAAAAGGGGCACGTAGGCCAGCGAGAAAAGAGAACGCGCGATATGCAGATGCGAGTAGTCCTCGCGCCGAACCGCCGTTCCCGCGTAAATCAGCGGCAAGGGCTCGGATAGCAGCGGGGCGATCAACGGATTGTCGGGCGCGATCGACGGCTGTGCCATCGAAATCTCTCCCGCCATGCCGATCATGACCCACGCAGCCTCTCCGTCGCTCTCGCCAAAGCGGTGAACGGCACAGGCGCAGTCCGGAATCGCCTCCACCACGGCGCCGGCAAGCACAGCGGCGCGCGACGCGGCATCGGACGCTGCGAGGAGCGACGTAGCAACCCCAACAGCAGCATCGGTGAGAGCCATTTCCACGGTGTGCACTAACCTTTGCTATCAGAATCTTCGCTTGACAAGAGGAGCGGGGGGATGTTGATTGTAAGATACTGGATGGAACTTAGCAAGACAACTTCAAAATGTAAAGCGGATTTTCGCTTAGCGATGAGGAACCGTGGATCTGGACATTCGGGAGAACGGCAATGTGTGCACGCTGAAATTGAAAGGCCGATTGGTGAGCGGTGAGCCCGTCCGACAGTTTGAAACCGCCTTTCAGTCAGCTCTTGAGGGCGGCCATATCTTCCTGGTCATGGATCTCGCCGATATGCCCTACCTTGACTCGTCCGGCATCGGTTCCATCGTGAATGCGCTACGCATGTCCTCCAAAGCGGGGGGCGCCGCAAAGCTGGTCAATCCCTCTTCATTCGTGTCAAAGACCTTCAAGATGGTCGGCATCCTGGGGTTATTCAGCGTCTACGCCACCGAGGCTGAAGCCGTGGCCGCCTGTAGCAGTTGATGATCCCACATCATTGCTTCCGGCACTGATTGTTTCCGCGGGCTAGCGCGCGGTCCAGCCCCCGTCAATGAGTATGTCGGTGCCGGTGATGAAGCCGGCCGCTTCGGAACACAGATAACATGCCAACGCGCCAATCTCTTCCACCTTGCCCCAGCGCCCGACCGGTATGCCCGCGAGGAACTGCGCATTGACCTCCGGATTGCTCATCAAGGCAAGATTCATGTCGGTGCCGATGGGACCGGGGCTGATGCCATTCACGGTAATGCCGTCGCTTGCCAGTTCGAGCGCCAGGGCACGGGTGAGGCCGAGCAGCCCCGCCTTGGCTGAGGAATAGGCGCTGCGCCCGGCAATCGACACGTGGCTCATGATTGAAGTCATATTCAGAATGCGCCCATACCCTGTGCCTTTCATACCCGGCACAAACGCGCGGCACATCAGGAACGTGGCAGTTAGGCTGGCATCGATGACGCTGCGGAACTCCTCCAACGAAAAATCCACCAGGTTTTTGCGGATATTGATACCCGCGCTGTTGATCAGGATTTGCGGGTGCCCGAACCTCTGCTGAATGGCTTCCGCCACGGCGGCGACGTCCTTCTCGAGCGTAACGTCGGCGGTAAAGACCTCGGCCGTTCCTCCCTGCTGCACAATCGCATTGCGCGCCTGCTCCAGTTTCGTTCTATCGCGGGCCACCAGCGCAATGCTCGCGCCGGCTTCGGCGAGTGATTTGGCCATAGCCTCGCCCAGGCCGCGGCTTCCTCCAGTAATCACCGCACTCCGGCCGCTCAGATTTATGGTCATGTGTTGCCGCTCCTTTTTCTAGATCTCTGGGCGCAACTTAAGGCGTGAGCCCATCAGCACGCAGAGCCGCCGCCTCATGGCTCAACTCCCGCTCCCGCCGTGCCGCCTCCGGATCGAGATAGAGCCAGCAAAGGGCCGAAATCACCGACAGCGCGGCCATTACCTCGATAACCAGGTTCCAGTTTCCACCGGTGTGCGCCAGGATCACGCCGCCGATCACCGGCGCCACGAATCCGCCGAGATTGCCGAGCATATTCATGGACGCGGCGACGGTGGCGCAATACGATCCGCCGATGTCTACGCACGCGTCCCACGAGATGGGCATGGTGAGGTCGCTGGCAAAGCTGGCCAGCCCCATCGCCAGCATGGCGGGGTACACCGAGCGGACGCGAGTCACGATGACCAGGAGAACGGCGGTCGCAAGAAACCCGCCGAATGCAATCAAACGCCGAGGCAGCCGCCGAGGCGCCAGTCCCGTGGTTAGCGAACCTATCCCGCCGAACAGCAAGGGCACTCCTGCAAGCGTGGCCGCGATGCCAGGCGATTGTCCGCGGCCCTCGCGCAGATATGTCGGGAGCCAGGTGATATAGAAATACCACCCATAAGAGAAGCAGAAATACTGCAGGCCCAGCACCAGGACGCGCGGTGTCAGCAAGATCGAAAGCCAATGCCCCTCGCCGGCGCGATGGGTGGTGAGAACGCGAGAGGACTCCAGCAACTCTCGTTCGGCCGCATTCACCCCGCGATGCTGTGCCGGGTCGTCGCGGAACCACAAAAGAAAAACCGCACACCAAACGATGCCCACCCCTGCAAACTGCACGAACGCCCATCGCCAGCCGAACAGCCGGATGCAAAGCAGTGCCATATATGGAGTAATCGCGCCGCCCCAGCGCGCAAACGCCCACATCAACGCCTGGGCCGTGACGCGTTCCCGGGCGGGCATCCACGCACTCAACATGCGGGTCAGGTTGGGAAAACAGCCCGCCTCGCCGGCTCCAAACAGGAAACGGATGACGCACATGGAACCCACATTCCAGGCCGCGCCGGTGAGGGCTGTGCACACCGACCACGCGAGCACGATCTGCGTCAGCACGCGCCTCACGCCGAGGCGGTCACCCAGCAGCCCCATGGGAATTTCGAACAACGCGTAGGCCAGTCCGAACGCGCCGAAGATGAGCCCCATCTGCTGCTTTGGAATATGCAGGTCGCGGGAGATGGGCTCGGCCGCCTGCGAAATGGCGACCCTCTGCACGTACGACAGCACCGCCAGGCTGATGGCCAGGAAGACTACGAAATAACGGGCGCGCGTGGGCTTCGCGGGCGAACCCTTTTGTTCGGTTTCCGGGACTCGCGCCATAGATGAGACTCTACCGCATCGCCCGCGCTGCGGGATATCTAATCCGGGAGACTCCACGCATACAGGCTTTCACCTGCTCCAAACACGAGGTATTGCTTTCCGTCGAGCAGATAGGTGATGATTCCGCCCGATTCGTTAGCGCCCAGTTCGTGATGCCAAAGTACCCGGCCTTTGTCGGCACTGTAGATGATGAGGTTTTTCTGGTCATCGCCGGTGATGACGAGATTGCTCGCGGTGGTCAGGATACTGGGGCCCAGCGTGCTGGGCGCATCGTTCAGGTTGGGATAGGCGTGCTTCCAAGCGACATTTCCCGTGAGCGGATCGATGGCCTGCAGCACGCGCTGCGCGGGGCCGATGCCCAGGCCGGTTCCACCAAAGCCCGACGGTTTTTCGCTGTTATCGGTCAGATAGTAGATCGCCCTTCCTTCCACGGCATTCACATACACGAGCCCGGTCTGCGGATTGTAGGCCGGGGCCTGCCAGTTGGTGGCATTCACAATATTGATGGAACCGCCCACGGTTGGGTCTTTGTCGGGGATCGAGATGGGCTCTCCCTGCGGCGAGAGACCGGATGCATAATCCAGAGCCACATACGGCTTGACCACGAGATGTTTTCCCGTGGCGCGATCGAGGCTGATGAAAAAACCATTGCGTGCCGCCTGCGCGAGCAGTTTGCGCGGCTTGCCGTCCACCTCGGCATCGAAAAGGACGGGAGCCGTAGTGTTATCGAAATCGTGCGTGTCGTGCGGCGAGACCTGGAAATACCACTTCAGCTTTCCAGTATCCGCATCGAGGGCGACGATTGATTCGGTCCAGAGATTGGCTCCGGGGCGGCCCTGGCCCGCAAACACCGGATTGGTATTTCCGGTGGGCCAATAGAGCAGGTTGAGTTCGGGATCGTACGTGCCCGGCATCCACGTCATGCCGCCGCCATGGTCCGAGGCCGCCTCGTCGGGCCACGTTTTGAGCGCCGGATCGCCTTTGCGCGGCGTCGACCACCACGTCCACTGCAATTCGCCGGTCAGCGGATCGAAGGAATCGAGGAAGCCCGGCATGTCCATCGCATCGCCGCCCACGCCGACGATGATGTGATTTTTCACCACCAGCGGCGCCGAGGTAGAGAAGTACTGCTTGCGCGCATCGGCATAATTCTTCCGCCACAGCTCCTGGCCGGTGTTCGCGTTGAGCGCGATCAGCCAGTTATCCGGCGTGAGGAAATAGACGGTGCTCTTCCAGATGCCAACGCCGCGCTGCCCCACCAGGTGACCGCCATGGTCGACCCAGTCATAGCGCCAGATCTCTTTGCCGGTTCGCGCATCGAGCGCCCACACATGATCGGGAATGGTTATGAACAGGACGCCACCGACGAGCAGCGGCGTGCACTTGATGACCGGAACCGGAGCGCCCCGCTGGGCCCCGACGCTGCTGACTTTGAAGACCCAGCGCTGCGCTAACCGATCCACGTTGCCGGGCGCGATTTCAGTGAGCGTGCTGTAACGCCGGCCGCTGTAATCGCCATTGAACGTGGGCCAGCTTGTGACCGCGGGCTTCCCAACGATCTCCGGATCAAGCGAGACATGGGGGCCGTCCGCCGCTGCAATTGCGAACGCCGCAGCCGCGATCGTCGCGCCCGCGAAACCGGCACGCTTGATTCGCCGAACCCTGACTGAAACCGGTATCATCGGGAAGGTCTCATTTCAGCGTCGCGAGCCAGGCGGTCACGTTGTGCATGTCGTCGTTTGTGAGCGTAGTGATCATCTGCTCATGCGCGGCTAGCGGGTCATTCATCTTCACCTCCACGCCGGGCTCGCGCTCAATTGCATGCTTTTGTCCTGCAGCATCAATAAGGGTGATGCGAAAATCGCTCACCTGGGTCACGCGCCCGGCGACGGTCGCTCCATCCCGCGTCTTGACCTTGGCGGTAATCGCGAGCGGCCCATCGCCGGAACGCGACGGCCAGATCCAGCCGCGCTGCAGTTGTTCCGGCGAGCGGAGTTTGCTCGCGATGTGCGCGAACGTCTCCGCTTTGTGGCACGACATGCAATGAGCCTTCGAGTAGGCTTCCCCCTTTGCGGGATTTCCTACCAGGATATTCAACACGTGATAAGCGCCGCGGTTCGCGATCTCCTCGACCTGCAAGTGAAGAAATTCTGCGATGTCCTTTAGCTGGTCGTCGGCCATCCCGGCGAAAGACGGCATGCCCTTGTCCGGCCGGCCTTGCTTCACATAAGGCGCAAGGTGCTCGCCATGATCATCGCCCAGCACCACGTCGGAAGTGATGAGGCTGGGCCCGGTCGCGCCCCGCGCCTGCGGCCCGTGGCAGAATGCGCAGTTTTGTTGGAACATTGGCGCTCCACGGGCTGCCGCCTCTCGATTCGGTTGGGCCCCAAGGCCGAGGAATTCGCGCGTCGCAGTCGCTCTCTGTTCCGGAGTCATGTTCTGGTAATTGGTCTGCCGCGGCGCAGCTGGCAGATCGCCCGTGGGCGCTTCCTGGCCTATGGCGAAAACTGCAAGCACTGCCAGACCGGCGGTTAACCATGCCGCCATTCCCGGACCCCGCATCCTCATTCCTTTTCTGGACCAGCGGCGCCGGAGAAGACCGACCGTTCGCCGTGGTTTCCAAACGTTTCCCTGTATATCAGGAACACGTAGGCAGCCGGTCAGGAGCGGGGATTGCGCCATTCGTCACATTTTTCAACAATACTATTCTGCAAATAGGTATTTTTAGACTAAATTCAGAGAATATGGCCAGAAACACCGAACGTCGCGATCTTTTTCCCGGCGCGCTGGAAATGATGATCCTCCAGTCGCTGCGGCTGCGGCCCATGCATGGCTACGGCCTGGTAAAGCACATTAAACAGGTTTCCGACGAGATGCTGCAAGTCGAGGAAGGCTCCCTCTACCCGGCTCTGCAACGGATGCTCAGGGAGGGCTGGCTCGAGTCGGAGGCCGGGACATCCGCCAAGGGACGCCCTACTCGTATCTATCGCCTGACCGATGCAGGGCTTCGCCACCTCGAAGAGGAAGTCTCCAGCTTCGAAAAGATGTTTGCCGGAATTACGCGGGTCCTGGCAGTCGCAAAGGCATAGGAGTTCCCCATGGGCTGGCTCGGCCGCCTGATCCATCGTCGCCGTCGCCTGGATGACCTCTCGGTGTCCATCCGGGAGCATATCTATGAGAAGACCGAAGACCTGATGGCTGAAGGCCTGTCACGCAGTCAGGCCGAGCAAGCCGCGCGTCGCCATTTCGGCAACGTTACCCTGTTTGAGCAGCGCAGCAGCGAGATCTGGCAGTGGCAATGGCTGGCGCGCCGCGCATCCGACTTGAAGTTTGCCGCCCGGCAAGCTGCCCGCTCGCCGCTCTTCACAGCCGCCGCCATACTCACCTTGGCAATCGGCATCGCCGCCCAGCTAACCGTCTTCAGCGTGGTCCATGCGGTGCTCATCGATCCTTACCCCTATCGCGATGCGATGCGCATGGTGCATCTGCATCTCTATGACAAGGACCCCTTCCCCGACGACCTGGCGCTGACCCGGCCCCAATATGAACAGTTCAAAACCTCGCCCGTGTTCGAGGGCGCCGTTGCCGAAGACACGTTCAACATGGCGCTTACCGATGGCGACCTTCCAGAGCAGTTGCAGACCGGGCGCATCTCGCCCGATGGCTTTCAGTTCTTTGGGGTCGCGCCGCACTTGGGTCGGGTGTTCACTCCCTCTGACCCGCTGAGGGTCGCAGTGCTCAGTTATCACTTCTGGAACGCGCACTTCGCCGGCCGACCGGATGTCATCGGCCGCCCGCTCCAGTTGGACCACATCAGCTACACCATTCTGGGCGTCATGCCGCAGCGATTTGCCTGGAACGGCAGCGACGTTTATATCCCGCTCGAATACTCCGCCGACCCCGGACGGGTGGCGCGCGTGTTTGCTCGGCTTCGCGCGGGCGTCAGCGATCATGCCGCCGAGCAGGCGCTCCAACCAGCTCTCGATGAATTCGCCCGCCAGACTCCTGCCAACTTCCCGCAGAAATTCAAAGTTCACGTCGTTCACATTAACGAAATTGCCATCGGGCGGTTCAGCGGAGTTCTGGTCATTCTTTTTGTCTCCGTCTCTTTTCTGCTGTTGCTCGCGTGCGTGAACGTCGCAATTCTGCTGCTCGCGCGTGGTGAAGCACGGCAGGCAGAGATCGCGATGCGCAAAGCTCTGGGCGCGAGCCGTTCGCGAATCGTTGCCCAGTTGCTCACCGAATCTCTTCTGCTGTCTTCGGCGGGCGGTCTCGCAGGAATTCTCCTGACGCTCGGAGCCATTCGGCTGCTGCGTCACATCATCGCTCCGTTGCCGAGCCTTTTTCCGCCCGAAGCCGTCATCTCTCTCAGCCTTCCGGTTGCGTTCTTCAGCGTGGGCATCGCTCTGATCACCGGGGTCGTAAGCGGCCTCTGGCCTGCGCTTCGTATCTCCAGCGCCAATTTGCGCTCGGCCGGCGATGCTGTGTCACAGAAACTGGTCGCGCGGCACGGCACGCAGAGGATTCACATGGTCCTGCTGACCTCGCAGGTGGCCTTTACCATACTGCTGCTGGCATGCTCCGGAGCCACGCTGCGCAAGCTCAATCAACTCATCCATGCGAACCTCGGATACGATCCTGCGGATCTCTACTCGGTTAACCTGATCCTCCGCGAAGGTTCGCATAACCAATGGGCGGACCGCGTTCACTACTTCGAACAGGTGCGCAAGGCCATCGCATCCATTCCTGAAGTCGAATCAGCGGCCATCGGCAGTCTGCCTCCGAGCATCCTCACCACCAAGCCGATTTCCATACCGGCATTGAGCATCAATGCCGGCCACATCAGCCCGCAGCAGGTGAGCCCGCAATATTTCGCGACATTGCGCGTGCCGCTTCTCGCGGGCCGGACCTGGAGCACCGATCAGGCCGGTCACGCTCCTCACGAAGCTCTTATCAATGCATCTCTAAGAAGCCGCTACTGGCCCCATTCAGACCCGATCGGCCAGGTTATCGTCCTGAACAACGGCATAGCCAACGCCAACGCCTGGACCCTGGTTGCGCCTGGGAACAACCAGACGTTTCGCATCATCGGCGTGGTGGGCGATTCGCCCAATCAAGGCCTGGACGAGCAGGTGTCTCCCGCGGTTTATCTGCCCTACTCGATGACGCCGTCTGACGGGTTCGAGATTGTCTTTCGCACCCACACTGACGCTGCCGTCCTTCTGCACTCCATCAAGGAGCGGGTTCACCGTATCGATGCCGCCCAGGCGGTCGGCACCTTGTACAGCGCCAGCGAAATGCTCGAAGGCGACAGCCTGGGACGCGAACGCTTTGTCGCAAGCCTATTCGCCGCCTTTGGATTCCTCGCGCTCGGGTTTGCGGTCAGCGGCATCTACTGCGTTCAGTCGTACCTGGTGGCGCGCCGCAATCGCGAACTGGGTGTGCGGCTTGCGCTCGGAGCCGGCCGCCTGCATATTGTCCGCCTGGTTACGCGCTCATCGATTTACGCCGTCCTTGGCGGCTCCGCCGCGGGAGTGGCCCTCAGCGTTGTTTCGAGTCGTGTTTTTGCGGAATGGACCAATGGAAATCCCCGCGACCCGCTAGTTCTCGCCGCGGTAGTAACCGTTTTGCTGACCGCCGCTTTCTGTGCTTCCCTGGGGCCGGCCCTGGTCGCAACGTCCATCGCCCCGGCGAAATCCTTGCAGGCCGAGTAGTCAACTCAAGAGGTGTTCTGATGCGAAGCATCCGGCAATTACTCACTCGCCGCCGTCGTTACGACGATCTCTCTGTCTCCATCCAGGAACACATCGATGAGAAGGTCGAGGAACTGGTCGAAGGCGGGATGCCGCGAACGCAGGCCGAGAAAGCCGCGCGGCGTGAGTTTGGAAACCTGCTGTTGATCGAACAGCGCAGCCGCGAAATTTGGCAGTGGCCGCTGATCGAAAGCGTCTGGGCCGACGCCAGGTTTGCTCTGCGGCAACTGGTCAAGTCACCAGGATTCACGATCACGGCGGTGGTAACGCTGGCTTTGGGAATCGCGGTGAATGCAACCATCTACAGCCTGGTAGACGCATTCCTGCTGCCGCATCTTCCGGGGCGCAACGCAGAATCGCTGGTGGTGGTTTCCTCGGTCAATCCCGACCAGAACTTTCTTGGCGATACAAACCAGGTGTCTGCCCCGAATTATTTTGCCTGGCGCGCGGATACACACCTGTTCGCCGACCTGTCGGCCGCCGATGAGTATCGGACCGGGAGCCTTGCCGGAGAAGGGCAGCCAGAGGCGATTGCGTATGCCGCAGCAACGCCGAATTACCTTGCCCTTTTTGGGGCTTCGCCGGCGCTGGGGCGTTCGTTCGTCGCCAGCGAGGATCAACCGGGGCGGGATCATGTCGCGATCCTCAGCCACGGCCTATGGGAACGCCGCTTTGGTTCCGATCCTTCGGTGATCGGGCGCGTGGTGCGGCTCAACCGCGAAGACTATACCGTTATTGGAGTGATGGGAGCCGATTTTCGGCTGCTCGGGTTTACGCCGCAGTTGTGGACACCGCTGGTTTTCAGCGCCGCCGATCATGCACCCGACGCTCGCAAAGGGCGGTACCTCTATTTATTTGGGAAGCTGGCGGCCGGCGTAACACTCAACCAGGCGCGGGCCGAGATGAATGTGCTGGCCGAGCGCGCGCGGCAGGAAGCCCCAACCATTGAAGGACGCTGGGGCGCAGCGGTCCGGACCCTTCCGGATTTTTTGATTTATAACTTCGGCATCCGAACCGCGCTGGCGGTGTTAATGACGGTGGTGACGATGATTCTTTTGATCGCCTGCGCCAATGTCGCCGGGCTGCTGTTGACGCGCGCGGTCGGACGCCAGCAGGAGTTGGGGATTCGCATGTCGTTGGGCGCCAGCCGGGTGCGCGTAGTTCGGCAACTGTTAACTGAGGGGCTGGTGATCGCCTTGCTCGGGGGCGGGGTCGGGGTATTGCTCACGTTTGCGGGTATTCGCCTGCTTCGCGCCGGAATGAGCTTCAATGAGGCGGTCCAGGCCGTGCCAATCGTCCTTGACACCAACGTGCTCCTGTTTGCAATCGCGGTTTCGCTGCTATCGGCGCTGCTGTTCAGCATGGCGCCCGCACTGAAGGCATCACGCCGCAGTATTGGTGCAGATCTGAATAGCGAGGGCCGGACAGCCTCGGGAGGCCGAACGCAAAACCGGCTTCGCGCTGTCCTGGTGGGCGGCGAAATCGCCCTCGCGTTCGTTCTGCTGATCGGAAGCTGCCTGCTGATCCGCGCGGTGTACGTGATGGACCATCAGACGCTCGGTTTCAGGCACGATCATGTGCTGACCGCCGGGGTGAATCTGGACCAGGCACGCTATAGCGACTCATCCCGGCAAATCCAATTCGTCCGTTCGCTGCTGCCCAGCGTTCTGCGCATGCCGGGAGTGGAAGATGCCGCGGTCGCATCCGATCTTCCCGCCACCGGGGCGGGCAGCGTCCCCTTTCACATCAAGGGGCAACCGGAAACGCCTGCAAATGGAGCTCATGTTGCCGTCGACGTGGTGGTGACGCCCGAATATTTCCAGGTCATCGGCATTCCGCTTCTGCACGGCCGCGCCTTTGCCGAAAAGGACGACGCCGCGGCGCCCCGCGTGGTGGTGGTGAATCAGGAGTTTGGGCATCGCTTCTTTAAGGATGGCGATCCGACTGGAACCCAGATTCAACTGGAGGTCAGCGGCGCGGCTCCGGTGTGGAGCGAAATCGTCGGCGTAGTGAGCGACGTGAAGTCTTACTCTGAAGACGTGCGCGTTGACCCGGAGGTGTACGAGGCATTTTCGCAGCGGCCGGTGCGATCGCTTTCGCTTATGCTGCGCACCAGCGTGGAGCCCAACAGCCTAATACCGGATCTGCGCCGAACGATTGCCGGGGTGGATTCCGAGCTCCCGCTGCTGCGCGTGATGAGCATGGATAGTGTGATCGAGCAGCAGAAGAATGGAAACACGATGTTCACCTTTCTGCTGGCCACGTTTGCGCTGCTCGCTCTTATCCTGGCGTCGATCGGCATCTACGGTCTAATTTCGTATTCTGTCGGCCAGCGGACACACGAAATCGGGATTCGCGTGGCGCTGGGAGCGAATACCTCCGACATCTCGCGCATGATCCTGAGGCAGGGCCTCAAGCTCGCCCTGTTCGGATCGATTATCGGACTGCTGCTCGCGCTGCCGCTGCCGAAGTTGTTCGATTCGATCTTCATGGGCCTTATCTTTTCGTCGCCCGGGGTATATCCCGCCGTGTTCGTCGCCATTTTCATGGTGGCCATGCTTGCCACATATGCACCGGCACGCCGCGCAACCCGGGTGAACCCGGCCGCGGCGCTGCGTAACGAATAGCGCGCCATCCGAACCGGCTGGACCGTAACCCGTAACGTTCGTTGAAACCATGGAGCACCGCATGATGAAATTGATCACCCGGGCGTTTGCATGCCGCCGCCGCTACGACGACCTCTCCGTATCCATACAGGAACATATGGAAGAAAAGATCGAAGAACTGGTCGCCGGAGGCATGTCACGGCGCCAGGCCGAACAGGCCGCAAGGCGCGAATTCGGCAACGTGATGCTGATGGAACAGCGCAGCCGCGAAGTATGGCAATGGCCGGCACTCGAGTCGATCCTGGCGGATCTGAAATTCACGCTTCGTCGGTTGCGGAAGTCACCAGGGTTTGCGGTCACCGTTCTCCTCACTCTCGCCATCGGTATCGGCGCCAACACCGCCGTGTTCAGTGTCATCAACAGCATCCTCATCAAGCCCCTGCCCTACCCGGATTCCGAACGGCTGGTGGCATTATGGCTGGCCGCCCCGGGAGCAGGAGGGCTGTCGAATTTCCAGGACGGTCTGCGCCTCTCGCCTTCGATGTATTTCACCTTCCGCGAACACAACCGCACTTTTGATTCGCTGGGCATCTGGGACACGGGCACGGCCAGTGTGACAGGCCTCGCTCAGCCGGAACAGGTTCACGTTGCGTCAGTCAGCGATGGCGTTCTGGAAGCCATCGCGGTTCCCGCTGCCGCCGGCCGGCTGCTCTCGTTTGTCGATCAGGACCCGCACGGAGCAAAAACCGTGATGCTCGGCTATGGCTACTGGCAGCGCCGTTTTGGCGGAGAGCGCTCGGCACTTGGCCGCAGCATTGTGATCGACGGAGAGACGCGCGAGATCGTGGGCGTCATGCCGCGCGGATTCCGCCTTGTCGATCGGGATTTCGACGTGCTTACCCCGTTCGCCTTCGATCGCGGCCACTTGAAGCTGGCGCCGTTCGGTTACCAGGGACTAGGCCGCCTCAGGCCCGGCGTCACGGCCCGCGAAGCGGACGCCGATCTTTCGCGGATGCTCCCCATCTGGATGGACTCGTTCTCAAACGGTCCCGGCACCAATCCGCATTTCTACGCGCGCTGGCATATCACGCCTAATCTGCATTCCCTCAAGCAGGAAGTGGTCGGCAATGTCGTCACCGTGCTCTGGGTGGTGATGACCACCATCGGCCTGGTCCTGCTGATCGCTTGCACCAATGTCGCTAACTTACTTTTGGTGCGCGCGGAGGGTCGGCAGCAGGAGCTTTCGATTCGCGCTGCGCTGGGTGCCGGACGTGCGCGCATCGCGCGCGAACTGCTCATCGAAAGCGTGCTGCTGGGGTTGATGGGCGGCGCGCTGGGCGTAGGCGCCGCCTTTGCAGGCCTCAGGGTGCTGGCGGCACTCGGCCCAGCTCATCTGCCGCGCCTCGCGGAAATCACGCTCGATGCACGCTCGATCGCGTTCACGTTCCACATTTCCGTTCTCTCGGGTCTCTTCTTCGGATCGATTCCCGCCTGGAAATACCTGCGGAAGCGAGCAGTTCTGGTGACGGGCGGATCGGCGCGCACCGCCAGTATCAGCCGCGAACGTCACCGGTCGCGCAATGTCCTGGTCGTAGCGCAGGTGTCCATGGCATTGGTGCTGCTGGTGAGCGCTGTGTTGATGATCCGCACCTTCCAGCAACTGCGCACAGTGGACCCGGGCTTCGCGGATGCGCAGCACGTCCAGACAATCCGAATTTCCATTCCCGAGATCGTGGTCGCGAATCCGCAAATGGTTACGCGTATCGAGAACAATATCCTCGACAACCTGCAATCGATCCCCGGGGTGAAATCGGTTGCTTTCGGCGTGGGTGTGCCCATGGAAGGGGTCGAGCCGAACTGGGATCAGATTATGGTGGAAGGCAAAACCTATAAACGCGACGATCCACCCCTGCGCCTTTACAACTACGTATCTCCAGGGTTCCTGCAGACGTTGGGCTCTCGTATCGTTGCTGGGCGCGATTTTACGTGGGGCGAGGTTTATGGCCTGCGCCCTGAGGTGATCGTGTCGGAGAATTTCGCCCGCGAATCGTGGGGCTCTGCGGCAGCGGCGATCGGAAAACGCATCCGGCAGTTTAACAGTACGCCCTGGCAGGAAGTGGTGGGCGTCGCGGAGGACGTCCGCTTCGAAGGAGCGGATCAGGCAGCACCCGCGATTGTGTACTGGCCCGCGATGATCAACAGCCCTTACCGCGCCGGCACGATCGACGCGGCCCGCTACGTTTGCTTCGTCATTCATACCGATCGCGCCGGAACTCAGGGGCTTCTCAGCCAGGTGCAGCACGCCGTGTGGTCAGTCAACGCCAGCCTGCCCGTCGCGTCGGTGCGTACTATGCAGGAGATCTACGGAAAGTCCATGGCGCGCACTTCCTTCACCCTGGTCATGCTGGGGATCGCCGCCGCCATGGCGCTCGCCCTGGGAATCATCGGCATCTACGGCGTGATTTCGTACTCGGTATCGCAGCGCACCCGCGAAATCGGCATTCGCCTCGCGCTAGGGGCGCAGAAGGGCGAGTTGCGCTGGATGTTCGTCCGCTCTGCCCTGGTGTTAACCGCGATCGGCGCGGGCATCGGATTGGGCGCCGCAGCCGGACTGACGCAGCTCATGAAGTCTCTACTGTTCGGCGTCAGCCCGGTCGACCCATTCACGTACCTGGCGATTCCCGTGGTCCTCGCGGCATGCGCGGTCCTGGCCAGCTATCTGCCGGCCCGCCGGGCAGCGGCGGTGGACCCCGTGGAAGCGCTCCGCGCCGAGTAGATCATTTCAACAAAGCCTGGCTACCCGCGGACGTCATCTCACGCGCGGCAAACTCTCCTCAATAAAAGTCGCTGTCCTCTCCCGAGTTTCCCCGCATCCAACCTAATCCGTAGGAGAGATTGTGGGATCTGACCGGAGAACACGGGCCGCCGGTCCACGGCAAACCCCGTATCGGTATCTCCGTTCGCACCCTTGTGCCGGTCTCATCCCTCTCCTATCGTGTGCCCTGGTGATGACCGCGCCTGCGTGTCTTTGCGCCCAGGAAACTCACGCCCGAAGCGATTTAGCAGCGCAGAATGTTGCGCAACTCCTCGGCGAAGCCGGAGAACTCCGCGCACGGCAGACTGCGGCCAGGCAAAGTCTGCAGGTCCTGCCCAAGTCCCCGGAACTCTACCTGGCTGCAGTCGACGCCCTCCAGCATCAGGGGAAGGAGTATGCGGCCCGCCAACTTCTCCTTCAAGGTTTGTCCGCCACCGGAAGTCCGGACCTGCTCGCCCGCATGGCAGCAGAGGAGGACACGCATGGAGAGGGCGCAGCCGACCTCTACCGCCAGCTTGCCGACGCACCGCAGCTTGCTGCGGATAAGCGATTCGCGATTCTCAAGAGGGGATTCGAGGTTGCCTTGCGGGACGGAGACCTGGAGCAAGCGCAGCGCTTTGCCCGACTCCTCGATGCAGGCGGGCAACCTGAATTCCAATCCATCATCGGGGAACACGTTCATTCCGGAAGCGAGACGTTGATCCGCGGCGGCCGAGAGGCCTTGGCCTTTATTGCGTTGAGCAAAAAGGGCGTCTCTCCGCAGAAGTTTCTGGCAGAATTTGCGCGCGCCTTGCTTTCCAATGTTTGCAGCGGAGTTTGTTTTGGCGCCGACGAGTACAAAGCGGGCCTGCAACGGTATTTCGCCACCGTCGCCCAACTCGAGTCGATGGGGACGAGGGACCACTGTCGTGTAAGCATCACGGTCTCGCTCCAAAACCAGGACGAGCGCCACCGAACGGAGATGGTCCTGAATTTGCTCGGTCTCGAACTCCACCAGGAAAACGGTGCCTTGCGGCTGCAGGAGGGCGTGAAACGGGCGCAGGCACGGAAGCAGGACATTGTTGCGGCGCTCGGGATCGACGTGATCGGGATGGAAAAGGCGCTGCAATGCGGAAAGCCGTACACCCTGGAGATCGACGACGATTCGGCGGAAATCTACCCCAATGCGGAACTGTGGAAGCAAGCCTTCCCGGGGCGCATGGACGTAGGTTTCGCCGGGATGCTGCTGCATTCACCGCAGCTTGCCCGGCTCTACCTGAGTCTCAGCGAAATCGAGCCGCACACACTCGATGCGCTGGTCGGAGCGGTGACTCCCAGTGAACTCGCTTCCAAGTTCGCTGCTGAGTTGTCCCGGTTCGGTCCCGCATTGGCCGTAAACGGAACCCAGGCCGTGGTGCCTGGTGGGCCGCGTGCAGTGCCGGTGTGGAAAGAACTCGCAGGCTCCAGCCCCGATCAGCCGGGACTCTTTTTTCGCTCGCTTCTCGAAAACCCTCCCCTGCTGGGGTATTTCTACGCGGTGTCTGAACTCGACGCCCGGCACCAGGGGTTTTTTACCGCGAATCTCGATCGAGCTCAGCGTTTTTACACGCTCTCCAAAAGCCTCACCGCGGCGCGCGCTTATCACAAAGATCTCTCCGCCGATTCCTCGTTTTCGCGGTTCATGCGATCCTTGCCCATCGGCGACGACGGCCATGTGATGTTTCCTGGATCGCCGGGCGTTTGGCTGGTGGCCAAAGGCAACACCTCGGACGACAAGCACATATCCCTTCTGGCCCAAAAGGCGCCTCAAGCCGTGTCGCTGGATTTCGAAGACTCGATCCTCTCCCATCTTGCCGAGACAAGCTATCAAACCCAGGGCTTGAAGAACACCGAACTCGATAATTTTCTGGCCGTCGCGCGTCTGAATTCCCACCTGAAAGAACCGATGAACGAGGAATCGGCCCTTCTGCTGGCGCAGCACTACGTCGAGTGCTGGCCGCTTTACACCTATTTCACCGACCTGCCGGACATGAATGAGATCGGGTTGCGTAACTACTTCTCCGTCATCGACGGAATCCGGCAGAAACCGCGCCTCATATAGAACGTGGAAATGGGACAGCTCTATGCGTTGCTTGGATGGGTTTCTATTTTAGGCCGCCGTCAGGCTCTTTCTGACGATAAGGTCACGGCATTGTTTTCCCAGGTCGGAGAGGCCATGCAAACCGCCGTTGGCGGCGGGCAGATATCGGCCGCTTCCCTGGGCTTGGCGAGATCGATCGTCGATGCTTGCGGCTCCAATCCCGAATCGGACCTGGATGAGTCGGTTCGCCAGTGCATGCTGGGCGATGCTGCGGGGAGCGATCAACTGCGCGGAGAAGACTTCCGGCGTGTGCTCGAGCTCCAGAAAGCGCCCCGCCTGCAAGGATTGAAATCGATTGCCGATGCGGCACAGCACATCCTCTCTGCGCCTGAACACGCGGGAAAAGAACAGCGCGATTCCGTGGCTGACCCCTTCCGTGCAGATACCAAACAGATTGTCATCGAGACTTCGCATTTGCCCAAGGTCGAGTTTCCCCGGAATGGCCACATCGGGCTCCGCGAAAAAGAGTCGATTCAACTCTATGATCCCGGAGAGATTCGAAAGCATGCCGCCGCCTTGAATCAAATCGCGCAAAAGCCAAACCCCAGCCTCGATGCCGCCAGAAAAGTTGCGCAGGAGTTGTTGAGCGCGATTGGCCCGCAGGTGACGGCGGCTCTGGCCGCTCCCATTTACGCCTATTATCTGCGCAGCACCGATCTGATCGTTTCTGAAGATCCGCTCCTTCTGCGCAAACATCGCTATGTTGACTACCTCGCCCCGTTCGGCATAAACGAAGTCATCGATGCTCCGGATTTCCTTCCTTCCAGCGAGGGAGCCGGGAGTCACTTCGTTGGTGGTTTTGCAAGTTTCGCATTGGTCGCCGGAAGAGCGGCGGCCCCCGGATTCCGGCAGGGCGGGCACGGCGCGGAGACCATGATTGCTGCCCAGCTTGCCGCGATTCGAAGCGTCCCCTGGGAACGGCTTACCGAAGAAGATCAGCGCCTGGCAAACGCCCGCATCCTGGCCGCCCGCGAATGGATTATGCGATCCGCCAGCGATCCGCAGTATTTCGCAGCCCTGAGCAGCGCCACAGCCGGGCTGCTTTCGCTGGCCCGCCGGGCGGACCTCCTGAACAGCATTAACAGCCGCGACTGGGACACGGTCTGGAAGTCCGTTCCTTTGCCCGACCTGTACATGATCGGCTCTGAGTTTTCCCGCTATTCGCTCGGGCATTATGACAGCAGTCCCGTGTTGATGGAACTCCATGCGCTGGAGAACTCCGGCCATGGCATCGATATCAATTATTTCGGCCACATCCCGTACGAGTCTCACGGCTGCGGCCGTCTGCATCTCTCGGCCGACGCTCCGTACGAGGAATACGCGCGCCACCTGATGGAAGAAGATCTCGCCGAACGAACGGCCGACTTTAACCTATACCTCGCCCATCGCGCCGACAATCTCGGCGTGGAGCCCGCCGCACTTGGGCGTGTCGCCGAAAAGCTTGCAGCCAAGGCCTTTGCGGCATCTCAACTTATGGACTACCACGATTGGCGTTCCTTGTTCGATGCCTATAACTCAATTACCACCAAAGACGTGAGACAAGCGCTTCAACCATGAGAACCGTTCAGATAACTATTTGTTTTGTAGCCATCCTTCTTCTCCATCAGACTGCGGCCAAGGCGCAATCGGATTTCGCGACCTACCGAATTGACGCGCGCCTGGTGGAGGTTTATGCCACGGTGCTAGACGAACGAGGGCACTTTGTCGATGGCCTGCCGCCTGAGGCCTTCCGCGTTCTCGAAAACGGCAAGGAACAAAGGTTGAATCACTTTGAATCGGAAGCCCAGTCGATGCATTGCGCCATTCTTCTCGACACCACCGGAAGCATGGCCAACGCTCTCCCCCGTCTCAAGAACTCGGTGATTGATTTCATCGATGAGCTGGGCTCCGAAGATTACGTTGCCATTTACACGTTTACCGCGCAGTTGGCCATCCAGCAGGAGTTCACCCGCGACAAGGACGCCGCGAAGCGCGCTGTGCTGCGCATTCGCGCGGGAGGGCGGACGGCGCTATTCAACGCGCTTTCCGAGACGGCTGAGACCATGCGCAATCAGCCGGGCAAGAAGGCCATGGTGGTGTTTACAGACGGCGACGACAATGCAAGCGTTCTCAACTCCGCTGCTGCCGTCCACCGGGCCCGGAGTGATGGAGTGCCCCTCTTCACCATCGCCGAAGGCCAGGCCCTGGACTGTCCGGACCTCAAAAAGGTTCTTTCCAACCTGAGTACGAGTACTGGAGGAGCGGCCTTCGAAGTGGCCGATGCGAAAAGCATGGTATCTGTTTTCGAGAGAATCTCGAGCCAGCTTCGCCACATGTACCTTCTCGCCTACACGCCGGAGCTGAATCCGGAGGATAAGGACTGGCGCAAGATCGATGTCCTTGTGGATGGCGTGCAGGACGCACATATCCGCGCCAAGGATGGCTATTTCCCGTAGAGGGAGTTGCGTTTTCAGTCCTCGTGTGTATCCGAGTTGCCGGCCTTTGCGTCTCCCGTCTCTTTCTCCTCATCGACACCGGTTGAATCCGCGATGTTGATCGTGCCCAGCGAATCGTTCACGACTTCCTCTTCCGCTATATCGGGATCTTCAATGCTGGTTCGCTCCGTCTGGATCGGCTTCGGGCGGTTTATCATCGCGGCCCCTCCTTGGCGATGAGATGCGGAACATAGAATACCTGTTGGCGCGGGGCAAAATCGCGACCCTCGCGATTTTGTTGGCGTGATGAGCGCCGCGCTCCGCGCTAAATCGCTCCTTGTCGGCATGGCTCATCCAGTCCTCTTCAAGTCGGCACCGAGGCGCAGAGTCGCATTCCGAACGCTCGCGAGAGCTCTGAGCCAGTGGCGTCGCTCGGAGAATATGACGGCCAAACGGACGCACAGCGCAATGGCTCCTCCGACTGCCGTACAGAAGGTTCGGCGTTGGGCCAGGACTGGTCCTGGAATCTCGTTCAGCGAAAGAAGAGAAACGATGTAGCCGGTGATGGCTATCGAGAAGAGGGCATAGTTCACGTTAACCAGGCCGAACGCAAGCCACGCCGAAAGCACCGTGAACGCTGCCAATACAAGCGGAACCGGCTGCAGGTGGGCGAGGGCGAAGCTGACCGCGATCGCTCCGCACATCGTTCCGAGCATTCGGGCGATGGCGCGGCTTACGGTGTCGGTCAGCCCGGGCTTTAACACCAGCAATGCGGTCATCGGAATCCAGTACCCGCTGGGGTAATGCAACCGGCGATAGATCTCGGTTCCCATGCCGATGGTTACCGCAAGCCGAAGGGAATAGGGGATGGCGGAGTTGACAAACCGCAGTTCCCGGACCGATTGTGCGGTTTCAACGAGCGCATCCGGCAGAGCCTGCTGCTCTTCCTGCACGTAACGGGTGATCTGAAACAGGCGCGAGCGGAGGTCGTGAAAAAGTCCAAACAGGATGGAAGAGAGCACCAGTTGGAGCGCTCCGCCCGCGAATAGCAGCAGGCCGCGATCGATGGCGTCACGCAGAGGCGCCGGGAACGCCGATGCCACCAGGAACGTAATGACACACTGTTGTCCGACCCAGCCATATCCGCCCGGCCGCTCCGTGAGCATGCCATACCCGAACGCCCATAGAGCCGCCGCAAAGACGAGCAGGAGATTCTCGTGCCCTAGCACCACGCCGGCGAACCCGGAGAAAGCCATGCCGAAGGTGACAAAAATCATCGGCACAAGGCGCGAGTGATCGATGCACTGTTTTTGGCCGAAGCCGGTGTTCACGGCACCGCCGGCGGCAATCAATGCAGCCCCGGGATGGCCAACCGCGATTCCGGCCCCCAGGCAGATCGCCACCGGCAACGTGAGAATCAGGTCGCTCCGGAGAGTCTGTTTCTCCCATTGGAAGACCGTGCTGTCTTTTAGAACATGACGAGGGGCAGCCGCCCCAGGGTCGGGCGTTGACATCAATTCCAGCATGGCATAGTGGGCCCATGCCTTCCTAGTCGAACACCGAATCATTTCTCTTTGAGGCCGGACCGATCTACGCCACCGTGGCCGCAGTCGCAGCGAACTCCTTTACCCCGCGCAAGTCGATCTTGCCGGTCCCGAGCACCGGCAATGTATCAATATGCAGGAACTGATTCGGACGGGGCTTCCACAACGCCGGCAAATCGCACTGCGCCAGTTTCTCCAGCACCGGACCCAGTTTCTCGGAAGCGAGCGTTGAAAGCACCATAATCCGCTCTCCCTTCTTTTCGTCCGGCAACGCCGTGACTGCGAATACCTGTTCCGTAATCCCGGCTAATTCATGCAGCTTTTCTTCAATCCGGATATGCGGAACCATTTCGCCGCCGATCTTGCTGAAGCGCGACAAGCGATCGGTGATGGTAAGGAATCCGTCCTCTTCCATCAGAGCGACATCCCCGGTTGTGTACCATCCCTCGCGCAGAACCTCCGCCGTCTTCTCCGGCTTTCCGAGATATCCCTTCATCACATTGGGACCCTTGACGAGGAGCATTCCTGGAACCCCTGGTGCAACCGGCTCCCCGGTATCGAGATCGACCACCTTCACCGTGATGCCCGGCAGAGGGTGCCCGATCTTCCCCCGCCTCGCTCCCACCTGTCGAAATCCGGGCGCGCGATAGTCCCGGCCATTCACTGTCACCACCGGCGAACACTCGGTGCAGCCGTATCCCTCCAGGGGCCGGACGCCAAATGTATCTTCGAAAGCCAGCGCCACCCGTTCCGGTAGTTTCTCCGCTCCCACCAACACATATTGCAGGCTGCCGAAGCTCTCCGGCGAGCAACGCCGCATGTAGGCCTGAAGGAATGTCGGCGTGGCAACCAGGAAAGTCACGCGGTACTTCTCTACCAGTTCGCTGATCATCCCCGTGTCCAGCGGATTGGGATGGTAGACCGCTCCGATCCCATTCACGGCCGGCAACCACAAACCAGCCATGAATCCGAACGAGTGAAAGAAAGGAAGGATGCCCAAAATTTTGTCGCTGCCACCCAGCATGAAGACCTGCGAAACCTGCTGAATGTTCGAGACGATGTTGAAGTGCGTCAGCATTACTCCCTTGGGATCGCCGGTGCTGCCGCTGGAGAAGATCACCGTCGCCAAGTCGTCCACAGTGCGCTTTCGCGCCGAATTCGCCGACCCAATCGCTTTGCGCAGCAAACGCTGTGGGGTCGTCCACGCCAGCGCCAGGGCGACCAGCTTTTCGGTGGTGCGCGGCCCGTGCAATGCGTCTTCGAGCAAGAGTGTCCGGCCGGGGATTGCAAGCTTCGGGAATCGCTCCAGAAACGCCTTCGACGTGATGACTACATCGACATTACACTGGCTGGCGCAGGATGCGATCACCTCGCTCGACGCCGTGTAGTTGAGATTGACGCCGATTCGGCCCAGCATCATCAGCGCATAATTGGTAAGCGCTCCGCCGACCGACGGCGGCAGAAGAAGGCCGACCATCTGCTGCTCGCCGATCAACGGACGCAATCGTCGAGCGATGTAGATGCTCTTGGTCAGTGCGGAAGCGAAAGTCACTTTCGGGGTCTTGCCGTCGGCCATCATGAAGCGGAATGGAAACCGACGCGCGGTGCGGATAAACGCGGAATCGAGGGTTCGCATGTGGCGCTTGCGTTGATGGAAAGCATCAGCCTGCAATTCCTGCACCGCGCGTCGCAGCTCGATGGCGGTAGAGGTGGGCGGCATGGGATGGCCAAAGCTCACCGTAACCGGATAAGGAATGCGGCGCGGCATCTTCCATAGAAACCGGCCCCGCTCGAAGCTGAAGATGCTGCCCCACACGCCGTCAAGATTCACCGGGATGATGGGTACTTCTACGCCCTTCATGATGCGTTCCAGTCCGCGGCGAAACGGCAGAAGCTGGCCGGTGCGGGTGATCTGGCCCTCGGCGAAAATGCAAACAATCTCATGCTGATGTAACGCCTCGGTGGCGATACGCAGAGAACGGATCATGTCGCGCGGGCGCTGTTCGCTGGAGATGGGAATCGCCTTCATCATGCGCGCGAAGGGCCGAACCACCGGGTTCTCATAAATGCCCTTGTACATCAGAAAGCGGATAGGCCTGTCGCTGGACGCAATCAGCAATGCTGCATCTACAAACGACATGTGATTGCACACCAGCAGAGCCCCTGATCTCTCGGGAAAGTTGTCGCGGCCCAATACCTTGACGATGTAAATCGTGTGCGTGATGAAAAAAAGAATGAGGCGGCCGAACCACTCCGGCAGCAATACAAGCACATATAAAGTA
>Ga0070717_10000343_pt1 | contig 30043 bp, 21 predicted proteins | sample LARL113metaG_FD_71366 | JGI IMG/M metagenome (GOLD analysis project Ga0070717, IMG submission 71366) | Corn, switchgrass and miscanthus rhizosphere microbial communities from Kellogg Biological Station, Michigan, USA - LAR L11-3 metaG | ecosystem: Host-associated > Plants > Roots > Rhizosphere ...
ACCAATCCGTTTCCGGCAGCGGGCGGCGCGGATGAAGAGACCGACGAGCGCGTGCGGCGCCTGGCTCCGCAAGCATTTCGCGCCCAACAATTCAGGGCTGTGAGGCCAGAAGATTATGAAGCTGCCGCCGAGCAGTTGCCCTGGGTGTTACAGGCAGGCACAACCTTCCGCTGGACAGGCAGTTGGCTAACCGTTTTCACCACGGCAGACCCGCGAGGCACTGAAACCATTTCGCTGGATCAGCAGACCGGCCTGATTAATTTGCTCAATCGTTACCGGCTCGCGGGCTACGAATCCTATGCGCCTGCTCCACTCTACGTCTCACTCGATCTGATAATCACGGTATGCGCTCAACCCACTGCCTTTCGTGGGGATGTAGAGGCCGCCATATTGTCCGCGCTCAGCACGCGGAAGTTTCCCAATGGGACAACCGGTTTCTTCTACTTTGACAACTTCACCTTCGGCACGCCTCTGGTGCGCAGTACGCTGGAAGCTGCTATTCAAAATGCCTATGGTGTGGCAGGAGTCCTCTCAATCTGTTACCGCCAGCGCGGCTCTATACCGAATTATATCAATCTTCCCGCGACCGTCTCTATCTCGCCTCACACGATATTGCGCGTGGATAACGACCCAAGTAGGCCGGAACGAGGCTCAATTAAAGTGATTGTGGAGGGTGGAAAATGAGCACGACAACAAACGCTACAACACCCAACTGCCCATGTGATGTCTTTGAGCCCTGGCAAGTCATCGCCAACACGCCAGGATTAAGCAGCTTACAATATCGTGTTGGCGATTTTCTCACCTTCCGTCACCAGTTGCTGTTGCCGCTGCCATACGAGCAAGAACTGATAAACTGGCGCCCCAGCGCGAAAGGCGACCTGGCTCTACAGATGGTAGAATGGTGGGCCTACCTGGCCGATATTCTCACCTTTTACAACGAGCGCATTGCCAACCAGAGCTATCTACGCACCGCCGATCTGGATGAAAGCGTCAAGCGGCTGATTCGTATTCTGGGCTATCGCCCACGTCCTGGCATTGGGGCATTCGGTACTGTGGCCGCGCTGATGAGTAACCCCTCCCCATCGTTTACGCTGCCGCAGGGTTTTCCCATTCAGAGCAAGCCAGGGCCGGGGAAGCAGCCACAGGTCTTTGAGGTCTCCGCCGCTACACCGGTATCCTATCCAGATGTCGTCGATGTAAATGCTGCGCCGACGTCTGCCACTTCTGCCAAAAGCGTTTTGTTCAAAGGGGCTATCACGTCGATCAAAGCTAATGATGGATTGCTACTGGTCAAAGATCATTGGAACGGCTCCGATCAAAACTATGCCGTCGTGACTGTGAAAAGTACCCAGCAGGTAAAAGATCCGCACGGCAACATCAATACACAAGTGACCTTCACGTCCCAGCCAAACCCATCCAATATACCAGATGACCCTGCCTCGGCAAACTACCACCTGATGAAGAGCACGCAGTCGGCCCATGTCTGGCAGTATCCAACCGATCCAAGGGTCGTTATCGGAAATATCCTCTTTATCGAGGACTTCGCGGGAAGGGGCCCTATAGTTGAAGCAATTTCTGGTTATGTGAATTTGGAAGCGGTCACGCGTCAGATCAAGGTCGGCGACCCTATTCTGTTTGAGATTCCGGGAACCTCTACTTCAGAGTTAGTCAGCGTCACCAGTTATAGCGAAGTGGTGTGGTTTGCTAATCCCGCTGATCCGTCAAATCCACAAAATCCTCCACCTCAAGGTGACACTCAGCATATCCCTCCTATTCCCATTCCGCATACGAGTTTGCGATTTAAACCTCCACTACAAAACGATTGGGATAGTCAAAAATCCTCTATGCTGGTACGCTACGCATGGCAGGATGTAGGACAGTTAATCGAATTTCCCAGCACAACACTCAGTGGAACATCGGCTGCAGTTACGGCTGTACTCCCGGCCACATTCCCAGCTCCTACCAATGGCCCGTCTCTCACTGTGATGCTGGAGGATGCCAATAGCAATGGAACTTCAGCTACAGGCACGATAGATACATCAGGGAAGTTAAACTTGACGGGAATGAATGTACCTGCTACTTCGCCGCTGACCGCGCCTTTACGGGTATTGTTCGATTTGTTGCCCATGACGCGCGGCAAGACGGTGCCGCGGGAGATATTGGGCAGCGGGGACGCCACCATCGCAGGGCAGGAATTTGTCTTGCAAAACTCACCACTTACCTACCTTTTGAGCAGTACTTCAACATCTGGTGGCAATTATACCAGTACCCTGAAGATCATGGTCAATAACATCCAGTGGAAAGAGGTACCCAGCTTCTATAACCAACTCCCCAACGCGCAAGTGTTTGTAACACGCGAAGATGAGAACAACATCACACACGTTCAATTTGGTGACGGCATCAATGGGGCCAGGCTTCCATCGGGCGTCAACAACGTTGTCGCTACCTATCGCTATGGTAGTGGAACCGACTCACCCGGCGCAAGGCAATTAACCGTGCTGACGCAAGCCTGGCCTAATCTCAAGGCTATTCGCAATCCTGTTGCGGTTGGTGGTGGAGCTGACCCCGACTCGGCTAAGAAGATACGCCAGTATGCTCCTCAATCAGTGCTGACTTTTGGCCGTGCCGTCTCTGCCGATGATTATGAAACCATCGCGGCTCAGGCTCCCGGCGTGGTGCGCGCACGCGCGTATTATACCTGGAACCCTGACCAACAGCGCTCTTTGGTGACGATCTACGTGGGAGATAATGCATCTGCGGTAATGGCAGCCAGGACTGCGCTCAATGGAGCTGCTGATCCCAATCGCCCTGTGGCAGTCTTGCCAGCCACAGCGCTTCCTATGACGCTGCACCTCTCGCTGCAAATTAATCCGCTCTATAATCCCGATACAGTGAAAGCCGCCGTTACCACTGCTCTGTTAGATGATGATACCGGCCTCTTCGGTATCAATGCTATTCGTGTTGGGCAGGTCATCTACCAGAGCCAGATTTTTGCTGCCTGTATGGGTGTTCCCGGCGTACAAGTTGCGTACATTATTCATTTCTCACAATCTGGCTACCAGCCACTCGACATCAGCCTGGCAGCTCGCTTCATTGAGTACAAACCTGTTTCGCGCCGCTCCATATGCCAGGAGGGCATACGCTACAGCCCTGGTGAAGGTGGCTTCTTTCAACTGACAAACGATCTGCTGACTATTGATACGGAGGGTTCATAACATGGCAGGGAATACTGACAACTATGAGATTTATTACGCCGATAAGCTATGGAACCTGCTGCCTGCCATCTACCGTACACTGGATACAGATACGTATGATAGTAACGGACCACTACGCGAAATGGTCAATCGTATTGGCAAGCAGGCGGCTATTGTGCGTCGCAGCATAGACCGCATGTGGGAAGATCAATCCATCGAGACCTGCGACGATTGGGTCATCCCCTATATCGCCGATTTGCTGGCGACCAACCTGGTGGCAAGCCTCGATGCACGCGGTCAGCGGCTGGATGTTGCGAATACCATTTACTACCGCCGACGCAAAGGCACTGTGGCAATCCTCGAAGAAATCGCCTTCGATATCACCGGCTGGAACGCTCGCGTGGTAGAGTTCTTCCGTCGGCTGGGAAGAACGCGCCATAGTCTTGATCCTAAAATAGGAAAGCAGTCCCTCACTAATCCGGACGTTCGCACGTTGCAACTGGCAGAAGGGTTAGTCGGGAACTTCACCAATACGGGGATTGGCGGCTGGGCGGACTTGCGCAACAATTACGGCGCCTCGAAAACCAATTCGGCGTTTGATGAGTATTATCACGTGGCCGATTTTCGCCGTGGGCAAGGACAGGTCGGTTGGTATAACATCCCGCGCCTGGGCGTCTTCCTCTGGCGCCTCTACAGCTTTCCGGTTGGACCGACGACTCCCGTTCAGTCGCAAAGCTGCCCCGATCACTATACCTTTGATCCCACCGGGCGCGAGATACCACTTTTCGCGCTAGCGGACAGTAATCGTTACGGTGATAAATGGGTGTCTCCAGCGGAGTGGCGACTGCCCACACCGATCAGCACCCCTTTACTGCGAGCAGATCTGGCACTTCCCCTCTTTACCGATCAGCATCATCCTGATGCACAACACCTTTACGCTACTGTCGATCCGAACGATAACACTGTTCTGTTTAGATCGCTAGGCGTGTTTGTGTCGGGAGAAACGCTACCAATCCCGGGCGATCAGATTACGGCAGATCCAGACATAACCGACGTTGAGACTTTCATTGATCCAGAGACAAGTCAGACGATTACACGTGCTATTGCCTTCTTTATTGACCCGGAGAAAGGTAAACTGATTAAGCGTAAACATGCACCAGCAGGTAATATTCTCGTTACGTATACCTACGGCTTCTCTTCCAATATTGGTGCAGGCCCATATGATCGGCGTGTCATCGGCGAAAAACCTGTTGATCAACCGCCCCCTATCAAGTATGTGAATGGTGGTGGTGATAAATTGACCACGACTCTAGCAACCTTAGGCGACACAGGCACGATTATTATCGATGACTCCCTGACCTATACTGATATAAGCAACCTTCTGAATATTAACAATGTCACCATTACTACAGAGAGTGAGAAATGGACGCGTCCGTTAATCCGTTTGCCTGCTCCCACCCCCAGTTCAGTGACAGAATGGATGTTTTATGGGGCGGATGATACGCGGAGCGTCTTGAGGTTGGACGGGCTGTTCGTCAGCGGCGGCGATATTGTGCTGCAAGGCGGCTTTAAGAATGTCACCATCACCTGCTGCACCTTTGATCCTGGAGACGCGGCAGAGGTTACCAGTAATCCAATAAATGAACCATCGCAAATCTACACACTCGCGGTGGATGGCCGGGACCTGCTGCCCTGTCGGCTCTGGATAGAGGCCCAGATACAGCAACTCACGATAGAGCGCAGTATCCTTGGTCCTATCCGCACCCGAAACGGTGGCAAAGTGGACATACTTACCTTGCAAGACAGCATTGTGCAGGCTATCCGCACGGACGATTCATCGCCTTTCACCGGAGAAGATAGTGCGCTTGCGTTGAGCGATGGAGATGTTGATCTCTCTCGCTGTACCCTGTTAGGCCCCGCCTATGTCCATCGTCTATCTGCCAGTGAATGCATTCTGGACGATATTGTGCTGGTGGATGACGCGCAGCATGGTTGCGTTCGCTTCAGCGCCTGGTCTGTCGGAAGCGTCTTACCTCGGCAATACGAGAGTGTGAGCATCGCCCCAAAGTCGCCGCTGTTTACATCGGACAAGTTTGGACAGCCAGGCTATGCCCAGCTTCTCTCCAGTGTTGATAATGCTATTCTTTCGGGCACGACCGGGGCAACGATCTCAGCAGGGGCACAGGATGGTTCCGAGATGGGCGCGTTTGCCCGCGAAAAGAATCCCATTAAAGAGCGTAGCCTGCTTATCAAATATGAAGAGTTTATGCCGCTTGGGCTAACTCCGGTCATTATCTATGTCACTTAAATTCACCATCAAATTGAACCTTGACTGTCCACGATAGTGGCCTGAAAGCGAAAGGATTGAACGCAGATGGGTAGCGATAGAGCGCGAGTTTCTTATGATGCGCGGCGACAATACCGCGCTGTGATTATGCAGCAGGGGCGGGTAACCGTGGAGGCAGATTGGAATGAAGAATGGCAGATTGTGAACGAGGAGATACGCAAGGATGTCCTGGACATCGTCGGTCCTTGTGGCACTCCCGATGATGGCTATGGCATCGTTGCACCAGCACTTTCCTCACCGCCCACATTCGCCTCGCCTCCCACATTTGGCTCACCTCCCTCACTTGTCTATGATGTTGCTGTAACAGCAGGGACAATGTATGTTGGGGGTATGCGTGCTTACCTGCCCCACGAGATTTTTTATAGTCAGCAGCAGGAGTGGTTGGATCACCTGGATGATCCTGATTGGGTAGACCCATCTACTCTGGTGGATAGGCAAGTACCAAACGAGTTCATTTACTTGTACTTGCGCGAACAGGAAGTGAGCGCGGTCGAGGATTCGACTCTACGGGAAGTAGCCCTGGGTGGTCCTGATACTGCACAGCGCCTGCGCCTAATCCAGCATATTGTGCGCCTCAGTACAAGTGCGACAGATTGCTCTACGGCGCTAGCCACAGCAGAAGCGAAGTGGGCAAGCGAAGGTTTGACGTTTAACGACCAGACTATGCGGCTTCTGCCATCGGGAACCCTTCAAGTCGGTTTCCAGAATGAGGTCACGACGCCCGATCCCTGTGAGCCACAAGCCACCGGCGGCTATCTGGGGGCAGATAACCAGTTGATTCGCGTGCAAATCTCACAGGCCGATGCAGCCAATAATAACTATCGCCTGCTCTGGGGATATGATAATGCATCGTTTCTCTATAGAGTGACCGTCATCGATAACCAAACGCTCCAACTGGCATCATCGCCAGTGGATGATTTTCATAAGCCCCGCCAGGGGCAGGCTGTCGAGGTATTGCGTGCATCTGTGAAGTTGGATGCGGATGCCAATGATACCACTGATTACATGGCCTCTGCAACCGGATTCGTGACGACGTTGCACGCCAACTATGATACAAATACAGGCTACGTCTCGTTAAACGATGCTCTTCCATCGGATTTTACAGACACAACAGAAACTCCGGTACTGTTCCTGCGTGTTTGGGAAGAGGAGCTAGCCTTTACATTGGGAACGCCCATTGATTTAGGCGATGCTGACTCAAACGATGTTACTGGCCTGCAGGTGACGATACAGGTTGATGAGGGGAAATTTCTAGGCGTGGGTACATACTGGCTGATTGCAGTACGTCCTGATACACCCACCGAGGTGTATCCGCATCGTTACCTGGAAAGCCCCCAGCCTCCGAGCGGCCCCCATATCTGGGTCTGCCCTCTGGCCGTCATTGAATGGGATGCCCAGGGTAATCTGACCCTCCTCGCGGATTGTCGCAACCCTTTTGACAACCTGGTCGAACTCACAAAGAGGAACCTAGGCGGCTGCTGCAATATAACGCTCAGACCCGAAGACATCACAGAGCGCACCACTCTTCAGTCCGTTCTCGACAAATACAGCAAGCAGGATAGGATCACAGTTTGCCTTATGCCCGGTACCTACACGCTGCCGCAGCCGCTCCAACTCGGCCCTGAACATTCCAACCTCACGTTGGAATGCTGTCATGGTGGAGTGATCATCCAGGCCGCGGAGGGCAGTGAAAATCAATTTCTGGATGGGCTGATTGTACTGAACGACGCTAATAACGTGACATTCCAGGGTTTACATTTTACCCTCCCTCTAGCGCGTTTCTTCAACAGAGATCAGGGGAGTCACAGCCAGATTGCAGGCATGAATGCTGCCGCGCTGAGGAGGATAGTAGGAACGCAGCTCCAAAATCTGCAAGTTTCTATTGGCATTCGACCGCTGGATTGTAGCGCACTGACTATTAGGGACTGCTACTTTGAATTTCCATCGTCATCAGAGCAAAGTATCTTCGGGGCGGGCATTTTTGCCGGTAGCACATGCCAGGGAGTAACGGTACAGGGGAATCAATTTGTGGGGAAAGCAGATACGCTGCAGTTGCGCGAGACCCCATTTAGCCTCTTGTTCGGCTACCTGCTAGCACCCACCACCATATTCAATCTGGGAGGAGGCAATACTCCTGTAACTACTGAGGCGATTGCAGCGCGAGGGGCATCGGTGTTACTTTCCTCATTGCAAGATGCCTTGTTCCGGGATAATCTCTTCATCGGTCTTGCAGGAGCAGCGTTCATCTACGCTGATGCTGACGTGGTGAAATTCGAGCGCAACAGCGTGCAGGATTGCTACGCGGGCTTCTGGCTAGTGTCGCTGAGTACCTTAGCTTACACGGCATCTATTGACAATGTTTCGGTAAACAGTACTCAAGCTGCTTTTGGTCAGCAACTATACACTTGGATTGCTGAGACGACGCTAGACCCGCTCATTCAAATTGGCAGCGTGATTGCGCGCGGCTTCCCGCTGCCTAGGGGTTTTAATATGAGACAGGCTATACAGGTAGCAACTGTCAGGCCAGACACTGCCAGCACGACGGCTACAGCAGAACAGACTCCGCTGCAAACCCTTTTTGATAAGGCCTTTTTGTCTTCTATCACAAAACCTGTCAGCGCCGCCGAAAAAAAGCAGGTCAAATTGAATACAGAGGAGATTAAACTGGTAAATTCCATCTTCACCGGTGGGACGGGCATCGGTCGTTTCAACGCGCTACACGTTCTTCTAGCTACTGCCGAACGTGCAGCCCTGGCCCAGAGAACCCAGCCCAGCGAGTTGCACCTTGCCTTGCATTTGTCGGATAATGAGATCAATACTCTTATACCCAACCCATCATCCACTGCTGCACCCTATGCGCTGTCCTCTACCGCCTTAGTGGTGTGGGGGGACATAGAGCAAGACAGAGCAAGCACAATGACTATGAGCGCCAATAAGATAGGTAATCAGTCATTCTACATGCCAACAGCCTTTGTACTGTTGATAGAGCGCTGCGCGATTACTGGTAACCTGGTATTAAACGAGGATCTGCAAACAACTGAGGAGAGCAATCTGAGCCTTATTCTCCTTCCATCGCTGCGCGAAAGGATTTTTGCGGTGGCTGTTACCGGCAATGTCTTTCGGAAAAGGCCATACCTGCCACCACGGAGCAATGTCCCTGCTCCGATGAATACCTGGGAGGTTTTTAACACCTTAATCTAAGCGAGCCGAATTCGGGAAAGGAAAGTACCATGCTACATGCCGCACCGACAAGCGAAACAAAAACCGACACCACACAAGGCAAGACACCAGTTGTGCCGCAGTTCGAACGAGAACTGCATCCCCGCTCACACGGCTCGGCAGGACTGTACTCACCTGGTGGGATAAGCGGCGCTGCCTCTGGTGCCTCTCCCAATGCACAACGGCACCAGACACTTGCAGGTATGCATTCAACCTATGGCAATCAAGCGGTTCTGCGGACGCTGCATACTTCACCTCAAGTAGCGCGTATGACTCCGTTGCGTCCCAGTCAGGGAATAATGCTACAAAGAAAGTGCGCTTGTGGTGGCTCTCCAGAATCTGAGGGAGAATGTGCTGAATGCAAAGCCAAACGCGAAGGGACTCTGCAACGCAGCGTGGGCCATCAAGGAGCTATCACGGCTGTTCCGCCGATTGTCCACAATGTCTTAAGTTCCCCAGGACAACCTCTCGATGCTGGTACCCGCGCCTTCATGGAACCACGATTTGGACACAAATTCAGCCAGGTGCAGTTGCGCGTTGCGCCAACAACTCAGACCCGGTTGACTGTCAACCAGCCAGGAGATATATATGAGCAAGAAGCTGATCGGGTAGCGCAAAAAGTGTTGCAAAGCTCAGAACCTGGTGCAACAACAGTGGCCGGATACGACTTCAGCAACGTACGGGTATATACCGATGCGAAGGCCGCCGAGTCGGCTCAGGCGGTGAATGCCCGTGCCTACACCGTTGGCAACCACATTGCCTTTGCTAAAGGCCAGTATGCACCACGAACACTTGCTGGCCGTAGCCTGCTTGCTCACGAACTTGCACATGTCGTCCAACAGAGTGGCGAAGGCGGCGGATTGATTCAGCGGGACCTGGCAGTACCGGGTGGTGAGACTCATACTGCGGCAGCCACGACCGCCACTCCACCGACTGACGCTCCAAAGCAAAGCGGTGAACTCGAAGGGGACACAGCACAATCCACGTCAGCAGCTGTCGGGCGTGTCAAGCGGATTGTCATCGCTATCGCTGACGGGCTGATTGTGATCGAGACGGCCTCGATGTCATATCTCTATGAACTCGAGAGCCTGAACATTCCTGAGGGCAACTACACGGCGGGGGTCACAGTCAAGGGCAAGACGGTTTGCTTCGACTTTGGCGAGGCGATCAGCGGACCCAGCCGACAAGTCTTCCACTTCAACTATCACATCAATCAGGGTCAGGAGAACCCGGCAACACTGCTAGAGGGCCAGAGCAGCGTCACGGTCGATGTCGTTTCGCAAATAGACATCGATCCGGAAACGACCGCTCAACCGCTCTCTTGCCTCTTGCCACTGAACAACCGAACCGTCATCGAGCAGAAAGATCTTCTTAAGCCGCCGCTGCAGCTGTTCAAGCCTATTGCGAAAAAAGTCGAATGGGATTTCGCCACTATTCCGCTTGGCTTCCTTGGCTGGATCGACGCGAACGCTTCGGCAGGTATTAGTGTTGCAGGATTGCTTAGTGGTGGCTACGGACCGGGTAAGCTGACAGAGATCTGCCTGTTCCGAAAGCTAGACAGAGATCGTCTCGCGGGCAGTGCGAGGTTTCAGCTTGGGGCGGCAATCAGCCCATCGATTGAGCTCAAGGGAAAGCTGCTCATCTCGGCTGACTATAATGGCATCTTCTCGGTTGCCTCGATCGGGGGAGACCTTGTAGCGAATGCCATCGGAATGCTCTCCGGCGCAATTGATGGAAAGATCGACGTCATCTATAACAGGCGCACCGGGAAATGGGTGTTCGCAGCCGAAGCCTTACTCAGCGGCGCAGCCGGAATGAAGTTCAAAGTCACCGCTTCGGCGGTTATCAAGCTGATTGGATTTGAGGTATGGAGCGAGAAATGGAATCTGGTTGACCATGACTTCCATATCGGCTGGCAGGGAGGACTACGGATCGGCACTGACACAAAGCCCCGTTTCGATTTTGGCAGTATTGGCACACTCGCACAGGGCCCCGACCAAAAGCTGATCCCAACATTGGCCACGGCCAGCGCACCTGACCCACTCGTCGAAGCAAAGATCGATGCCGATAATATCACGCAGACACTGCTGAGCAAGCAGGGTGGCGTTCAGCATCACCGCCGAGGGTTGAGTAAGGATGATGCATTACCTTTGGTCTGGTATAAACCACTGGAGATATATCCTCAAGTACTACACATCCCGCGCGCAATCTCACCGGAGAAACTCGAAAGACTTGCTGGGCCGACACCTGTGACTTATCGATACAGTCGCACCAACGCAACCGAGGAAATTGGTGTCAAGGACACGCTCTGGCCGCATGTAGGCATGTTCATCCAGTATTTGCCGCTAGGCGAGGGAGATGACGAAAAGGATCGACTCCGCGACCTCTTCAGCGATAAGTTGTTACCGAGTGGAGAGTCACTGCGGGGCATGGGCTTCGACGTAGATCACGTTATAGAAAAGCAGATTGGTGGCCGTGATAAGTTTTACAATCTCTGGCCCGCCGATTATCAGGAGCAGCAACTCGCCGGGGGCTTGCTCGAGAAAGACCTCAAACACTACCGAGACACATTGATGGATGAGGAAGGAAGTCTTGCTGGTCGTTGGTTCGAGATCGTAGAGTTCAGGCGCGCCAGTACAGTCAAATAGGATTGCTATGAGATCGAATACATGAATGGCTCAACGTTGTCCTGAAGCCGTAATTTGGTCGTGTCCATAGGAAGTTGATGGTATTGAAAGCAGATATGGAAGAAATGCCAGCCTGATCTAGAATTCTAACACTTGGAGGGCATACGATGTTACACGCACCAACAAGCGAAACAAAAACTGAGACCGCGCAAGGCAAGACACCAGTTGTGCCGCAGCCACAACGCGAACTCCATCCACGCTCACCTGGCACAGCAGGACTGTACTCACCCGTTGAGATGAGTAGCGCTGTCTCTAGCGTCTCGCCTCAGATGCAACGACGCCAGGCCCTTGCTGGCATGCAAAGCACCCACGGCAACCAAGCCGTCTTGCAGATGCTGCACAGCCCCCAACAAGTCGCACGTATGCCCATGTTACGTCCCAGTCAGGTGATGCTACAGAGGAAGTGTGCTTGCGGTGGATCGCCGGAAACAGAGGGAGAATGTGCTGAATGTAAGGCCAAACGGGAAGCAGCCTTACAACGCCGTGCAGCGAACCAGGCTGTTTCTCCTGCTGTCAATGCCGTCCCGCCTATCGTCCATGATGTGCTCAGTTCGCCAGGGCAACCTCTTGATCCAGTCACTCGTGCCTTCATGGAGCTGCGTTTCGGGCATGACTTCAGTGGTGTGCGAGTACATATGGATGCAAAGGCGGCGGAGTCGGCGCGGGCGGTGAATGCATTAGCATACACGGTTGGTGGGCACGTCGCTTTTGGCGCGGGCCAGTACGTGAAGGAAACACCCGCCGGGCAAATGTTGGTCGCACATGAACTCGCGCATGTTCTACAGCAACGTGGCAGTCCAGCAGGACTGCCCCACGAATTCAGCGGAAGTGCGCTTACATACGACGACGATCAAAATCTGGAGCGCGATGCGGAAAACCATGCGGTCCGTATTATGACCGATCAACCGGTCCAGCCGGAACACGGGCAACTCTCAACTCCAGCGCTGCAGCGCCAATCCCGACGCGCTTCACCGACTCCGCCGCCCGCTCCTGCTCCTGCACCTACTCCAGCACCTGCCCCCGCGACAACTTTCGTTTGCGGCCCGGACGTGACCAGCCAGGTACAGGCTGTCGTCGCAGACATCCGGTCGGCGTGGGGTAGCTGGACCGCCACGCAACGCGACGAGGCGTGTTGGGCACTGGAAAATCTGGAGTGCGGCCCAGACGCCTGGGACGTTGTCCAGCTTCACAACAATGCGTGGATTTATCAGGACTACCGTCCGGCCTGCGCTTCCGCTGGCGCAAATCCCAAATGCGGGTCATCGATCCAGGTCGGTGCCGACTGCCATAACGCAGGTTCTGTGAACTACGTCATCTTCGGCCTAATGTGCAATCTGTGCAACATCTGGCCTTCGACGATGCGTTTGATGATTTGGGGGCACAAAGTGCATCTTAGCGGATTGGATGCCGATTATGGAGCTGCTGTGGGTTGGGCAAACGCCGGCTACGCAGGCTGGCCGGCTGCCGCGAATCCGCCGGGCGACAGAACGAACTGCGCCGCAAGCTGCCCGACAGCTTACGGCCCGACAGCGAACAATAGCGCCACGGCGTTTGATTTCCACTGGGTTCCAACGCATCAGACGGAAACGGTAGGCCCAAGCTGCAACATAGCATTGTTTTTGAGGCGAAATCCACCGATTAAGTAATACCATAATCTGGCCGTCGGAGGAGACGTTCTTGCTGGAGATCGAGATTGACGCGGCCAATCATCCAGCATCTCGGGTTTGCGAACAAGCTCATAGAAAGAAAAGCTACAAGCAGAGAGGATCTTGAATAATGCCACGGCCCGATATTCATCCCCTCGTCTCCTGCATCATGCCGACCTATAACCGTCGTGCATTTGTACCGCAGGCGATTGAATACTTCCTGCGCCAGGACTATACCGAGAAAGAGCTGATCATTGTTGACGACGGCAGCGATGCGGTGGGAGACCTGGTGCCGGAGGATGAGCGCATTCGCTATATTCGTCTGAATGCAAAGAGTACCGTTGGGGCAAAACGTAACGTGGCGTGCGAGCAGGCCAGGGGCGACATTATTGCACATTGGGATGATGATGACTGGCACGCTCCACACCGGTTAAGCTATCAGGTTGAGATCCTACTGCGCGAGGGGACGGATATGTGCGGCATTCAGACACTGCTGTTCTACAACGTAGAAACTAGTCATGCCTGGCGCTATGCTTATCCTGAAAATCAGCGCGCCTGGTTGTCTGGCAGCACATTGTGCTATAAGCGGGCGTTCTGGGCCAGTAATCGCTTTGCATCTATCAATGTCGGCGAGGACGCGCGTTTTGTCTGGAATGCTCGCAAGGAACGCATGACAGTGTTACCTGATTCAACCTTCCATGTTGGCATCATTCACAGGCAGAATATCAGTTCCAAACAAACACGTGGAGTGTGCTGGCGACCATATCCTCTCGAAGAGATACGCCAATTGCTAGGAGCAGACTGGATTTACTATCAACCTCATCAGCCCGCTGCTACTGGTACAGCTAGTGCGTGGCCAGTTTCTGTCACTCTCCAGACCAATGAAAGGAACGTAGGCATGATAACTGTTGCGAAAGAGGCTGACCTGGCCTTGCCTGAGTTTGTGGCCTTTAATGCCGGGCAGAACTTACCCAGGATGCGGCGCTGGGAATTGCCATTTGCATTGTTTCAAGCGCGTCTAGCGAACACAATGGCGGTGTTCGATTGCACTATTAACCCGGCGGGTTTTCAGGAACGGCTGCACCGCCTGTATCCACATACCCTCTACCGGCATTGGAGTCCCATCCAGAACGGCCAGTTTGTTTTACCGTTTGGAGTGCCCGAGGCATCCTTTGACCGCGTCGTTTGCGTCAATACACTGGAGCACCTGCTCAAAGAGCAGCGAGAAGCACTTATGGCGTCGATGGCACTCAAACTCAAGCCCGGGGGCCTGCTGATCTTAACCTCTGACTATTACTTTGATTCGTCCTGGGAACGGCCAGCATTCTTGCAAGCAGGAGTGATGAGAGCAGATCGACAGGATATCTTCAATGGCTGGAACAAGGTTACACCGCAGGAATGGCTTGCGCTCTGCCAGAAGCACGATTTGCGTCCATTGACTGAAGCTGAGACTATTGCTGAGCCGCAGGAAAACGACTCAGGACTCTACCTCAACCAGCAGCCACATGCTCATGCCTGCATTGGCGGGGTCTTCTTCAAGTCACGGCAGCCCGATATACCTGCCGGGAAGAAGGTTGTGCTCGCGCTGCTGACCTGGAACACGCGTGATATCAGCAAGGAGTCCCTCCAAGCCTCCATTCGAGAGGCGTATATGCTTAAGCGACTGGGAGAGGAACCATTTATCTGTGTCTGCGATAATGGCTCAACTGATGGGACGGCTGATGCCCTGCACGCGCTGGAAACACAGATTGATGTTCCGCACAAGTTCATCTTGAACCGTGAGAATCTGGGCAACTCGATAGCGCGCAACCAGATCATCGACTACGCCCTGGCTTGCGATGCCGATTACCTGCTCTTCATGGACGGCGATATCGAGATCGTACCTTTCTCAAGTTTCGCTATGCTGCGCTATATGGGAAACAACGGGAGAAGGCTGGGCTGCATTGGTGCTGATTCTGCGTGGCAAACTCCCGACCGGACACAAGCAAGTGCCTGTCTCTATACCATCGATGGCTGCAAACTTGATACTACTAATCTCGTGGCCTGGACACAATATGGTATGTTCCGGCGAGCGATCTTCGAGGATGGCTGTCGCTTTGACGAAAATGCCCCGTTTAATCAGGCGGGGTGGGGATTTGAAGATAACGACCTGGCCTTTCAGATGGAGATGAAAGGGTACCTCAACCAGCGTTTCTTCGGCATGGTCTATCTCCACCGTGCTGCTCGCTCCTCTATCCGCATTATGCGTGAGCAGGGAATCGATCCCGCCTCCCGATATGCACAACGCAGGCAATATGTCATCGATAAATGGGCCTCCGTTCCACAGATCAACAATGACCCTCTTGTATATGTGCGACGAGTAAGTATGCCTCGATAGCATATATCCTGTGCCAAAGGGATTGGAGGAAATTGATGGGATCAGGTTTGACTGCCTATGAGGCTGGCGCTCCATGGATGACGATGTTGAAGCAGTGCCAGGACGAGATTTCGACCTTGCGTCCGCATCCATACTATCTCGCTGCTTATCGGCAGCAAGAATACTTCTACTGGCAACATATCCCACAATGGATATACCAGGATGTGCTGGAGCGCGTCCCTCAGAAGTGCCTTGATATCGGCTGCGCATATGGCACGCTGCTCTTATACGTCAAAATGTTGTCCGGTTGCGAAGCCTACGGATTAGACTTCATAGATCTCTACATGAGTCCGGCCCTTATAGAGAAGCACCATCTACACTTTTGCGTGAATAATATGGAACTGGACCCGTTTCCGTGGAATGCTCCTTTTGATACAATCATCTTTACGGAAGTGCTTGAACATTTAAACTTCTATCCCGTCCCAACACTGCAAAAGATCGGCAGCCTCCTGTCAGATTATGGGAAATTGTACCTGAGTACTCCCGATGCGGCGCAGTGGGGCCAGACGACGAGGTATTACCCCCGCTACAAAGTAATGCCGTTACCGTCAGCTGACCTGCGACACCGGGTTGTTGATGACCATGTCTGGCAGTTTAGTGAGGACGAGCTACGCGAGATACTTGATGACGCGGGGCTTGAAATACTGAGGTTCGATCTGGCGCAAGGGTATCCTCATCGCCATTTCAACCTCACCCTGCAAAAGAAATGATTTGTAACGTTCGCTGACGGAGAAGTCATTAATGCTCACTGTTCTCTCTATCGTGGGTACGCGACCTGAAGCGATCAAGATGGCTCCAGTCATCCGAGAGCTTACAAGATACCCGGACCGAATAATCAGCCAGGTATGTGTGACAGCGCAGCACCGACAGATGCTCGACCAAGTCCTGGAACTTTTTCAGATTGTGCCCGACCATGATCTCAATGTTATGCAAGATGCGCAATCTCCTATCCAGGTGGCGGCAACCGTGCTCGCAAAGCTGGAGCCGATTCTGAGGGCAGAGCGCCCTGACTGGATGTTAGTTCAAGGTGATACAACCACAGTTATGGCCGCATCTATAGCTGCTTTTTACGCGCAGGTAAAAGTAGGACACGTTGAAGCCGGGCTGCGTACCTATGATAAAACCCAGCCCTTTCCCGAAGAAGTGAACCGGCGAGTAGCCGGTGTCGTAGCCGACCTCCATTTTGTGCCAACGGTCAAGGCACGATACAATTTATTACATGAGAACGTAGCTGCGGAAACCATTCTACTGACTGGTAACCCGGTGATCGATGCTCTCCATGCCGTATCTAGGATGCCGTATAATCTGGCACTTAGCCCTCTGTCGAGCATTCCTTTGGAAAGGCGTATTCTTCTGGTCACTGCCCATCGGCGTGAGAACTTCGGCCTACCTCTTGTAGATATCTGTAAAGCACTCCAAGCAATTGCGCACCGGTATCAGGACAACGTACATATTATCTACCCGGTACATTTGAATCCGCACATATGGGAGCCTGTGCATCAGTTACTGGGTAACATTCCAGGCATCACCTTAATTCCTCCGTTAGACTATCTGCCGCTCGTACAATTACTCCAACGATGCTACATGGTATTGACTGACTCAGGTGGGCTGCAAGAGGAAGCCCCAAGCTTAGGGAAACCGGTACTCGTCTTGAGAAATACAACTGAGCGTCCTGAAGCAATAGAAGCAGGGACTGTAAAGCTCGTGGGGACAGAGTGCCTGCACATCGTGGATGAAACTGCCCGCCTGCTAGATGATGTACAGGCTTACCAGCAAATGGCTCAAGCAGTCCATCCTTATGGAGATGGACAGGCAGCTCAGCGCATCGTCAATACTCTACTAGCACATGACGACGCAACTGCGTATGGAAAGAAAGTTTCCTGAACTTTCTCGCATACTTGGATGAGAGTGCGAGCAATGCGTGCCAGCTTCTGATGATCTGTTGCTATATAATTACGGAGGAGAGGAGCACCGGTAATGACTGCGTCTCCAGCATACGACAGGCTGCTGAACTCAATGCATCGCATTGGCGAGAGTCGGTATGTGCGCCTTGACGATCCGGTCATCCTGACGTATCGTTGTGGTGCGGCCCTGCCGGAGTCAAGGCAGCACATCTGGGATTTCCGTGAGTTGCAATGGTGGTCGCGTATCTTCGAGTACCAGTGGCTCAAGGACGTCGTCGGCCCCTTCCTCGCACCAGCTATCGAGACAAAGACGGCGCTCGATGTCGGCTGCGGTCTCGAACACCCCGGCTGCTTCATGCTCGCCGAGTTTGGCTTCGGTCGTGTCATCGCGCAGGACGTCTGGGAGCGACATGAGCTCATCGAGCGGATCCCAATGCCGAACCTCGAGTATTGCTGTATGGACATAAACGAGTCTGCGCCCTGCCAAGCGGACCTCGTCTGTTGTCTCTCTGTCCTCGAACATATGGATCCGCCGCGGCAAGCATACGCCTTGAGAATCTTGTGCGACGCTGTGGAACCGGGTGGGTTGCTCTTGCTGACCTTCGACATGCCCGGCTTCGAATGGGACACCGACCTCGATATGTACAGGCATATTCTGCGTCAGCGGGAGTTCGACTTCATCGAGGTCGAGGTGCCAGAAGGGCAACGGGTGACCTCACGCAACAGCCCGGTGCCCTATGCCGGATGGGAGAGCCTTGGCCGTCTCGAACTCGAATGCTATCGGTTGCTCGCCTGGCATACTGGGGTCGGTTTATATATGTGAGCTGAGAAACGTCCACTATGATCTTTGCCGACTACTTGGAATATCTGTCTCATGAGCAAAGAGTAAACCATAGGCAAAGAGCAGCGCTTGAGATAGAAGAGAAGATGCGGTCTCATATGTCCGCCTGGTCACGCTGGTCTTCTTGCAGATAATCCGACTCCTGTCGGTTCTGCAGCAGAGGTTCTTCCATATTCAGTTGACCAAGTGGATTAAGGATAACAACCATCTACCTTCCCGCATCAGGAAGGAAGATCTCTTACAGCAAAGCTGACAGCTAAGCCGGTGATAATCAGGACCACTCAGCGAATGATAGCGATACAACTTAACACTGGCGGGGAAGTATCCAGGCTCTCAGAGATGGTACCCTCCTTTTCCTCGAACCCTCAGAAGGGAAACACCCGTTCCCTTCCAGCAGTCACGAGCTATGATTTTTTCATCATGAAACTAATGAGCAGGAGGAAAAAAGGGAAAGGGCCGATAATGATGTTGTTGAGTCTCGTAAAGTCGTACCTACCCGTTTTGGCAAAGTCTCGTTAAGTCATACTCCCGATTGCCATAACGAAGACGCTATGATCTTCTTTATTGATGTTTAGGCTAATTTACCCGATGTGCACGTTTTTGTTGCTAAGACGCGGGTTCATAGGGTCTAGCTTCAAGGAGAATACCCACAAGGGCTGAGTGAATCAGGCTCGTCAGGAAAGGTTGCTCAGGCTAGCCTGGCAGTTCACGAGAACTTTGGGGCTTGTATTCGGGGATACTACAGCAGACGCGCTCAAGAGGCTCAAAGCGGCCCCTGAGCGTCGCGGCTCTGGTTTAGGAGACGAAGTCACTACAAGTGCACAGTTTGACAGCACCTGCAGCTAACATCCTCGTTCGTTTCTCACGAGAAGAAGACCCCATTGCGTTCGCGTCCGATCTCAGCAAAAAGGCTTGTCGAGGTGCTCGCCGGGTCAGAGACAAATTTGAAGCCCTCCTGATGCGACGACCAGACAACGGTTGCCGTGTCTTCAATGAAATTGCCGACGAACTGGTTCGTGTCATCGCGGAGCTTGACTCGAGCCGTTACGCCGCTCCAACGGATGCGGAAGGAGACGTCTGCGGGTACAGAGGGGCCACGCTGCAGCGTGTTCACAAGGTCGTGGAAGTCCCTGGTCTCCAGGTCGCTCATGTCCATTGAAGCCGTTGCCTCATCGAGGTCGATCTCTACGCTCTCATCGGGGATGCGGATCGTCCAAAACAGGCCACTGGGAAAAACACCGGGGTTGTAGTCGTGGATTTCATTCTGAGGGGCCAACGGCTCCTTCGTAAAGAGATCCAGTCAGATGAAGCCGAAGGTGCCGTGGTGCTTTTTCCCGTCCACTCCAACGTAGACCCCCTGCATGAAACGATTGTCCACATCGAAGAGGAGAGGAGTGGTGGTGCCTTGAGCAGTGTCTGTTCCTGTCCCAGTACCCGTTACGTGTGCGAGGCCCACGAATCCGTTAAAATCGAAGATTGTCGATGGCTCCTTACCAGGTACGGGCCCGAAGACGTGAAAAACCTCCGTCCCCGGACCAAGGATCGGGGTGCCCCCGGGAATGGGTCGTGGAGCGACTTGATCGCCCCCGTCGGCATACGCAACTGCTGGGAGCCAGAGTCCTGAGCTGAGAACAGCTCCTGCAGCACCAACCGATGTCCCGATGAACTGGCGGCGCGACAGTATGGCTCGTTCCCAAAAGTGGGTGTGGCCAACGTAAGGATGGCCTTTGTAAGACTGCCCTTCCATGAGCGAGTCTCTTGGTGGGATACGCAATTACTTCTCCTTTCTAGGCACTCATGCCAGACATATACTAAACCGACATACAAGACGCACAACAACAGGAGTGTGGCCGATTTGACCTCGCACTTCTCGCCAGTCTGGATGAGCAAGGAGCGACAGGCGCTCCACAAAGAAGATGGCCCTCGTTCCGCTTCCTCTCAGTGGTCAGCAGCCACATTCATTACCAAGAGTGTTACCCTCATTCGTAGATGACAATACTCTGGGAAGACACGTTACTGAGGACAACAATACAAAAAAGATCGTGCTGTAGTAATGCTGACAGATGCTGCTAGAAAAAAACTTCAGGATATTTTATGCCGAATAAAGTGTAATTAATATTTATCGTATTGTCAAGTATAACTCGATGTTCCTGAAAATTGAGAGAGAGGTGCTCTATCTATGTGGTGGTGTATGTATTCCTGGTGTGGGGAACTCTTGCACCACAGGTGTAAGTTGCTCCTATCTCCTCAGGAGAGTTGACTACGGGTGAGGCATTGAGTGTTCCAATGAAACAACCTGCTGCGGGCTTATTTGATAGTAAAAGGAAAGCTTGCATCCAGGTGAGGATGAATACAGCAGCACCTTTCAACTCGTAAGAGAGACTGAGACATTGAGATACAACATCTGGGTGATTCATTGGCATGTTGCGGCAACAGCCAGAATGTTCCCAACGTGCTCATCATTCGGGCTGTAATTCTCACCCTGCTTTTGCAAGCACACCTCACGCCTCTTTTCGGTCTCGAAAAGTTCTGAAATGAGTCTCAACACCAATCTTTAGAAAGCTGAGATGAAAGCCGGGAAGGAGAGCATATGCGACAGCGAGGACAAACGACGACGTTTCAAACGCGCCTGGAGATCAGCGAGCATGCCGCTGCTGGTTTGAACGACACACAGATCGCAGCGGCAATCGGATGCTCCGTGTGGACTGTACGCAAGTGGCGACGACGCGCCACTCAGCAAGGACGCGTTGGCTTAGCGAAACTGATGGGCCGTCCTGCAACTGGTCCAGTGAGTACTTTTCCTCATGAATTACTGGAGGCCATCCTTCGCCTGCGCAAGCTCCATCCGGGCTGGGGACCAGCCACGCTGTTATAAGCAATCCACATGAGGAATGGCAGATGGATGCGCAAGGAATTATGCGCGTAGAAGGAGTAGGTCAGGTGAGCCTGATCAGCGTGGTGGATGTGGTCAGTCGCCTCAAGATCGAAAGCTACCCGGGTATGGAAACCACGAATTCTGGTTTGCCCGATTATCAACTGACCTTACGCCGAGCGTTTTTAACCTATGGCTTGCCTGAAACGCTCACCCTGGACCACGGCACGGTCTTCTATGATAATACCACTCCTTCCCCGTTTCCCACACGGTTACATTTGTGGCTCCTGGCGTTAGGGATCCAGGTGCGCTTTACGCGCAAACGTTGTCCCACCGATCACGCCATCATTGAACGCACCCATCAGACGATGACGGCGCAAGCACTCCTTGGTCAAACCTACCCATCCCCCTCCGCCTTGTGGAGCGGGCTGGATGAACGTCGCGAGATTCTCAACCACCATCTGCCCAGTCATGTGCTCTCCCACCAGGCGCCTTTAGAGGCCTATCCTCACGCTATTCATTCGGGACGCACCTACCGTCCTGAATGGGAAGAGGAGTTACTGGCTCTCGAGAAAGTGTATGCTTACCTCGCCCAGGGCAGGTGGTTCCGCAGCATTCGCAGCAATGGCTTCTTTGGCTTAGGCGGCTATCGCTACTATATTGGGAAGTGCTTCGCCCAAGGCAGCGTAGCCGTGCACTTTGATCCTGATGCTATAGTCTTGACCTGTCTCCCAGAGGGAAGCGAAGAGACCATTCGACTGGCCGCCCAAGGCCTCACGAAAGCCGAGCTTATGGGTGAGCTTGCAGCCCTGCAAGCTTTGCCAAACTATCAATTAGCTCTCCCATTTTCACTGGAAGCTTGGCGACAACTAGAGTATGCTCACAATCTAACCGGCACGACATTGTGAGACTTTGGAGGAAGAGGTAGGTACGACTTTACGAGACTCAACAGATGTATTATGGGCATTCTCCACTGTCACAGTGACAGGGTTATAATAGGGCGATTCTCCCGAAAATACCCCTCTGTTGCCCGAAATGCAGCACGGCTTATGCCACTATGCCACTTCTACCTTGACGTCGAATGAACATCATGATATATTTAATTTAGAATTTCAGTTCTAGTAGTTTCGCCAATTTCTCATGCATGGATGAGGAGAGATCAAATGGCTCAAAAACTGAGTAATATGCAACAACGTATGCTATCCTCTATCATAAAATACACCGAGAACAATGACGGTAGGCCTCCCACGTATCGCGAAATTGGTCAGGCAGTAAGAATCACATCTCTTGGTCAAATTGCCTATCACCTCAAAGCTCTTGAAGAAAAAGGCTATATCCAGCGTGTGAGTAACCTAAGCCGTAGCATTACAGTCGTGAAAGATGGGCAGGGTTCGTCACTGTCCGGTCCGATTGCTATTGCTGCTGGCCCCCCACGGACAATTATGAGCGCCATTGAGGAAGAGGAGCAACTCTTCCCAAAGAACGCTTTTGTGCTGCCAATTGAAGGCAATTCCATGATTGAAGATGCTATCTTCGATGGTGACTATATTATCGTTGACCCGCGACAACCGATTGCGAATGGTGATATCGTAGTCGCGACGCATCTCAATGCGGTAGGGAGTGATCTTGGTGCTGCAACAGTCAAACGTTTTTATCAAGAGGGAGAGAGGATACGGTTGCAGCCAGCCAATCCAGAAATGGCTCCACTGTATGTTGATGCCCAGGAGTGGGACAACGAGTGGCGGGTGCAGGGACAAGTGAAAGCGGTCGTCCATCTGCTGAAGAGCAAGAAATAAGTGACCTCATGAAGGGCATGACTCTCCGTTCAGCGAAAGGTATTCCCTGTCCGAAATCTGGGCAGTGGCTTGCAGATAGCGAAGCTACCTTTCAGGTGAATAGCGGCGAACTGCTGGACAAGCTTGCAGAGGCAGCAAAAGGCCAGAAAGACTCGGCAGTGTTCTGTTCTCTTAACTATTCCAGTACCACACTTCTTGATACCACATGCCTGACCAAATTGAGGTCAGCGTGGTCTTTGAGGTACCAGATGGCGAAACCGCGTGCGTTTGCTGACCCTGTGGTGTTGCAACTTGGTAAGCATTGTGCAGCAACGCCTACAGCAACCCCGACAAGCAACAGCGGATCTGGCAAATGACAAATCCAGAAATATGTGGCAGGGAACTCCAGAGGGCAGTGGTAAACAAACTAATCTATATCCCCCTTTCGGCACCTTTAAAATTACCCTCTCAGCCTAGTAAAACTCAGAGAAAAGCACACAAAAGGGCGGTCCCTCCTATGAACAATTACAGTGGTAGCAATCCCATTGTATTCAAGAAGGACAAGGACGAACACCCATAAACAAAATTACTCTTATCAAGTGCACTGAGAGGCGTTACGGCAGACCTGAAGGGGTCCAAGATCGTGGTACGCGGAGTTCGACTCTTCCTCACCTCTAGAAAGGAAAGGCCTTTCGAAAAGATGCTTCTTGTATGTCTACCACGTAGTCTTCTCGGTCACCAATCCTTTTTTATCAAGCGTGTTCCAGACATTTAAGCACGATCAAAGCTGAGTAAAAAAGATGGTGGAAAGGAGTGCCGAAGGGGGGACTCCAGCTCAACACTGCTCAAAAATCCCCTTGCTCCGCCTTTTCACCTCGCTTGAACGGTTATCCATATCTGACTAATAGACTGATTGACAGTTCTTCTTACAGTTTATCTGGGAGCATTTCCTAGCTGAAAAATAGAGGGTGAGCTGTTTTCAAAGCGAGGATAGCTCCCAGGTGATAGAGAAGAGCAGACGCGCCTAACACGTCCAGTGGTCGCACCACCACTTCTAGGTTTTGATGGTCTCCAATGCTCCGATGGGACCGGGTTGGGAGTTGTGCGTCCCCTTGCGCACGATGTAGGTGTCTATCGGGCTGAAGAGCACGATGAAGGGCAACTGCGTCGGGTAGATATTATGGATCTGAAAGAAGATCTGCTACCGCAGCCCTGGGTCCACTATCGCCAGTTCCTGTTGGTAGAGGCCATCCAGGGCAGGGTTGCAGTATAAGTCAAAGTTGCCTCCTTCGGCGCGAGCTGGTCGCACGAGAGCAACCTGGAATCGTCGGGGTCATAGCCATAGTTGTTCTCAAGCTCGGTGATGTCAAATCTGTCCGCTATGGCTCCCGTGGGCGGCGATGCCTTCCCCTCACCCAAGAAGCTAAGAACCTATCCCAATAGGGAGTGCAATATCAGGGTTTCAGGCCACTTACTCTCGGCGTGAACGGTCGGATTGCAGGATTTCTGGAAGGTTGTTCACAGAATCAGGGTCTTGCGCCACCAAAGAATGTTGCAAATAGATGGGCTTCATCGACCGAAGGATGTGAGGGGACTCTTTCTGCCGAACGATGAGGTATAATGATGCAGAGACAGTCAAAGCCATTGGAGAGGCCAGTGGTCCAGGGGTGTCTAGAATGCGTTGTGTATCCCTTGTCAGGAGGTGCTGCATGCGTGAACTCCCGACGGGAACGGTCACGTTGCTCTTCACCGATATAGAAGGCTCCACACGCTTGCTTCAGCAGTTAGGCGACTACTATGATGGCGTCCTCACAGAGTGCCGCCAACTCCTACGTGCCGCATTCCATCAGTGGAACGGCCACGAGGTGGACACACAGGGCGATGCCTTTTTCGTGGCCTTTGCGCGCGCTACCGATGCCGTCTCAGCAGCAGTGGACATGCAACGTGCACTGGCTGCGCATACATGGCCGGAGGGTGTGACGGTACGTGTGCGTATGGGCTTGCACACAGGTGAGCCACAGCTCTCCACTGAAAACTACGTCGGCCTGGACGTGCACCGCACCGCACGCATTATGAGTGCCGCGCACGGGGGGCAGGTGTTGCTCTCTCTAACAACTCGTGACCTCACGGAGCATGATCTGCCGACCGGAGTGAGCCTACGCGACTTGGGAGCGCATCGCCTGAAGGACCTACAGCGTAAGAGCCACCTCTTTCAGCTCGTCATTGCAGGTCTACCTACCGACTTTCCGCCCCTCAAAACGCTCGACACGCACCCTCACAACTTGCCTGTCCAGCCCACCCCGCTTATTGGGCGCGAAAAGGAAGTGGCTCTTGTCCAGAATCTCCTGCGCCGTGAAGATGTACGGCTGCTCACGCTCACAGGTCCTGGTGGGGTAGGCAAAACCCGAATGGGATTGCAAGTCGCAGCCGAACTCGCTGACCGCTTCGCCGATGGGGTGTTTTTCGTGAACCTGGCTCCGGTGAGCGATCCCACCCTGGTCGTGCCCACCATCGCTCAGGCGCTGGGCATTCGGGAAGTGGCTGGTCAACCTCAGCTGGAATGTCTCAAGGAGCAACTCCAGCAGCAGCAGCTGTTGCTGCTCTTGGATAACTTCGAGCAGGTGATGAGCGCAGCCGTGCACGTGGCGAACTTGCTCGCCGCTTGCCAGGAGCTCAAAGTGCTCGTGACCAGTCGAGAGACGCTGCATGTGCGAGCCGAGCACGAGTTCGCGGTGCCACCTCTCACTCTTCCCGATCTCATACATCTGCCGGATCTGGCGGTGCTCTCACAGTATGAGGCGGTGACGCTCTTCCTCGAGCGTGCGCAGGCCACGAAGCCCGACTTCCAGCTGACTCCCACGAACGCAAGAGCCATAGCAGAGATCTGTGCGCGCCTGGATGGGCTGCCGCTGGCGATCGAGTTAGCAGCGGCACGCATCAAACTGCTGCTCCCGCAGGCCTTGCTCGCGCGGCTAGGCCAGCGCTTGGCCGTGTTGACGAGTGGAGCACGGGATGTGCCAGCGCGACAACAGACGCTGCGTAACACCATCAAGTGGAGCTATGACATGCTCGATGCTCAGGAACAGCGCCTCTTTCGACGACTCGCAGTCTTTGTGGGTGGTGGTACCCCTGAGGCGGTAGAGGCTGTGTCCACCGCGGTCGGTGACACAGACGCAGACGTGTTAGAAGGGATAGCCTCCCTTTTGGACAAGAGCCTGCTGCAACGAACCGAGCGAGATGGCGAGGAGCCGCGCTATGTGATGCTGGAGACCATCCACGAGTATGGGCTGGAGGCGCTTGCCTCAGGCGGGGAGGCGGAAGCCACGGGCGAGGCTCACGCTGCGTACTATCTGGCGCTGGCAGAGCAGGCCGAGCCGGAACTCAGCGGCCCACAGCAGCTCATCTGGTTCGAGCGACTCGAGCGGGAGCATGACAACCTGCGCGCAGCGCTGAGCTGGTTGCTGGAGCAAAGCTCGGATGGGCAGAGCAGAGGACTTGCCTTGCGCTTAAGCGGTGCATTGGCGAGGTTCTGGTTGATACGCGGGTATGTGAGTGAAGGAAGGCAACGGCTAGAGCGGGCCCTGGACGAAAGCCGTGGGGTGAGATCATCTGTGCGAGCGAAAGCGCTCATCGGTGCTGGAGAGTTAGCGATCCTGCAGGACGACATCGGTCAGGCAGAGGCGCTGTGTGGAGAGGGTTTGGCGCTGTATCGGGAACTGGGAGATCGCCGGGGCAGCGCGACCTCCCTCTCTTCTCTCGGGTATGCTGCCGTAATGAGGAGCAACTATGCAGCCGCGCACGCGCTACTTGAGGAAGCGCTGGCCCTCTTCAGGGAGGTGGGCGACACAGGGGGCAGTGTTCTCGCATTCATTCGCCTGACCTTTGTGCTTTTTTATCAAGGCGAGTATGGAAGAGCGCAAGTACTGCTTGAGGAGAGCCTAGTGCTCTCCAGAGAAGGAGGCGACATCCAGGGCCATGCGGCCTCACTCATGCACCTGGGACTGGTGCTGCTCTTCCAGGGCGAGGTTGCACAAGCACACGCACGGCTTGAGGAAAGCCTCGCCGTATCTAGGGAGATGGGCTACAAGCGCAACATCAGTTGGTCGATCTACTTTCTGGGAGTTGTGGCTTTCCTGCAAAGGGATGTGGCCGCGGCCCGCTCGCTGTTGAAGGAGAGCCTGGTGCTCTTAAAAGAGGTGGGGGATCGGGGACGTATTGCTGAAGTCCTCAGCGGTCTAGGGTCCATATCGTTCAGTCAAGGTGAATATGCAGCGGCACGTGCGCTGATGGAGGAAAGCTTGGAGATCTGTAGAGAGCTGGATCTCAAGTGGAATATCCACGTATGTCTGGAGGGATTAGCGGCCGTGGTGGCAGCGCAGGGAGAGCCAGTACGGGCGGTATGGTTCATGAGTGCCGCCCAGGCCCTACGCGAAGCCATCGGTACGCCTTTGCCATCATTGCTTCAAGCCATGCACGAGTTCACCATCGCTTCCGTGCGCACGCAACTGGGGGAGCAGGCCTTTGCTGCCGCCTGGGCCCAGGGATGCACCATGACACCAGAGCAAGTGCAGGCAGCACAGGTAGCAGCGACGATGCCTACGACGGCTCCAGCAGGACCATCGACGGCGCCACCAGTTCCCAAAGCCCCGGCCTATCCCGCTGGACTGACAGCCCGAGAGGTCGAGGTGCTGCGCCTGGTGGCCCAGGGACTCACCGATACGCAAATTGCCGAACAACTCGTTATCAGCCCACGTACCGTTAACAACCACCTGACCTCGATCTATAGCAAAATCCAGGTTTCCTCGCGCAGTGCCGCCACCCGCTATGCAATGGAGCATCAGCTCGTCTAGCTGTCCTCTTCCTCCTGCGTAGCATCTGCATCACAGTTTCCTTTCCGTTCCCTGGGAACTCCTGCTTCTCGTGACCCTCCTGCATCCCTTTCCTCGTGCATGTCCAGCGTCCTCATGTAGGTGATTCTACTCAGAACCTCCTCGCGATGCCTCCATTTCGGTCACATGTGTATGTCCCCAAATGAGTAGTCATAATGAGTTCTTTAACAGATGTACCAGGACGTGCATGCAGCTAGACTGAGGACAAGAAGTTCACATCCGTAGATGGAAGAGCAAACATACGATACAGGCACCCGTGACAAGGGGTGCACTGAAAGGAGACTGAGTATGATTCCAGGTTATCACGACCACGAGAGATTGGCTCAATCCCACCGTCAGGACTTGCTGCGCGAGGCAGAGCACGAGCAGCTGTTGGCGCAGCTGCCCCAGCCCAATCGCAGCGCGCAGCTGCCCTCGCCTGCGCGACTGATGCTGTCCCTGCGCGCCCTCTGCATGAGACTGCGACACGGATTACAGCGCCGTATGGCTTGAGGAAGGAGCACATTCATGCGTACATATATCGCCAGGTGGCTCTTTGCCCTCGGCTGGCTCATCCGGAAGTACTTACACGTACTCCTACTGTCAAGCTGTTGTCTAATCATACTCTTGACAGTCTGCTCTACTCCTGATACTCTCACCCTCTCTGCTTCTACCATTCCTTCTATTCCCGTGGGAGCCGCTCTCTCCATCTACCATGGTCATCTTAATGCGGTCTCCGCTGTGGCCTGGTCCCCCGATGGGAAACGTCTCGCTTCGGCTAGCTATGATAACACGATCCAGGTCTGGGATGCCGCAACAGGCCATCTCTTCTACATCTATCGTGGGCACACCAATTGGATCAGCGCTGTAGCCTGGTCCCCTGATGGGAAACGTCTCGCTTCTGCCAGTTTTGATAAGACCGTGCAGGTGTGGGACGCGGTGACAGGTAGGCATCTGCTGACCTACCGAGGCCACTCGGAGGCGGTGACCGCTTTGGCGTGGTCTCCAGATGGGAGCCTTCTCGCTTCCGCCAGCTATGACAAGACGGTGCACGTCTGGGATGCCAGCTTGGGGAACACGTTGGTCACCTATCGTGGACATTTCGATTGGGTTATGACGGTCGCCTGGTCGCCTGACGGCAAATCTCTTGCCTCTGCAGGCACCGATACCACCGTACAGCTCTGGCATGTTGCCACGGGTCGTACGTTTCTGACCTACCTTGGTCATGTTCACGGGGTGACCGCCATCGCCTGGTCTCCTGATGGCAAGCGCATCGCTTCCGTGGGCTTTGATAAGTCGATTCAGGTGTGGGACGCCCACACGGGCACGCCCACCTGGATTTACTGCTGCCATGGGTGGGTGAATGGAGTGGCCTGGTCCCCCAACGGCAAGTACCTGGCCTCCGCGAACACCAATAGGACAGTCCAGATCCGGGATGGCAGGACAGGGCACCTCGTCTGGACCTATCGTGGGCATCAGGGCGAGGTTTTAGCCGTCGCCTGGTCGCCTGACGGGACGCGCATCGCCTCGGGGAGCGATGACAATACAGTACGGGTGTGGCAAATAATGAGTTCTTCAACAGATATGTGAGGACGTGCATGCAAGTACACTCGGGCAGGAAAATCACTCCGGTGAACGGAGTCGCAAGTAGACAACGTAGGCACCCATGCCAAGAGGGGTGCTGAAAGGAGAACAACTAAGATGCCAAACTATTATGACCACGAGCGGTTGGCTCAAATCCATCGTCAGGAACTGCTGCGCGAAGCAGAGCACGAGCGGCTAGTGGCGCAGTTACCCTTGCCCAATCGCAGCGTGCTGCTGCTCCCTGCGCGACTGATGCTATCCCTGCGCGCCCTCCGCATGAGACTGCGACAAGGATTACTGCGCCGTATGGCTTGAGGAAGGAGCACGTTCATGCGTACACATGCCGCCAGGTGGCTCTTTACCCTCAGCTGGCTCATCTCGGTGTTGACAGCCTGCTCTGTTGCCTACCCCGCGGTGGGCACTTCTCATCTCACCCTTCCTCACCCACTGGGAACGACGCTCTTGCGCTATCAAGATGCTGCGAGTATGTTCACCGTGGCCTGGTCGCCCGATGGCCGGTACCTGGCCAGTGGGGGAACCGGGGGAACGGTGCAGGTCCGCAATGCCGTGACAGGCCGGATTCTCTTCAGCGTTCACGGTCATGCCAATCATGTCTGGGCCGTGGCCTGGTCACCGGATGGCAAGCGCCTGGCTTCGGCCTCCTGGGATAAGACGGTGCAGGTCTGGGAT
>Ga0070717_10000345_pt1 | contig 29989 bp, 11 predicted proteins | sample LARL113metaG_FD_71366 | JGI IMG/M metagenome (GOLD analysis project Ga0070717, IMG submission 71366) | Corn, switchgrass and miscanthus rhizosphere microbial communities from Kellogg Biological Station, Michigan, USA - LAR L11-3 metaG | ecosystem: Host-associated > Plants > Roots > Rhizosphere ...
GTCGCGTACCTGCTCGACGACGTCGGCGCCGCCGCCGTCGTGACGCGGTCGGCGCACCGGGCCGCGGTCCCGGGCACGGCGCCGGTCGTGGCGATCGACGAGCTGCGCGGCGGCCGGCCGGCGCCGGTCCCGGGCCGGCCCGGGGACCTGGCCTACGTGATCTACACGTCCGGCTCGACCGGCCGGCCCAAGGGCGCGATGCTCGACCACCGCGGGCCGCTCAACACGATCCTCGACATCAACCGGCGGTTCGGGATCGGGCCGGACGACGTGGTCTTCGGCCTGTCCTCGCTCTGCTTCGACCTCTCCGTGTACGACGTGTTCGGCGCGGCGGCCGCGGGCGCCACGCTGCTCCTGCCCGACGAGGCCGGGGCCGCCGACCCCGGCGCCTGGCTGGAGGCGGTGCGGACGCACGGCGTCACGGTCTGGAACTCGGTGCCCCAGCTCGCGCAGCTGCTGGTCGAGGCCGCCGCCTCGGCCGGCGTCCGGCTGCCCTCTCTGCGCGTGGTCCTGCTGAGCGGCGACTGGATTCCGGTCGGCCTGCCGGGACCGCTGCGCGAGGTGGCTCCCGGGGCCCGCGTCGTCAGCCTCGGCGGCGCGACGGAGGCGTCGATCTGGTCGATCTTCTACCCGATCGAGGCCGTCGACCCGGGCTGGGCCAGCGTCCCCTACGGCTATCCGCTGGCCAACCAGTCCTGGCACGTGCTGGACGACGCCGGCCGCGACGCCCCCGACTGGGTGCCCGGCCACCTGCACATCGGCGGCATCGGCCTGGCGCTGGGCTACTGGGGCGACGCGGGGAAGACGGCGGCCGCGTTCGTGGAGCGGCGCGGCGAGCGCCTGTACCGGACGGGCGACCGGGGCCGCTACCTGCCCGGCGGCGCCATCGAGTTCCTGGGCCGGTCCGACTTCCAGGTCAAGGTGCAGGGCTTCCGGGTCGAGCCGGGCGAGGTCGAGCACGCCTGCCGCAGCCACCCCGACGTCCGCGAGGCGGTGGTGATGGCCCGGGACGCGGCCGGCGGCAAGCAGCTCGTGGCGTTCGTCGTCGGACGGCCGGACGTCGACCTGGACGGCGGCGACGTGCGGCGCTTCCTGGCCGCGACGCTGCCGCGGCACCTCGTCCCGGGCCAGGTGGTCGTGATCGACCGCCTGCCCCTCACCGGCAACGGCAAGGTGGACCGGCGCGAGCTGGAGGCGCTGGGCCGCCCCGAGCCGGCGGCGGGCCAGGAGCTCGTGCGGCCCCGCACGACCGTCGAGCGGGAGCTGGTCGCGATCTGGGAGTCCGTTCTCGGCGCCGGGCCGATCGGCGTCCACGACGACTTCTTCGAGCTGGGCGGGCAGTCGTTCTCCGCGCTGCGGGTGCTGGCCGCCGTGGAGCGGCGGCTGGGCCGCCGCTGCCCGATGAGCGCGCTGCTGGAGGGCAGGACCGTCGCCCACCTGGCCGACCTGCTGGCCGGCGGCGCCGGCTGGTCGCCGCTGGTGACGCTCCGCGGCGGGACCGGCGGCGAGCCCTGCTTCCTGGTCCACCCGGCCGGCGGCGGCGTGCTCTGCTACGACCTCCTGGCCCGGGAGCTGGGCCGGCCGGTGCACGCGTTCCAGGCGAGCGCCGGCGACGCCGGCCCCGACCTGGCGGCCATCGCCGCCCGCTACGTGGAGGCCCTGCGGGAGCGGTACCCGGACGGGCCCTCCGTCCTCGGCGGCTGGTCCTCCGGCGGCGTGATCGCGTTCGAGATGGCGCGCCAGCTCGAGGCGGCGGGTTCGCCGGTGCGGCAGGTCCTGGTGCTGGACTCGCCGGCGCCGGTCCCCGCGGCGGGCACGCCGGTCGACGAGGCCGGCCTCCTGGCCTGGTTCCTGGAGGACCTGGACCGGGGCTTCGACGCGGAGCGGGACGGGCCCGCGCTGCGGCGGGCGCTGGCCGGCGCGCCGCCTGACGAGCTGCTCGGTCGCGCCCTGGACCTGGCGGGCGGCGGCCTGGAGGCGGGCGAGCTGGCGCCCGTGCTGGCGGTCTTCCGCACGGTGGTGACCGCCTGTCGCGGCTACCGGCCGGCCGTGATCGCCGCCGACATCGCGGTGCTGCGGGCGGCCGAGGGCCGGGTCACCGAGTTCGACGGCCACCCGTTCGCCGCTCGGCCCGACTGGGGCTGGGCCGGCCTGACGCGCGGCCGGGTCACGACGGCCACGGTGCCGGGCACCCACCACACCCTGCTGGCCGAGGCCAACGTGGGCGCCGTCGCCGCCGCCCTGCGCTCCGCGCTGGCCGGCTGATGGCGGTCGACCTGCTCGCCGAGCTGCACGAGCGGGGCATCCGGCTCCGGCTGGCCGGCGACCGGCTGGACGTCCTGGCCCCGGCGGGCGCGCTGACCGCCGACCTGCGCGAGACGCTGGCCGGCCGGCGCCAGGAGCTGATCGCGCTGCTGCGGCGCGGCCAGGCGGCCGGCGAGGCCGTGGAGGTGGTCCCCGACCCGGGCCGGCGGCACGAGCCGTTCCCGCTCACGGACGTCCAGCACGCCTACTGGGTCGGCCGCGGCCGGGGCCTCGAGCTGGGCGGCGTGGCCACCCACTTCTACTTCGAGCGGGAGCGGCGCGGCCTCGACGTCGCTCGCGCCTCGCTGGCGCTGGACCGCGTCATCGCGCGTCACGAGATGCTGCGGGCCGTGGTGGACACCGACGGCCGCCAGCGGGTGCTGCCCGAGGTGCCGCCGTACCGGATCGACTGCCGCGACCTGACCGGGCTGCCGGCGGCGGGCCGGCAGCGGGAGATCGAGCGCATCCGCGCCGAGATGGCGGACCGGGTGCTGCCGGCCGACCGGTGGCCGCTGTTCGAGATCCGGGCCACGCGAGCCGGCGACGCCGTGCGCCTCCACTGCAGCCTCGACCTCCTGATCGTGGACGCCTGGAGCATGTATCTGCTCTTCGTCGACTGGCGCCGCTGGTACGAGGACCCCGCCTGGTCGCCGCCCGCGCTGGAGCTGAGCTTCCGCGACTACGTGCTGGCCGGCGAGGCTCGCCGCGACGGCCCCGCGTACCGGCGGGCGGAGGCGCACTGGCGGCGGCGGCTGGCGGACCTCCCGCCCGCGCCGGAGCTGCCGCTGGCCATGCTCCCGGCCCAGATCGACCGGCCCGTGTTCACCCGGCGCTGCGCCGGTCTCACCCGGCCGGCGTGGCGCTCCTTCGTCGCCGTCGCCCGGCGCTGGGGCGTGACGCCGTCCGTCGCGCTGCTGGCCGCGTTCGCGGAGGTCCTCCGGCGCTGGTCGCGGCGGCCCGGCTTCACGCTCAACCTCACGCTCTTCGACCGCCGCCCGGTGCACCCGGACGTCGAGACGCTGGTCGGCGACTTCACGTCGATGGTCCTGCTGGCGGTGGACGACGCCGTGGAGGAGCCGTTCCACGCTCGCGCCGCCCGGCTGCAGCGGCGCCTGATGGAGGCGCTCGAGCACCTGGACTACAGCGGCGTGCGGGTCGTGCGCGAGCGGGCCCGGGCGCTGGGTGGCGGCCCGGCGGCGACCATGCCGGTCGTCTTCACGAGCGCGCTCGGCCTGGGCGTCCGCGACGACGGCGACGACGCCATGCGGTTCTTCGGGGACCAGGTGTACGGCATCAGCCAGACGCCCCAGGTGTGGCTCGACCACCAGGTCTTCGAGGAGGGCGGCAGCCTGGTCTTCAACTGGGACGCCGTCGATGCCCTCTTCCCGCCGGGCGTCCTCGACGACCTGTTCGCGGCCCAGTGCGACCTGGTCGGCCGGCTGGCCGGCGGCGAGGACGGCGTCTGGGAGCGGACCGGGAGCCTGGTCGACCTGCCGGCCTGGCAGGCCGAGGAGCGGCGGGAGGCCGGCGACACGGCCGTGCCCGGCCCCGAGGAGACGCTCCACGGGATGGTCGCCGGCGCGCCGGACCGACCCGCGGTGCTGTGGCGCGGCGGCCGGCTCACGTACGCGGAGCTGCTCGCCGGCGCGGACGCCCTGGCGCGCCGCCTGGTCGCGGCCGGGGCCGCCCGCGACCGGCTGGTCGGCGTGGTCCTGCCCCGGGGCTGGCAGCAGGTGACGGCGGTGCTCGCCGTCACGCGGGCCGGCGCGGCCTACCTGCCGATCGATCCCGGCTGGCCCGAGGCGCGCCGGTGGGCGCTGCTCGAGCAGGGCGAGGCGCGGGTGGTGGTCACCGAGCCGGGACTCCGGGACGGACTGAGCTGGCCGCCGGGCATCGAGGTGCTGACCGTCACCGGCGGCGGCGCGGTCCCCGACGTCCGGCTGCCCGACGTGGGCCCGGCCGACCTCGCCTACGTCATCTTCACGTCCGGCTCGACCGGCCGGCCGAAGGGCGTGATGATCGAGCACCGGGCGGCCTGCAACACCATCCGCGACGTCAATCGCCGGTTCCAGGTGGGACCGGACGACCGGGTCCTGGCGCTCTCGTCGCTGAGCTTCGACCTGTCCGTGTACGACGTCTTCGGCGCGCTCGCCGCGGGCGGCGCGGTCGTCGTGCTCGACCCCGAGGGCGCACAGGACCCCTCCCACTGGTCGGCCCTGATCGAGGAGCACGGCGTCACCGTGTGGAACTCCGTGCCCGCGCTGATGCAGGCGTGGGCCGACGCCCTGCCGCCGGGTGGCGAGGTGGCGGGACGGACGCTGCGGCTGGCGATGCTCAGCGGTGACTGGATCCCCGTCGGCCTGCCCGACCGCGTCAGCGCGGAGCGGCCGGGCCTGCGCGTCGTGAGCCTGGGCGGCGCCACGGAAGGGTCCATCTGGTCGATCGCCTACCCGATCGGCGAGGTGCGGCCGGAGTGGACCAGCATTCCCTACGGGCGGCCGCTCGCCAACCAGCGGATGCACGTCCTCGACGGCCGCCTGGAGCCCTGCCCGACCTGGGTCCCCGGCGAGCTCTTCATCGGCGGCGACGGGGTCGCGGCAGGCTACTGGGCGGACCCGGCGCGCACGGCGGAGCGGTTCATCGCCCACCCGGTCACCGGCGAGCGGCTGTACCGAACGGGTGACCTGGGCCGCTTCCTGCCCGGCGGCGACATCGAGTTCCTGGGCCGCGAGGACTCGCAGGTCAAGATCAACGGCCACCGGATCGAGCTGGGCGAGGTCGCCGCGGCCCTGCGCCGGCAGCCGGGCGTCGACGAGGCCCTGGTCACGGTGGTGGCCGACCCCAGGAGCGGGCGCCGGCAGCTCGTGGCACACGTGGTCGCGGCGCGCCCGGCCGCGGCCGGAGAGACCGGCGACGAGGAGGGCTGGCGCCGCCTGCTCGAGGTCGGCGGCCGCGCGGCGGATGGCGGCCGGGTGGAGCTGGCCGATGAGCTTGACGCCTTCGCCGGCGTCTGGCGGGCCCTGGAGGAGCTGTGCCGGCCGGTCGTGGCGCGGACCCTGGCCCGTCTGGGCGTCCTCTCCGGCGACGGCCGCGACTGGTCGGCGGAGTCCGTCGTGCGGGAGCATGGGCTGGACGCGCGGCACGCCGGCCTGGTCGCCCAGTGGCTGGAGCTCCTGGCCGACTGGGGCGCGCTGGAGCCGGCCGACCGGCCGGGCGAGTTCCGCTGCCTGGCCGCGGTGGACGCGGTGGCGCTGGACGCGCGCGTGCGGCGCCGGCTCGACGCGCTGGCCGCGGCGCCGGCGTGCGCGCCCCTCGTCCGCTACTTCGCCGCCTGCGCGGAGCGGCAGGTGGAGCTGCTCCGCGGCGAGGTGAGCCCGCTGGAGCTCCTGCTGCCGGACGGACGCTGGGACGTGACGAGCTTCCTGTACGCGGACAATCCGGTCTCGGCGATCCAGAACCGGGTCGCGGCGGCGATCGTCGCGGGCCTCGCGGACGGCCGCGAGCCGCGCGTGCTGGAGGTCGGCGCGGGCACCGGGGCGACGACCGCCGTCGTGCTCGACGCCCTGCCCGCCGGCGTCCGCTACCGGTTCACCGACGTGTCGTCCTTCTTCACGGAGCGCGCGCGGCGCATGCTCGCCCGGCCCGGGATGGAGTTCGCGGTCCTCGACGTGGACCGGGACCTCGCCGCCCAGGGCTGCGGCGCCGGCTCGGCCGACATCGTGATCGCGGCCAACGTGCTCCACGACGCGCGCCGCCTGGAGCGGACGCTGGCCGAGCTGCGCTGCGTCCTCGCCCCCGGCGGCGTCCTCGTGCTGATCGAGGGGACCGTGAACACGCCGATGCAGCTCGTCACCGTCGGCTTCCTGGAGGGGTTCGGGCGCTTCGTCGAGCAGCGCGCGGCGCCGCTGCTCTCGGTCGACGAGTGGCAGGAACGGCTGCGGGAGGCGGGCTTCGCGCGGACGGCCGCCGTCCCCGAGCTGGGCGCGGTGTCCGACGCGATGGTGCAGCACGTGATCCTGGCGCAGGTGCCGGGCGGGCGTCCGGCGCTGGATCCGGAGCGCCTGCGGGCCGGGCTGGAGGAGCTGCTGCCCGAGTACATGGTGCCGCGCCACTACGCCGTCCTGGACGTCTTCCCGCTGAGCGCGAACGGGAAGGTGGACGTGTCGGCCCTGCCCAGCCCGTTCCTGGAGGCGCCGGCCGGGGAGCGGATCGCGCCCCGGACCCAGCGCGAGGCGACGCTGCTGGCGCTGTGGAGCGAGGCGATGGGCCGCGACGACCTCGGCGTCGAGGACAGCTTCTTCGACCTCGGCGGCGACTCGGTCCACGCGGTGGCGCTCCTGGGCCGGCTGCGCGCCGAGCTGGGCCTGCAGCTGACGGCCGAGCAGGGCTTCCAGTGGCTGTTCGAGCACCCGACGATCGCGCGGATGGCGGCGGCGCTGGATGAGTGACAGCGCCTGGGATGACGTGGTCGTGGGGGCGGGCTCGGCCGGGGCCGTCCTGGCGGCCCGCCTGTCGGAGCGCCCTGACCGCAGGGTCCTGCTCCTCGAGGCCGGCCCCGATCCCGGGCCCGACGGCGAGGGCTTCCCGCCCGCCCTGCGGGACGCCAGCGCGCCCGTCCTCGAGGGGTTCACGTGGGACCTGTCCGCCACTGTGCGCGCCGGCGGCCGGCCGGTTCCCTACTACGCCGGCCGGGTGGTCGGCGGCTCGGCCGCGGTCAACGGCACGATGGCGCTGCGCGGGTGGCCGGACGACTTCGCCCGCTGGGCGGCGCTGGGCAACCCGGAGTGGTCGTGGGACCGGGTGCGGCCGGCGTTCGAGCGGCTCCTCCTGCCCGTCTCGACCGGCGGTTCGGCCGGCGGAGGCGCGCTGGAGGCGGCGTTTCGGGCCGCCTGCGCGGCGCTGGGCCTGCCGGCGGTCGCCGACTTCAACGCCGGGCCGGCCGCCGGGGTCGGGCCGGTGCCCACCACCACGGCGGACGGCCGCCGGGTCTCGACCGCGACCGCGTACCTGGACGCGGCGCGGGACCGGCCGAACCTCCGCATCCAGGCCGGTGGCCACGTCGACCGCGTCCTGCTGGACGCCGGGCGGGCGGCCGGCGTCGAGGTGGCCGGCCGGCCGGTCGCCGCGCGCCGCGTGACGCTCAGCGCGGGCGCGCTCGGCACGCCCGCCATCCTGCTCCGCTCGGGCATCGGCGACCCGGCGCGCTGCCGGGCGCTCGGCGTCCCGCCGGCCGTCCATCTGGCCGGCGTCGGCGAGGGCCTGGCCGATCACCCGGCCGTCGCGATCTGGGCTGTCCCGCGGCCCGGCGTGGCCTGCCCGGGCCTGCCCTGGCACCAGGTGATGGCCAGGGCGTCGAGCGCGCCCGGCGGTCCCGTCGACCTCCAGCTCAACCTGCTCAACCACGTCGCCACGGACCGCGTCCCGCACCTCCGCGGGGCGGTGCGCGGGCCGGCCGTCGCCGTGTCGGCCATGCTGCTCACGCCCGTCTCGCGCGGGCGGGTGCGGCCGCAGATCGAGCTGGACCTGGCGTCGGCGCCGCAGGACGCGCGCCGGCTGGCGGACGGCGTGCGGCTGGCGTGGGCGGTGCTGGGCTTTCCGGCGCTGGCGAGCCGGCTGGAGCACGTCGTGGCCTGGACGGAGACGATGGTCCAGCGCGACGACCTGCTGGAGCGGGCCGTGCGCACGTTCGTCAGCCCCACCTGGCACCCGGTGGGCACGGCGCGCATGGGCCCGGACGGGGACGGCGGCGCCGTGGTGGACGAGCGCCTGCGGGTGCGCGGCGTCCCCGGCCTGCACGTCGTGGACGCCTCGGTCATGCCGGCGATCCCGTCGGCACCGCCGAACCTGACCTGCGTGATGATCGCCGAGCGCGCCTCGGCCTGGTTGGCCGACTCGTGAGTGGAGCGCACGACCCGTTCCCGCTGACCGACCTCCAGGAGGCGTACGTGGTCGGGTCCAGCCGCCTCGTCGAGCTGGGCGGCGTGCAGGCGACGTACGCCGTGGAGCTGGACGTGGTCGGGTTCGACGCGGAGCGAGCCGAGCGGGCGACCGACGCGCTCGTCGCGCGTCACGAGCACCTGCGCACGGTGGTGCTGCCGGGCGGCGGCCAGCGCGTCCTGGAATGGGTGCCGCCGTACCGGGTTCCGGTCGAGGACCTGCGGGGCCTCGGCCGGGAGGAGCGCGAGCGGGCGATCGAGCGCGCCCGCGACCGGCTGGCCGCCGGCGCCGACCCCACCCGCTGGCCGCTGTTCCACCTGTTGGTCCAGCCCGTGCGGACCCGCCGGGCCCGGCTCCACGTGGCGATGAGCCTGCTGCTGCTCGACGGCCACAGCATCCGGCAGGTGGTGTCGGAGTGGCTGCGCCTGTACGCGGACCCGGCGGCGCCGCTGCCTCCCGTCGGTGCCACGTTCCGCGAGCGGCGACTGGCCCTCCTGGACGGGGAGGCGCCGCACTGGCCCTACTGGGAGGCGCGGCTGGACTCGCTCCCGGCCGGCCCGGACCTGCCGCTGGCCCGGCCGCTCCGGGAGGTGGATCCGGTCCGGTTCACGCGGCGCACGGGACGGCTGGCTCCCGAGCGCTGGTCGCGACTCCGGCAGCGGTTCCGTCGTCACCAGGTGCTGGCGACCGCCGCGCTCCTGCAGGTGTACGCGGACGTCCTGGGCGCGTGGGCCTCGACACCGCATTTCTGCCTCAACGTGCTCCAGCACGCGCCCGGGGCGAGCGGTCCCGACGCGGTGGTCGGACAGATGGGCTCGACGCTCGCCCTGGAAGTAGACCTGCGCGAGGGCACGACGCTGTTCGAGCGGGCCGCGCGGCTCCAGCGGCGGCTCTGGACCGACTCCGAGCACGGCCACGTCAGCGGCGTCCGGGTCATGCGCGAGGTCGCCCGCCGGCGCGGCTGGCCACCTCGGGCCCTGCTCCCGTACGTGTTCACGAGCATGGCCGACCCCACGCCCGACCTGCCCGGCCGGTCGCCGCTGGCGATCAAGGTTCGCTCGGGCCGGCTGACGACGCCGCAGGTGCTGGTCGACGTCCAGGTCCAGGACGAGCCGGACGGCGGCCTGCGCTTCACGTGGGACGTCGTCGACGACGCCTTCCCTCCGGGCCTGCCCGGCCAGCTGTTCGGCGCGTTCCGGCGCACGCTCGAGGCGCTGGGCGGTGACGGCGACCGGCCGCCGCCGGGTCCGGTGCCGGCGATGCACGTGGACGCGGTGGCCGCGCTCAACGAGCCCGCGGGGCCGGTGCCCGCCGGCCGGCTGGAGGACGGCTTCCTGTCTCGTGCCGCGGCCGCGCCGGCCGTGACAGCGGTGGTGGCCCCCGGCCACGTCCTGACGTACGGCGAGCTGGAGCGTCGGTCGAGGGCGGTCGCCGCCTGGCTGCGTGATCGCGGCCTCGGCCCCGGCGACCTGGTGCCCGTCGTGATGCGCAAGGGTTGGGAACAGGTGGTGGCCGTTCTCGGCGTGCTGCGCGCGGGCGCGGCCTACTGCCCGGTGGATGCCGACCTGCCGGCGGCCCGGATCGAGCACCTGCTCGCCGCATGCGCGGCGCGGGCGGCCCTGGTGCAGTCGTGGTGCGGGGGCTCGGCCGGCACCGTGGAGCGGCTGGCGGTCGACCTGGCCGGCGAGAGCTCCACGCCGCTGCCGCCGGCCGGTCGCGGGTCGGACCTGGCGTACGTGATCCACACGTCCGGGTCGACCGGGACGCCCAAGGGCGTGATGATCGACCACCGGGCCGCCCTCAACACGGTGCTGGACGTGAGCGAGCGGGTGGGCCTGGGCCGGGCGGACCGCGTGTTCGGCATCTCCTCGCTGAGCTTCGACCTGTCCGTCTGGGACGTCTTCGGGACACTGGCGGCCGGCGCCGCGCTCGTCCTCCCGACGTCGGCGCCCGCGCCGGACCCGGAGGGCTGGGCACGCGCGGCGGCGGCCGGCGGCGTCACGGTGTGGAACTCCGTGCCGGCGCTGGCGGAGCTGCTCGTGGAGACGTGCGGAGCCGGTCCGAACCTGGCCCTGGCCCCGATTCGGGCGTTCATGCTCAGCGGCGACTGGATCCCGCTCTCCCTGCCAGCGCGGTTGCGGGCGGCGTGGCCGGACGTCCGGATCGTGGCGATGGGCGGTGCCACGGAGGCGGCCATCTGGTCGAATGTCTTCGAGGTCGGCGAGGTGGAGCCGGGCTGGCGGAGCATCCCCTATGGCCGGCCGCTGCGCAACCAGACGATGCGCGTCCTCGACCACCGGCTCGAGGTCCGCGCGCCGTGGGCGGTCGGCCGCATCTACATCGGCGGCGCCGGCCTCGCCCGCGGCTACCTGGGCGATCCCGAGCGAACGGCCGAGCGGTTCGTCGTGAATCCAGGCACCGGCGAGCGCCTGTACTGGACCGGCGACCTGGGACGGCACTGGCCCGACGGCACGATCGAGTTCCTGGGCCGCGAGGACGAGCAGGTCAAGATCCAGGGCTTCCGCGTCGAGCCGGGCGAGGTCGAGGCGGCGCTGACCGCGCATCCCGGCGTCCGCGAGTGCGTGGTGGCGGCCGAGCGCGTGGGCGGCTCGGGTCAGCGGCGCCTGGTGGCGGTCGCGGTCCCGGCGGAGGGATCGCCGCCCGACCGGGAGGAGCTCCTGGCCCACCTCCGCGCCCGCCTGCCCCACTACCTGGTCCCGGCAAGGCTGGAGCTGGTGCCGGCCCTGCCGCTGACCGCGAATGGCAAGGTCGACGCGGCCCGGGCCCTGGCCGGCCTGGGCGAGCCGGCAGCCGCCGCCGTCCGTACGGCCGACATGGCCTCCTCCCCGATGGAGCGGCGGCTGGCGGCAATCTGGTGCCAGCTGCTCGAGCTGGACCGCGTCGGGCCCGACGACAGCTTCTTCGCCCTGGGCGGCACCTCCCTGCTCACGCTCCGGCTGGTCGGCCGCATCCGGTCGGAGCTGGGCGTCACGGTACCGTTCGGCCAGGTCTTCGAGGCCCCCACGCTGCGGCGGCTCGCCGAACGCATCGGCGCCGGCGCCGGCGGTGCGGGGAGCGCCGTCGAGCTCGCGGACCGCGACGGCCGGCCGCTGTGGCTGTTCCACCCCGTCGGCGGCTCGGTCTCGGCCTACGCGGCGCTGGCAGAGGCGTGGCCCGGTCCGGTGCGCGCTCTGCAGAGCGCCGGGCTGGCCGGCGGCGGCGCCGACGAGGACCTGCCCGCCATGGCGGCCCAGTACCGCCAGGAAATGCTCCGCTGGCAGCCGGAGGGCCCTCACCTGCTGGGCGGCTGGTCGATGGGCGGTGTGCTGGCCCAGGAGGTCGCCAGGCAGCTCGAGCCGCTGGGCCACCGGCCGGCGCTGTTCATGGTCGACAGCGAGGTGCCGTGGGAGTCAGCGCCGCCGACCGGCAGCCGGGATGCCCACCTGGCGTTCCTCCGGGACCTGGCCGCCGGCCCACTGCCGTTCGACCTGGCCGCCGGCGACGCCGGCGTGACGGACGCCGCGCGCGACGCGGCCGTGGCCGCCGGGCTGTTGCCGGCCGGCGTCGGCGTCGACGGCTACCTCGAGCTGCAGCGGGTCCACGAGCGCAACTCGGCGCTCCTGGCCGCGCACGTCCCCGGCTGCTGGGACGGCCCCGCCCTGCTGCTGGTGGCCGGTGAGGTGGACCGCCGGCCCGACCCGGCGGCCGGCTGGCGGCGCCTGTGCTCGCGGCTGGAGGTCGAGGTCTGGGCGCACGACCACCATTCGATCATCCGGGCCGGCGCCGCGATCGCGGACCGCGTCGCCGCCTGGGCCCACGCAGTCTACGAGGAGGCACGAACGTGACCGAAGAGAAGGGCTTGCTGGTCGCCGTCAGGCAGCAGAACGCCGAGATGGTCGAGCTGGTCGAGAGCGCCACCGACCAGGAGTTCGGCGCCCCCTGTGAGGACCACGGCGGGACCACCGTGGCCGAGGTCGCCGCCCACTGCGCGGAGGGCTACGAGATGACGGCCGTCTGGCTGCGGCGCCTCACCGCCAGGGTCGCCGTGCCGGCCGCCGGCGAGCCCGCGCACGACCACTCGCATCCTCACCCCCATCCGCACCCGGACGAGGCGGCTCCCGTCCTGTCTGCGTTGGACCGGTCCGGCACCGCCGCGCGCCTGCGGGCGGGCGGCCAGGCGATCCTCGCGGAGATCGGCTCGCTGACGGAGGCGGACCTGCGCCTGGTGCCGCCCGCGAGCCCGTTCGCGGACGGTACCGTGCCGCTCGGCGCCGCGCTCCGGGGGCTGTCGGGCCACCTGCAGGAGCACCTGGAGAGCATGCGGCGGACCATCGCCAGGGAACGACAGGGGTAAGCTCGCCAGGTATGACTGACTCCACCGACAGGCCCTGGCTGGCCCCTCTCCGCGAGGCCTGCCTGGCCCTGCCCGACGTGACCGAGGAAGGAGGGGTCGGCAATCCCTCCTTCAAGGTCCGAGGCAAGGTCTTCGCGATGCAGCACGGCGCGGATCGTTCAGACTCGTCGCGGAGCCACGGCCCCGATCCGTCGCTGTGGTGCAAGACGCGACCCGGGCTGCGCGAAGTGCTCCTGGAGTCCCGTCCAGAGACCTTCTTCGTCCCGCCGTACGTCGGCGTCCACGGCTGGGTGGGCCTGTGGCTCGACGGCGCGGTCGACTGGAACGAGGTCGCGGACCTGGTCGAGGACAGCTACCGGTTGACGGCGTCGAAGCGCCAGCTGGCCCAGCTGGACACGGCCAGAGCGGCCAGCGGCCCGAAGAGTGGCTCTCAGTCCTGACCGCGCGGCTCGACCATCCCGGTCTCGTAGGCGAGCACGACAGCCTGGACCCGATCGCGGAGGCCGAGCTTCTCCAGGACGTGAGAGACGTGCGTCTTGACCGTCGTCTCGCTGACCTGCAGACGCTGCGCGATCTCGCTGTTGGAGCATCCCCTCGCCACCAGCTGCAACACATCGCGCTCACGCTCGGTGAGCTCGTCGATCTCCGGCGGTCGTCCGCGCACCGAGGGCAGCCGTGCCGCGACCCGGTCCAGGAGCCGCCGGGTCACGTCCGGAGCGAGCAGCGCGTCCCCCGCGGCCACCACCCGCACGGCCCTGATCAGCTCCTCGGGCGGCGCGTCCTTGAGCAGGAACCCGCTGGCTCCCGCGCGCAATCCCTCGACGATGTACTCGTCGTGGTCGAACGTGGTGAGGATGACGACCCTCTGGTCGCGCAGCCGGCGGGTGGCTTCGATGCCATCCATCCGTGGCATGCGGATGTCCATCAGCACCACGTCCGGGTGCGTCCTTTGCGCCGCCTCGATCGCGGCCGCGCCATCGCCGGCCTCCGCGACCACGGCGATGTCGCCCTGCGCTTCGAGGATGGTACGAAAGCCCGCGCGCATCATCTCCTGGTCGTCGACGACGAGCACGCGAATCATGCTTCTGCCGCCGACCCGCGGAGCCGCAGCGTTGTGCGGACGGCGAAGCCGCCGCCCTGACGAGGTCCGGCGTCGAGGTCGCCACCGAACAGCGCCGCGCGCTCGCGCATGCCGATGAGGCCGTGACCAGGCGCGATCGGCACCTCAACGATGGCCTCGCCGTCGTCGATCACCTGTAGCTCCAGCGTGGCCCGTCCGTAGCGCACCAGCACCTGGCAGCGCGTCGGCCGGGCGTGGCGCATCACGTTGGTGAGCGCCTCCTGCACGATCCGGTACGCGCAGACGTCGACGCCGGCTGGCAGCGGGCGGCGCTCGCCCTCGACGCACAGCTCGGCGGGCAGACCGGCGGCCCGCGCCTGCGCGATCAGCGTGGGGAGCTCGTCGAGCACCGGCTGGGGCGCGTGGCCTGGCGCGTCCACCGAGCCGAGACGCAGGACGCCGAGCAGACGCCGCATCTCGTCCAGCGCCTGGCGGCCCGTACGAGCCATCGTCCGCGCGGTCTTCGACGCGGGATCGTCCGGATCGAGCTGCGTCTGGAGCGCGCCAGCCTGGACCGTGATCAGGCTCAGGTAGTGCCCGACGACGTCGTGCAGCTCGCGGGCGATGCGGACGCGCTCCTCCGCCACCGCCCGCTGCGCGAGGAGGTCTCGCTCACGGTCGAGGTGGGCGGCGCGCGCCCGCAACGCCTCGATGTGGGCGGCTCGTGTCCCGGTGTAGATACCGAGGACGTAGGCCGCGCCGACCGCCACCAGCGCGGTCACGAACTCGTGGAGCGTGAGCGCTCCGCCGCCGGGGGCGGCAGACGTCGCCAGCAGGATCGCCATGGTAGCGCCCATGGCAGCGAGCGAGCGGCGCCAGTCCACGATCGCCGCGACCGTGTAGACGGCGACGAGGAGCAGGGGCTCGACCAGGATCGCCGAGTGCAGGAGCGCCTCGACGACCAGGCTGGCGAGGATCACTCCGAGCGTGAGCAGGGGATGCCGCCTCCGCAGCAGGAGCGCGGCGAGCGGGACCACGAGCCAGAGGTGCCATCTCACCTGGGTTGACGTGAGGCGCTGGATTCCGCTAGAGGACGCCGCCACGATCGCGATCCCGACCAGCAGCAGCGTGAAGACGACGCCGAGATCGAACAGCCGCTCGGACCACTCCAGCGAACGCCGGTTCGGATACGGCGAGGGGGGATCGGTGGACCCGGTCATGCCGCAGTCAAGCCTACGGGTGACTGCGGCACGCCGGGCACGCATCCAGATGGGCGGATCAGGCGTCCTGGGTGGTCGTCCGGAACAGGCCGAGTGCCGTCCAGACCGTCATCCAGACCAGCATCACGGCGATCGCCAACCCCACCGTCATGGTGACCGGCACGGCGCCCATGACGTGGACCTGGTCCGTGGCGCCGGGCAGGAAGCGGTCCGTGGCCGAGGTGGACAGCAGCGCTCGCCAGTTGCCGAAGGCGTCGACCATGCCCAGCATGTGGGATCCGGCCAGGCTCCATGTGACCAGGATGCCGATGGCGATGCCCCGGGACCGCAGGAGCGCGGCGAGGCCCAGCGCGATGGTGAGATTGAGCACTCCGACGGCGGCCATCCAGCCGGCTCCCGTGAGGATCATCCGGGCGTCCGGCGTCGGCCGGCCGTCGTTGAACACGAACGCGACGACCACTTCGAGCCCGTAGCCGAGCGCCAGGATGGGCAGGAGCACGAGCAGCCCCCCGGGAATCCGCACCAGTCCGAGCTTGAGTCGCGACTGACCGGTCACCACCAGGCTGCGGAGCACGCCCGAGCTCACGTCCTGAGCGCCGGCGGTGGCGCCGATGATCACCGCCGCCAGCAGCGCGGTGAAGGCGAAGACCTGGAGGCTGAGGGTGAAACCCTGGACGCCGCCCGCGGGCGCGTACTTGGCCGGGTTGCTGGCGTGGTACGCGACCAGGAAGGCGTTCACGACGACCATGACGCCGACGGCGAGGAGCAGGCAGGTCAAGAGCATCCCACGCCGCTTGCGCAGCTTCAGGAACTCGGCGCCGATCATGGGCAGCACCCGGTTCATCGAACGGCCTCCTCGGGCGTTCTCTGGTCGGTCGTCAGCTCCAGGAACAGCTCCTCGAGGGTGCGTCCGTCCCGCAGCTCGGCCAGCGGGCCCTGGCAGACCAGGTGGCCGCCGTCGATGATGGCCACCTGGTCGCAGGTCTTCTGGACCTCATCGAGGAGATGCGAGGAGAGGAGGACGGTCCGGCCTTCCGCGACGAATCCGCGAAACAGCGTGCGGAACTCGAGGATGCCGGCTGGATCGAGCCCGTTCATCGGCTCGTCGAGGATCAGCAGCAGGGGATCGTTGAGCAGGCAGCGAGCGATGCCGAGACGCTGGCGCATCCCCAGCGAGTAGCCGCTGACCCGGTCGTCAGCTCGCTCGGCGAGGCCCACCCGCCGCAGGACGTCGGGGATCCGGGCCGTTGCCTGCTCGTCGAGCAGCGCGCTCACCACGCGGAGGTTGTCGCGACCGGTCAAGTGGTCGTGAAAGCGCGGCTCCTCGACTACGGCGCCCACGCGGGCCAGCGCGCGGGCGTGCTCGGTGCGCACGTCGCAACCCATCACGCGCGCGCTGCCGCTCGTGGCGCGCGTCAGGCCGAGAAGGGTCCGGATGAGCGTGGTCTTTCCGGCGCCGTTGGGGCCGAGGAGGCCGAACGCGATGCCGCTCGGAATGCGCAGGTCGACGCCATCGATGGCGGTTCTCGATCCAAAGCGTTTCGTCAGCGCCTGCGTCTCGACCACGAGGTCGGATGCGGTACGTGTCATACAGGGCACGCTAGGGGCGCGGACCGGCCTGCCGCATCGGGCCGAGGGAGGACCTTCCAGCGGCCGCCCCTCCTCCTCGAGGAGGAGCCTCGGCCAGATTCGGCCGCGGAATTCGTTGGGACCACGACCAGCGGAGACGTCGACGCCGCCCTGGCCGAGCCCACTCGGCGCCAGGTGATCGAGCTCCTGCGTGAGGGTCCCCGCCGAGCCGGCGAGCTGTCGGCCGGTACGCGGACGACCGGACCGGCGCACAGTCGGCACCTTCGGGTACTGAGGACGAGGGGCCTGGTCCAGATGGACGGCGGCGAGCATGACGCCCGCGTGCATGTATGCCGACTGCGCTCCGAGCCGTTCGACGTGCTCCGGGCATGGCTCGACGAGGGTGCGGGGTTCTGCTGATACGTTCCCGGAATGCCGGTCGATTCGCGCGGAACCCTGACCCTGCGGCCAGCCCGAGGCGACGCCAGGTAGCGCCCGGCCAACCAGCCGTCGAGCGCGCCGGAGCGAATGATGAAGGCAGTTCCGACCGGTACCTTCCACCGCTCCTCGCGGTGGAAGGTACCGGAAGCGCAGGATCAGCCGATCCGCCAGCTGTAGCCGAACTGGACCGACGCGCTGGTCACGTTCCGTGTCGCGGCCAGTCCGTACTCCTGGGCCATGCCGTTGGGGAAGCTCTTCACGACGGAGGCACTCCCCAAGCCGAGGTTGCCGGAGACGGCTATGAACGATCCGGTCAGGTACCCGTCGATCTGGTCGCTGGTGAGCGGCTTGTCGGATTGGAAGAACCCGATACGCGCCGATGCCGAAGGAGCGTCCACGCCACCCTTTTTGGTGTCGCCCGTGGTGGGCCCGCCGCTGACCTCGAAGAACTCGTGCCCATTCCGGGCGAAGACGAAGCTGACGGCGATGGTGAACGGGATGTAGCGCCGCTCCGTCTTCGGGGTGAGGATCGGAGGCCCATATTGGGTGATGAAGGGTGGTGGCTCCTTCGCCGGGCTCTGCTGCTGCCCCTGGGCCGGGACCGGGGTCGCGGTCCGAGTGCACAGGATCTCGATGATGCCGTAGAGGCAGAGGCCGAGGACGCCGCCGAGGCCGATGCCGCCGGGAACGGGCTTGATGCCGGTGATGGGGCTGAAGGTGGTGACTCCCGGGACGGGTACCGGGATCTTGAAGTTGAAGTCGAACTCGACGACCTTGTAGTCGGGGCCGGTGCGTGCGGTGGCCCTTTGCGCCGGCGGCGGTGGCGGCGTCCAGAGATAGGGCATCACGCACAGGCCACACCACTGCACCGCCTGGGTCGCCGGCGGCGGGGTGGGCCGCGGCATCGGTGGACACGGCCCGTCGCAGATCGGCCTCAGGCCCGTGGGGTCGCTGGCGTCGACGGGGTCGTCGGCCGAGTACGAGTAGCCGTTCATCTGCCGGTGGTCGCCGGCCTCCAGGATCGGGTCGACGGACAGGAAGCGCCCGGTGACGGCGTCGTACTGGCGGGCCCCGAGCAGGCTGAGGCCCGTCGCGGGATCGACCGGCTTACCCAGGTAGCCGTGCTGATCCGGCCAGCTCGCCGGGGGAGCGCCCCGGACGTTGCCGAACGGGTCGAGATACGTCCGGGTCACAGCCAGGCTCGACGCGTCCACGATGGTCGTCGCGGTCTTCTTCTCGTCGGTCAGCTCATAGCTGAGCGTCCCGGCCGAAGAGCGGACCAGGACGACGCGGTCCGGGCTGGCGCTGTAGTAGCGCAGCCCGGACACGGCGCCGGTGCCCGTGTTCAGGTGGATCTCCTCGCCGTACGGCAGATACACGATCGCCTGGCTCAGCGCGGGGTCGCGCTGGACCAGCAGGCTGCCGTCGGCCCCGTACAGGTACGAGCTGGTGGCGCTGGTCGCCGTGTTCGTGACACTCCGCGTGTGACCCTCGGCGTCATACGTGAAGGACTGACCGCTGCGGGTCAGCGTGTTGCCCGCGGCGTCGTATGTGTACGCGCTGGTCGTGGTCCCGCCCGGGCCGGCGGTGGTGACCGACTGGACCGCGCCCGGCTGGCTCGCCGCGGTGCTGGCGCCGGTCGAGGCGGCGTAGCCGTTGAAGCCGAGCGTCTGGGTGGTGTCGTTCGCCGTGCTGGTCACGGAGGTGCCGTGGCTGGTCTCGCTGACCCGGTCGCCCAGCGCGTCGTACTTGTACGACTGCCAGTACGGCGCCGGGCCGCCGGTCACCTTCCCCGCCACCGGCGCCGCGTCGTTGCAGCCGCCGATGCCGAAGACCTGCCCGCCGGAGGACGAGGTGACGCCGCCGGTGTCGGTCCACGCGGCGGTGAGCCGGTTCTCAGTGTCGTACGTGAAGCACTGGGTGTCAGCTACCGCCACTCCCAGCTGCGTGGTGGACTCGGAGGTCGTGGTCCCGGCCTGCGAGTACGTGTAGGACGTGGTGTCGAGCGGGCCGGAGAGGGTCTGCAGCGCGTCGGACCGGGTCAGCGTCCGCCCGGTGGGCAGGTCGTACGTCTCGGTCCGTACGAGCTGGCTGCCGTACGTCCCGAAGTTGGTCTGGAGCACCTGTCCCTGCGGGCTGTACGAGACCGTGTTCAGGTAGACGAACGAGCCACCGAAGCCGGACAGGGTGCCCCCCAGGTCGTAGGAGAAGTTCACCTGCTCCTTGGGCAGCCCGCCTTCCGCCACGTAGTGCCGGCCGGACAGCGTCGAGGTGGTCGCCGAGTACTGCATGGTGGACTGGTACGTGGCCGCCAGGCTGCCCTCGGCTGACGGGATGGTCACGCTCGTCCCGGTCGGCTGGTAGATGGCCGTGTAGCCGAGGATGGCCTCGGTGTACGAGTGGGTCGGGTCCGCCGCGCCGTTCCCGTACCGGATCTGGGCGGTCGGCTGGCCCTTGGCCAACGTGTCGAACGTCCAGGCGGCGAGCTGGTCGGCGCCAATCTCGGCGGCGCCGCCGGTCGTGTTGTACTCGCCGGTCTTGCGGCCCAGGGAATCGTACGTGTACGAGAGCTGGACGCCCCGGGCGTCGGTGGTCGAGAGCAGCTCGCCGCCGGGCGAGTACGTCCGCGCCGTCGGGCCCGTGCCCGGGTCGGAGAGCTGCGTCTGCCGGCCGTGCAGGTCGTACGTGTACCGCCAGGTGTTGCCGGCCGCGTCCTGGACCGTGCTCTCCAGGCCGGCCGGCGTGTATGTGGACGACGTGACGATCGCGTCGGACGCCCTGTCGGTCGGCGCGGCCGCGTCGTCGTAGGTCCAGGAGGCGACGGTCCGGCCCAGCGCGTCGGCGAACCGGGATGTCGGGGTGCCGCCCGCGGGCGGGGTCACGTCGGTCTGGTCGGTGCCGGCGTAGGCGGTCAGCGTGGCCCACTGGTTCACCCCGCCCGCCACCGTCAGCGTCCTGACCTCCCGGCCCAGGCCGTCGTACGAGGACTCCGTCTCCATCGGGATGGCCGAGTCGTTGCTCGCCTGGAACAGCGACGTGTCGGGGTTGGTGGACTGGTCGTAGTACGCGCCCGTCGTCTTGACCGTCTGTCCGAGCGAGTTGTAGTGGGTGTCGGTCAGCAGCCGGCCGGCGGCGCCGCTCTTCGTCGGCGCCTGGTCCTGGATCGGCCGAAGCTGGCCGTCGTAGATCTTGACGTCGTTGTCGTAGTTGCCGTCGTCCCGCTGTGTCGAGGTGGTCACCGCGGTCGGCCGGCCGAGGCTGTTGCTGACCGCGTAGGCGAACTTCTCGTCCGGGTTGGCATTGGCGGCCTGGGAGTGCAGCGGGCTCCAGGCGGCGGTCAGGCGCCCCAGCCCGTCGTACGTCCTGGTGGTCAGCTCGCCGTTGACGTCGCTCTCCGAGATGGGCTGGCCGCGGCCGGGATCGAGGGTCGCGCTGGTCGTCCAGCCCATCGGGTTCGTCACCGTCACGGTGGCGGGCGAGACGCCCGGCGCCGTGTACTCGGTGGTGGTCGTGTGGTGGTCGGCGTCGGTGGCCGACGTGACCCGTCCGTACGCGTCATGGGCGGCGGTGCCCTGCGTCACGTAGACGGGGTTGCCCGGAGTGGAATAGGTATCGACGGCGTCCACGGTCGTGGCGTCGCCGGCACCGGACAGCGTGCCCAGGGTGGTGGACGAGTCGTAGAAGGTGCGGGTGTCCGACACCGTGTTGGCGGCCGTGGCGGTCGTGCCGCAGGCGCCCTGGATCGCCGTGACGCGGTCCGGGTACGCGAGCATGTTGCGGCCCGTGTTCTGGGCGTAGCTGGTCGTCGTGCAGACCTCGGGCACGGCGGCGGTGCCGTCGCCCCTGGCATCCGAGGTGACGATCCGTCCGGAGCCGTCGTAGGCGTCGTCCGTCTCCGTCCTCTTCCAGGAGCCGTCGTGCCAGAGCAGGTACTGGCGTGACTCGCTCGAGTCCATCATCTTCGCCACCAGCGCCGGCATCGAGCTGGCCTGCGACTCGGTGGCGGTGGAGTCGTACGTCCACGGCCCGTTCACCTGCTTGGTCTGCGCCGCGCCGCCCGCGCCGAGCAGCGACTGCGTCTCGAGGACCTGTCCCTCCAGCCAGGCGGAGTCGGTGACGGTGTCGCCGACCGTGTCGCTGACCGTCACCGACCGCGTGCTGCCGTCCTTCTTGTGGTCGCCGTCCATGCCCTGCAGGTAGGTGGTCAGGACCTGCGTGGGCACCGACTCCACCGACGCCACGCCGGTCGTGGTGGTCACCGTGCGGTAGCCGCGGAACTGGTTCCACGTGCGCTGCGACGACTTGGTCAGCGGGGAGTCGTCCCGGTGCCACGCGATTCCGGCGTAGGCGTAGGTCGTCACCTTGGCCTCCGACCAGGCCGCGGGCGTGACAAGGTCGCTGACCGTCACCATCGTGACCGGGTACGTGTCGAACCAGTCCTCGACCTCGCTGCTGCCCGCGGTGGGCACCCAGAACTGCGGGAAGCAGCTCATCGTGTTGGCGTCCTCGCTCGCCGGCATCACGTTGTTCACCCGCGAGCACTGCGGCGCGGCGTAGGACACCACGATCTGTGCGCCGGACTCGGTCGTGATGGAGTCCATCCGCGGCCGGTACAGCGCGGCCGCGCCGGTGATGGCGCCGTCCACCCGGTTCGGCATCTCGTCCGCCACGAACGTGATCGGCGGCACGCTCGCGGCGGTCCCGCCGCCGAGCGTGTCGTTGCCGGTGTGCTGGATGGAGCTGAGCCACATGACGGCGACCGTGCCGTCGCCCTGGTGGGTGGCAGACACCCCGGAGGTCGCCGAGACCACGCCCGCCTCCGGGGCGGGGAACATCTGCGACAGCGTGTACGTGTCCACGGTGGCGTACGCGGTGCCGACCAGGACCTGGGTCGTGATGGACGTCAGCCGCTTCGTGCTGAAGAACGCCGGGCTGTAGGTGGTGCACTTGCCGGACTGGGTGGCGCACACGAGGGTGAACGGGACGTCCGGCCAGTTCGAGGCCGTGCCCGAGCTCAGGTTCCCGGGCGAGCAGTCGGTGAACGTCGAGGTGGTCAGGCAGCGCTCCGAGACCCCGAAGTTCACGACGTCCGCCGGCCTGGCTCCGGCGATCGCGTCCGACAGGCGGTACCCGTACGAGAGGGACCGGAGGGTGCCGCCGCGCGTGTAGATGGTGTTGGTCCCGGTGCCGTTGCCCTGTCCGAAGCCGCGGTCGTAGTAGTTCGTCTCGGGCGCCCAGGAGTACGTCTGGAGGTCGCCGTGCGGGCCGACCACGTAGTCGAGGTTCCAGCGCCAGGCCATGTTGGCGATGAACGAGTCCGTGCCCTTGGCCGAGTCGAAGCAGGTGTTGCCGGGCGGCCCGTCGCCCGACTTGGGGCAGTACACCGGCTCGGTCCACGCCGACTGGGTGGCGGCGCCCGTCGAGCCGGTCGTCGGGAGGTGGTTCTCGCCGAAGTAGTACTGCGTCCCGTCCGGCGTGATGACCTCCCAGGCCTCGCCCTCCCAGGCGCCGTTGCTCACGTCGGTCAGCGGGATCACCTTCGTCCCGTCGTCGCTCAGCAGCTTCCACGTCCCGGACGTGTCGTCGCGGACCAGGACCGACGAGTGCGCGCCCAGCGAGAGCGACACCTGGTTGCCGCCCCAGCAGAGGTCGCCCGAGTTGGCGATCCCGTCCTGCGAGCAGGGCAGGTAGGAGCGCTCGACGAAGCCCGGCGTGTAGTCCCAGCCGTCGCCGATCCAGGACGCCTGCACGCTCGTCGCGGAGGTGCGCCCGTCCACGCTGGCGGAGTCGTACGCCAGCGTCACGCTCGGCGTGGAGCTGCCGGGCGCGGGCGGGAGCTGGATCGGGTAGGAGTACACGAAGCCGCCCGCGTTGGTTCCCGCCGACCACTGCCCGGCCGGCGCCAGCGACGTCGCAGTGTACGTGCCCACGCCGCCGCTCGTCGACCCGCCGCTCCCCGTGAGCAGCGACGCGCCGGCGGCCGCCACCTGCGCGACGCGCGTCCTCGCCGCCGTACCGCCGGACGCGGTCACGGACGCCTGCGGGCGACAGGCCGCGACCCTCGGCGTGCACGCCTGCCCGGGGACCGACGGGGTGGTCTGCACGCCCCCCGGCCGCCACAGCCGCACGACGGGAACCCCTCCGCCCGACGCCGGCGAGGCCGCCAGCAGCACGGGCGCCAGGATCGCCAGACCGCCGATCCCGATGAGACGGCGGCGAGTGCGCCAGCGGCGCCAGGGCAGGCTCCAACAGACCGACTCGAACAGATCCATGTGCCTGTGCTCCCTAGATCCCCGGAATTTCCCAGGTCTGGTTGGCGGCGTTGTCGTGGCAGTCCGAGATGTCCAGCTGGGTGCCGTTGGTGACCGAGCTGGCCGGGTCGTCCAGGCAGCGTCCCGAGTTCGGGTTGACCAGCTCGCCGTCGCCCTGCGCCTGCCACAGCTGGTTGGCGGCACCCGTGCACGAACCCAGGTCCACCCTGGTGCCGTTGGCCGTGCCCGAGCCGGCGACCTCCATGCAGAAGCCCTGGTTGCCGTTGAACCGGACGGTCCCGTCGCCGCCGAGCAGCCACGTCTGGTTGGCGTTGCCCAGGCAGCTCCACACCTGGACCTTGTTGCCGGCAGCCGCGGCGCCGTTGGCGTCGTCCACGCACATGTCCACGTTGCCGAGGACGAGCGCTCCGGGGTTGGCGCGACTGGCGGCCTGGAAGATGATCCCGCCCGACGAGCTGGAGACGACCGCGTTGCCGTTGATCAGCAGCTTGAGGACGTCCCCCGCGCTGCGGACGCCGTTCACCGACTGGAGCGCCCAGAGCGCCCCCGCCGTGCCGTCGCGGACGACCAGGTTGCCGTCGGTCTGCAGGCTCAGCGTGGCGTTCGGGTACCCGGTGGTGCCCCAGGTCTCCACGACGCGGCCGCTGGCGGCGTCGGCGAGGGCGATGAGCCCGTTCTCGAACGTCATGGTCGTCCGCGGCGAGTACCAGGCCGACCCGCTCGGGAAGACGGTGCCGTCCGACGCGAGGTCGACCTCGCCCGGGCTCTCGCCGAGCTGGGCGGCGCCCTGGCCGGACGCCCAGAAGCGGACATCGGACAGGTCGCCGGTGAAGTAGCTGGCGTGCGCGGCGGCGGTCCCGCCGGGGGCGTTGACCCAGGCGTTCGTGTTGAACACGCCGGCGCCGGCGAAGTCGAGCGGGTCGAGGTTCTGGATGGTCCCGGTCTGGCTGCGGATGACGCGACCGTCCAGGGAGAGGGTCTGGATGGTGTCCGCGCCGCTCAGGATGGCGGTGTGCCAGCTGCCGTCGTTCACGGCGGTCGGGCTGACGATCGGGCGGACGGCGCCGGTCCAGAACTGCGCGTACAGCCGGCCGTCGGTGCCGACGTACATGACCGGCATCGCCGCGGTGTTCACGTTGGCCGGCACGTCGTGGCCGGTCGAGGCCAGGATGCCCGTCGTGCCGGCCGTGGCCCGGAAGGTGACCGACAGCGTCAGGCTGTCGCCGCCCGAGACGAGCTGCTGGGGCAGCGCCACGTAGCCGCTGCTGCCGTCCAGCGCGACCACGGTGCCGCGGGTGGCGTCGGCCGTCCAGCTCGTGCCGCCGGCCAGCGCCGCGCTGGCGCCGCCGGCGGTGTCAGCGGCCACGGTGCCGGAGCCGTCCGTCAGCGGCCACTCGTGGCTGATCCCGGACACGGCCCCGAGCGCCGCCGGGCTGGCGAACGTGGCCAGGCCGCCGCTGGGCGCGGCGCCCGGGTAGTCGACCACGCGGCCCCCGGTGGTCGTGACGACCAGGTCGGGGAAGCCCGAGCCGCGCAGGTCGCCGGGCGAGATCGCCGCGGGGTACAGGGACTTCGGGAACGCCGCGCCGCCGGGGATCGTGAGGGCGGTGCCGCTGCTCGGCGTGCCCAGGTTCACAGGGAAGCCGCTGGCGTCGAACGTGATGGCGTACTGGAGGATGGCGCCCGTCGTGTTGTCGCGGGCCCACAGCACCGGCCTGCCGCCGACGGTGCCGGGGGCGAGCAGCGTGACGCCGTTCCAGCCGCTGGTGCCGAGCTGGATCACCGTACCCAGGTAGAACTGGCTGGTCTGGCCCTGGTAGTACCAGAGGCTGCCGCCCTCCACCGTGAGCATCCCAGGCGCCCCGTTGTCGTCGTTGGCGACCGGCGTGCCGGCGTAGAAGTCGCCCGCGGCCAGGACCTGCGTGACGGTGCTCCAGTCGGCGTTGTCGTACGTCGCGCAGCTGCCGGTGCTGGTCGTGGCGCACGCGGTGCTGGAGTTGTCCGGGTTGGTCGGGCTGATGTTGACGGCGTCCGAGACGACGTCCGCCTTGGTGATGGGGACGACGTTGCCGGTGTTCTGGAACGGATTGCTGCCCACGTTCTTGTAGAGGTACAGGCCGTGGTTGGCCGTGTCGAACGTCCACAGGTCGTCGACGCCCTGGTTCGTGAACGAGCCCCGGTGCGTGACCAGGAACCTGCTCCAGCTCGTGCCCAGCCCGTCGGGGCTGTTCGCCGGCGTGCTCAGCGTCAGCGGCGAGCCGGCCGGGTCGGCGTTGCCGGCGTACTCGACCAGGTTGCCGCCGCTCGTCGTGGTGACCAGATCGGGGATGCCGTCCCCGCTGACGTCGCCGGCCGTGACCCTGGTGGCCGGGTTCCAGGGTACGTAGAAGTGGTACTGCGACTGGCCCGACACGTTGCCGGCGTTGTCGATCGCCTCGGTGTAGAGCGTGTGGGTGCCCCACTGCGCCGGGGCGACGCTGACCGACAGCGAGCCAGTGCTGGCGGTGACGGTCGCGCCGGAGCTGGGGACCGGGGTGTCCAGCGAGTACGCGAAGCCCTTCAGGCCGGATCCCTTGCCGCCGTTGGGGCCAGGATCGGAGCTGGTCAGGGTGAGCGTGCCGGTCTGGCCGTTCGTCTTCGTGCTCGGGGCACCGCTGCCGGCCGCCGGGAAGTCCGTGGAGGTGATCGACGGATTGGCCGGCGCCGACTCGTCCACCACGAACTTGCAGGCAGCAGACGCGGACGACTTGAAGTACTGGTCGTCGGACACGACGGACCACGAGTACTGGTGACCGTCCGTGAGCGTCGGCGTCTGCACGGAGACATTGGCACCGGTGGTGACGAACCCGCTGGACGTGGGCGTCGCCACCGTGGCGCCGGTCGTGTCGTCGTGGATGGTGTACTTGCCGGCCATCTGGGCGGCCGCGATGCTGCTGGTCAGCTTCGCCGACAGGGTGGCGACGTGGGCGCCGCCCAGGCTGCTGATGCCCATGAAGCCGGCCGCGGCGCTGCCGCAGCCCTGGTCGACGGCGCCGGCGCCGTCGACGGGCGCCGGGCTGGCGGTCAGGCTCCCGGGCGTCGCCGGCGGGATGTCGTACACGGTGAGGATCGACGGGTTGTTGTTGAACCGCTCCAGGCTGTGGCTGCCCGCCGTCTCGTTCCCGTAGAGGCCGAACGTGAGCGTGTTCAGGTTGCCCTTGGCGATCTGCTTGATCGCGCTCGACACGTCGAAGTCGCCGGGCACCGTGCCGCCCGAGCACATCGTCCCCGCCGAGTTGCCCACGGACTTGAGCGACTTGGACGTGATCGGGTTGCCGCGCGAGTCCACGCCGGGCTGGTTGCTCCAGTCCAGGCCGGTGCCGATGCCGCCGGTCCACTTGACGGTGATGGTCTCGGAGCCCTGGCCGCAGGAGTCCCAGGCCGACATCACCTCGTTGATCTTCAGCGTCGAGCTGCTGATCTGGAAGTTGGACGCCAGCGCGCTGGTGTCGACCACGTAGAAGGTGCGGTACGGGCCGATGCAGGAGTCGAAGTCGTTGTAGCCGACGCCCGGCTGCGAGATGTTGTCGTAGGTCGTGAACGTCTGGCAGCCGGAGCCGCCCTGGACCTCGCCGTAGTGCTGCCTGCCGGCGGAGCTGGAGGGCAGGGTCCACGTCGGGTCCAGATAGAGCGGATAGGTGACGTCCGCGGGCGTCGTGGCGTCGAGCGTCAGGCCGCCGGCGTCCACGCGGATGGGCAGCCGCGCCACGCGGGCGTCCGCGCCGGGGCCCTGCGGGCTGGAACCGGGGGCCGAGTCCCACATCGCGGCCGGCGGTGCGGTCATCACGGCCTGCCCGGTGGCGGCGTCGACGGCCTGGAGGTCGCCGGCCGCGCCCTCCCGCAGCGCCAGGCCCCGCAGGGCGGTGGCGAAGCGGAGGTGGCCGGCCGTGGCGGCCGCCGCGGCGTCGTGCACGACGAGGACCTCGCCGAACGCGCCCGACGCCTGCGCCGTGACGACCAGGTCGACGCCGGGGTACACGCTCGCGTACGTGGCCGAGGCGCCGGACAGGACCGGCGTCGGCAGGCGGACCGGCAGTGAGAGCGCCATCACGTGCCCGGCCGCGTCCGCGAGCGTGACCAGCGGGCCGGCGCCGCCGCCCGACAGGGCCAGCGCGTTCGGCGTCGCCACCGTGCTGACCGACCCGTCCCGGTTCCGGCGCAGCGTCGGGTCGATGGCCGCCCAGCCGCCGGACGCGTCCCGCATCCGCGTGGGCTGGACCGAGGTGCTGAGGCTGAACGAGCCGTCCGGGTTGGCCACCGTCGTCGAGAGTCCCGTCGTCAGCAGGCCGATCGATACCGCCTTCCCGGTGGCCTCGGCCACGGCGCGGGCGACGACGTGGGGGTCGTTCAGCGACAGCGGAATGCCGCCGGCGCTCGGCGCGGGCACCGCGGCGACCGTCAGAGCGGCCGCTACGGCGGCAGCCAGGGACACGAACCTGCTCAGGTACGCGCCGATCATCCTTCCCTCCCAATTCCGCGTGGATCCGCACTGGCGTGCGACGTCCAGCCTGGTCCCACGCGCGACCGCATGTCCACGGACAGCACCTGTACAGACAGCCGGTACCTGCACAGCTGCCTGCACAGCTGCCGGCGGAGCTCCGCCGACGCTCGACCCGGGTCAGGCTCCGGGCGGTCGCCCGGCGTCCTCCTGGTCCCTGGGCAGCGAGGCCAGGTCACTGCGGCTGGCGGCCGTGAGGGGATGGTCCGGGCCCAGCGCTCGCTCCCGGATGGCCAGGGCGCGCTCGAACAGCGGTCTGGCGGCGCCCAGGTCGCCCTGGTCGCGGAGCAGTTTGGCCAGGTCCCTGAGGGGCAGCGCGGTGTGCGCGTGGTCGGGCCCCAGCACCCGTTCCCGGATGTCCAGAACCCGCTCGTAGAGGGTCCTCGCCGCGGCCAGCTCGCCCTGAGCGTGGAGCACGCGGCCCAGGCCGTTGAGACTGCTGGCGGTATCGGGGTGGTCGGGCCCCAGCACGCGCTCGCGGATGGCCAGGGCCTGCTCCAGCAGCGGCCTGGCGGCGTCCAGCTCGCCCTGGTCGCGCACGACGACGCCCAGGCAGAACAGACTCATGACCGTCTTGGGGTGGTCGGGTCCGAGCACCCGCTCCCTGATGGCGAGGGCGCGCTCGTAGAGGGACGTTGCGGCGCCCAACTTGCCCTGGACGTACAGCAGCCCGGCCAGGTTGTTGAGGCTCTCGCTGGTGTCGGTGTGGTCGGCCCCGAGCACCCGCTCCCGGACGTCCAGGGCGCGCTCGTAGAGACAGCCAGCGGCGAGCAGGTCGCCCTGCTCGTGGAGCAGGACGCCCAGGTTGTTGAGGACCTGGGCGGTGTCGGGATGGTCGGGGCCCAGCACGCGCTCGCGGATGTCCAGCGCCCGATCGTAGAGCGCCCGTGCGGCGGCGGGGTCGCTCAGCTCATAGAGGAGCCAGGCCAGGTCGTTGAGGCTGGTCGCGGTATCGGGATGGTCCGGCCCCGGCACCCGCTCCCGGGTGACCAGAGCCAGCTCGTACCACGGCCTGGCCGCCGCGAGATGGCCCGCGTTCTCCAGGGCTCGGCCGGCGGCGGTGCAGAGATCCGCCGCCAGTTCCTCGTCTCGTGCGTCGTCCACGGCCGCCCTCGCCACGTCGATGAGGTGGGGGATCACCGCCGCCAGCGCCGAACCGGTCAGGTGGCCCTGCTCGGCCTCCCTGCCACTGGCGATCAGCGCTGTGGCCACCGCGGCCTGCGCTGACGGGTCCAGGCCCTCCTGCCGCACGAAGTGGACCAGCAGCCGGTGCAGCCGCAGCCAGCCCTCGCCCTCCTCCACGAGGCCCACCGCTCCCAGCCGCCGCAGCCCGTCGGCCCGCTGCCGCGCGCCCACCTGCTCCATCGTCCTGCCCAGCAGGTCACGGGGCACCGGCTCCCCGGGCGCCAGCCAGGCCATCCTGGCCAGCAGCGCGATCGCCACCCGGTCGACCTCGCGCTCGCGGTCCAGCCGGCCGAGGCAGAGGGCAAACGTCTGGGCCAGGCTCTGCGCGTGGTGGGTGGGCGAGGGCGAGTCGTCGAGGCCCTCGCCGAGCAGGGAGGCGTGCCCGATCACGTCTGGCCGGTCCAGCTCGGCCAGGTAGTCGTCGAGGCCGACCTCGGCGCGATAGACGAGCAGGTACTGCCCGGCCAGGTGGAGCGCGAGGGGCAGGTCGCCCAGCCTGTCGGCGATGGCGTCGAGCCGCGGGTCGCCGGCCTCCAGATCATGCCGGTATCGGCGCAGGAGCTCGATGCTGTCCGAGCGCGGCAGCGGGCCCAGGGGGAGAGCGGTGACGCCCAGCGTCGGCGACCAGTGCGAGCGCCGGGAGGTGACCAGCACCCGGCAGCCGCCGCCGGTCGGCCGCCAGGCCTCCAGGAGCGACTCCTCCTCGCAGTTGTCGAAGACGAGCAGGCGTGGCACCGCGCTCTGCCAGGCGCCCATGACCAGCTTCACCCGCTCCTCCAGCGGCCGGCTGGACAGGTCGGCCTCCAGGCCCGCGGCGCCGGAGCCGGCGCAGGCGGCGACCTGGAGCGGGATCTCTTCGGCATGGGCGAAGCTGAGCCAGAAGACGCCGCCGGCGAAGAAGCGGCCGTACCGGTGCACCACCTCCACGGCCAGCTGGGTCTTGCCGAGGCCGCCGAGGCCTGTGGAGGCGACGACCTGGCCGAGGGCGATCGTCGCATCGGCGGTCTCGAGCGCCACCGCGACCTCGAGGATCTCCTCCTCCCGGCCGACGAACAGGGGGTTGGGAGCCAGCGGCATGCGCGAGCCGGTGGGCAGCGAAGCGCGAGGCGG
>Ga0070717_10000348_pt1 | contig 29738 bp, 30 predicted proteins | sample LARL113metaG_FD_71366 | JGI IMG/M metagenome (GOLD analysis project Ga0070717, IMG submission 71366) | Corn, switchgrass and miscanthus rhizosphere microbial communities from Kellogg Biological Station, Michigan, USA - LAR L11-3 metaG | ecosystem: Host-associated > Plants > Roots > Rhizosphere ...
TCGGTATGCGCATTGACGGGCTGGTCGTCGACGGTCGCGCTCGGTGTTGCGGGCAACAAAAGAGACAGCGTGGGGATACCTGTACCGGGATATCTGCCATGCTGGTGTTGTCTAGTGCCGAATTAAGCCCCACTATATGTATGTATCGTTCTTGATACGTTCTACGCCTTGGGGGAGAGGTACGGTAGCATGCTACGTTTGAAGGTTAGGCGAATTCGAGATGGGCTGCACCCAAACGAGGTTGTCGTGGGGTTCGACACCCCAGATGGCACCCAGGAAACCCTAGTTGTTGACAGGCGCTCTCTAGGGAGCGACGACACTCTCAGGGTTGGGTATCCGGTGGGCAGCGACCAAGCCAATCGACGACTGCTCGTCGAACTCCCCCGGGAAACAATGCGTGGCCAATGGCGAGTATGGGTGTCTGGCGATTCTGTCGTGAAGGAGGATGAAGCCGCGTGATCCTGACGGATCGCGAAATCAAGATAGCCATCGAGCGGGGATTGATCGTCATTAATCCCCGTCCTGATTCAATTGCGTATGCTTCCACCAGTGTGGATTTAACACTTGATCCGATAATTAGTGAATTCAAAGCACAAAGGGGTGGTGTAGAGACTACAATTGATCCGTCCAACGCCAACTTCAAGGATGAAGAGGTACTGACGGACATCACTGAGAGACAGACTATATCGGATGATGGATATGTCCTTCATCCACAAAAATTCGTTCTCGGCTGGACAGCAGAATACATAAACCTTATCTACCACACCCGTCTTGCTGCTAGAGTAGAGGGAAAAAGTTCTCTTTCACGACTTGGCATTGTCGTGCATATGACTGCTCCTACAATACATGCTGGGTTCGACGGTCAAATTCGGCTCGAGATTGCGAATCATGGATTTTTGCCGGTGCGACTGCGAGCGCGAATGCGAATCTGCCAACTCATACTTGAGCAAACTCTCGGCACGCCAGACAAAGGTTACCACGACCAATTTTCGGGGCAGTCCAGCAGCTAATCTCCGTCATCGATCAAGAGTCGCATAAGCGGAGTTCTGGAAAATTTCAATCTTCGTCGAAAGATGGCGTCACGCTTAAGCCGACAAGGACTAAAATCGTTGCCACAAGCAACGTCATTAGAACATAGAACATCGGTTCTTCAGTGCTGTTTCCGGTCTTCGTTTCGATCTTATATCCAAGCCAAAATTTATCGAAAGTCATAATGCTGGCTCCTGCCACTATCAACAATAAGCCTATGCCGCATGCATGGATAAACGTTAGTTCAAGGAATTGACTCCACGACCTCCAGAGCTTGCCGTATTCAATTTGATCCCGGACAAGAGTTAATGCTAATGCGTCCAGCACAAACAGAAGCCATATCTTGCTTTGTGGGATTGTAAATTTGGCCATGGGGGTTTCCTGCTCATCATGGCAATTCTAGCGGGGCCAATTTATTCGGGCCGCCGGCCTAAGTCGCCTCTGTTGAGCATTCGAAGGATTTCGTCGTGATTTTGGTTGTGTCCGGGTATTTGCGTCGTGATGCGGAAAAGTCTTTGCGCGGTGTCCGCGTCTTTTTGCCATTCATCGGCATTATTTAGCTTGTTGCAACTCGCCCGGTAGAAGTATGGAAACGGAAATTTAGGGTCAAAGTTCGCGGCCTTTGTATAAGCTTCAATCGATGCTGCGCTACAATCCCAGACAACCTTGCCGTTCTGGTTATGAATGTAAGCACCTATAATGTTGTTCAACTCCGTGTGGTCTTCTAAATCGCCGCCGATAAAATGAAGCGCAAAGGCATTGAGTCTAGCGACTTCCCAATATTCCAGAGTCTCCTGCTGCTTCTTCTGATCTGCGAAATATCGGTCAGCAGTTAAGCCGACGCCAGCTAAGCCGAGAACCAACAAGGCAAGCCTGATTGGAAGCGTTTTTTGCGTCCAGACGAAGCTGATAACGACGGACGCGACCGTTATCGCAATGCCAATCCAGAACGCCATTACAGTCGCGAAATCGTGCTCTTGCCGACGCCGTAGCTGCGCGCGAGTTCGGCAAGCGTAGCACCCTCCGCCCGTCGCCGGCGGGCCTCGTCCTGCTGCGCCTCGGTCAATTTCGGTTTGCGGCCCATGCGCTGCCCGCGCTTTTGCGCCCGGCTGCGGCCCTCTGCCGTGCGGGTGCGGATAAGATCGCGGTCTACATCCGCCAAGCCGCCAAGTACCGCCAGCATCAAGCGCCCGGTGCTGGTGCCGGTGTCGGCCCACGGCTCCGCCAGTGAACTGAATTGCGCCTTGGCGTCCACGATCTGCTTGACGATGGCGAACAGGTCGAAGGTGCTGCGCGCGAGGCGGTCAATCCGCGTCACCGTCACCACGTCACCGGGGGCGAGGTTCTTGAGCATTTTGAGAAGCTCGCGCCGGTCGTTGTGCGCGCCGGTCACCTTCTCGCGGTAAATCTTGGTGGTGCAGCCTGCGGCGCGTAGCTGCTCAAGCTGGCTGTCGAGCGTCTGTCCGTAGGTGCTCACGCGGACATAGCCGAGACGGCGGTTTTCGGGAGGTGGTTCGGCCTTGGTTTTCAATTTCGTTCCGGTCATAAGTTACGGGAAGCGTAACCCCTTGATCGGGAAGGGGCAAGAATTTTTCCCGAAATTCTTGCTTATTGCGTACGCTCCCCGGGTGTGGGGTGACGGCATCTCAAGAATAGCCGTAATCGGGTGGTAGTCTCTCATTACGGTCATTGGAAAGGCTTCCCGAATTGCATTCGCTAACACGCTCTTTGGACGCGTCTTCCCGTGCGCTCGCGCTTGCGCCTGCGCGACAGATGGGGCATTGCAGGTGTTCCGAAGCCGAGCGATCCTGCGGCGATCGTGGACCTCCCACCTGATCTCGTCCTGATCTAACAGGATTATCAAGGCTGGGGTCGGCGCCTGACTCGCGGACCGCCGATGCAGGAAAGGGCGCGGATTAAACTCATTGCCTCAAGCTTGCTCTCGCGGCTCCGGTCGCTATCTTGCCGGGATGAGCAACGCCACCTCCGCCGCCGCTACGGCATCACCGCTTCCCGCACCGCGGGACCCGAAACTTCGCCGCATGGCCAATGCGATCCGAGCGCTTGCGATGGATGCGGTCGAGCAGGCGAAGTCCGGCCATCCGGGTATGCCGATGGGTATGGCCGATGTCGCCACCGTCTTGTTCACGCAATTTCTGCGGTTCGATCCGCAGGCGCCCGACTGGCCCGACCGCGACCGTTTTGTGCTGTCGGCGGGACACGGCTCGATGCTGCTCTACGCGCTGCTGTATCTGACCGGCTACCCGGACATGACCCTCGACGAGCTGAAGCGCTTTCGCCAGCTCGGCAGCCGCACCGCCGGGCACCCGGAGCGGGGACATGCGAGCGGGATCGAGACGACGACGGGACCGCTCGGGCAGGGGCTCGGCAATTCGGTTGGGATGGCGCTCGCCGAGCGGCTGCTGGCGGCCGAGTTCAGCGGCGAGATCGTCGATCACCACACCTATGTCTTCGCTGGCGATGGTTGCCTGATGGAGGGCATCAGCCATGAAGCGCTGTCGCTTGCCGGCCATCTCGGCCTCAACAAGTTGATCGTATTCTGGGACGACAACTCCGTCTCGATCGATGGCCCGACCGAACTTGCGGTGTCGGATGACCAGGTTCTCCGCTTCCGGGCGCACGGATGGGCTGCCGAAGGGGTCGACGGCCATGATCACGAGGCAGTCGCCGACGCCATCCGGCGCGCCCAGAGGAGCGACCGTCCGAGCCTCATTGCATGCCGCACGACGATTGCTTTCGGAGCGCCGACCAAGGCGGGGACTGCCGCGGCGCATGGCGCGCCGCTCGGCGCGGCCGAGATTGCCGGAGCACGCGAGCGGCTCGGCTGGAGCGAGCCGCCTTTTGTGATCCCGCAGGATATCCTCGCGGAGTGGCGCGCCGCTGGTGCCCGCGGCGAGGCCTTGCGCCGCGGCTGGCAAGCCCGCCTGCAATCACTTCCGGCCGAGCGCCGTGCTGAGTTCCTACGGCGCCAGCGCAACGAGCTTCCGCGCGGTCTCGACAGCGTCATTGGCAAGATCTGCGAAGACTTCCGTCAGGCGAATGCCAAGATTGCGACGCGGCAGGCTTCGGGCACGGTGCTCGACACCTTGACCCGGGTGATTCCGGAGCTCGTCGGGGGCTCGGCCGACCTTACTCCTTCGAACAACACCAAGGCCAAAGACCAGAAGGACGTCCGACCTGGCGATTTCTCCGGCCGGTATGTCCGCTACGGAGTGCGCGAGCACGGGATGGCGGCGGCGATGAACGGTATCGCCGTCCATGGTGGACTGATTCCCTATGGCGGCACGTTTCTGACTTTTTCCGATTATGCCCGCCCCTCGATCCGGTTATCGGCGTTCATGGGGGCCGGCGTTATCTATGTGATGACCCACGACTCGATCGGGCTCGGCGAGGACGGCCCGACGCATCAGCCGGTCGAGCATCTGGCGGCTTTGCGCGCTATCCCGGGGCTCTACGTCTACCGCCCGGCTGATCCGGTCGAGACAGCCGAGTGCTGGGCGCTTGCATTAGAAAGGCGCGACGCCCCCTCCTTGCTTGCTCTAACGCGCCAATCCTTGCCGCTATTGCGCCGAGAAGCGGGTTCCGAAAACCGCTCCGCAAGGGGTGCTTATGTGCTCGCTGAGGCCGAAGGCGCTCGTCAGGTCACCCTGCTCGCGACCGGCTCCGAAGTCTCGGTTGCGTTTGCCGCGCGGGAGGCATTGGCGAAAGACGACATCCGCGCCGCTGTCGTGTCGATGCCTTGTTGGGAAATCTTCGGCAGGGCTCCGAAGGAATACCACGACGCGGTGCTCGGTTCGGCGCCGCGCGTCGCGGTCGAGGCCGCGGTACGTTTTGGCTGGGACCGCTGGCTCGGCGGACGCGGCGCCTTTATCGGCATGGAGGGTTTTGGCGCCTCGGCTCCTGGAGAGGCGCTTTTCCCGCATTTCGGCATTACGCCCGAAAGAGTTGCAGAGGTGGCCCGCTCGCTCCTATAGATCAACAAGGAGCTTGGGAGAGCGAACCATGGCGATACGGGTTGCGATCAACGGCTTTGGCCGCATTGGCCGGCTGGTCCTGCGGGCCGCATACGAGCAGAAGCACAGCGAGATCGAGGTGGTCGGGATCAACGATCTCGGCCCGGTCGAGACCAACGCCCATCTCCTCAGATACGACAGCGTGCACGGCCGTTTCCCCGGTGAGGTCTCGACCGGCGACAACTGGATGGATATCGGCCGCGGCAAGATCCGCGTTACCGCCGAACGGGACCCGGCAAAGCTCCCTTGGGGCGAGCTCGGGGTCGATGTGGCGCTCGAATGCACCGGTATCTTTACGAAGCGCGAGGCTGCCGCAAAGCATCTCGAGGCGGGCGCCAAGCGCGTCATCATCTCGGCTCCGGCCGATGGCGCCGACATGACGGTGGTGCTGGGGGTCAACCAGGAGGAGCTGAGACCCGATCACAAGGTCATTTCGAACGCGTCGTGCACGACCAACTGCCTCGCCCCGGTCGCTTATGTGCTGCACCAGGGGGTCGGCATCGAACGCGGCTATATGACGACGATCCATTCCTACACCGGCGACCAGAATACGGTCGATACCTTGCATTCGGATCTGCGCCGCGCCCGCTCGGCGGCGATGTCGCTGATCCCGACCTCGACGGGAGCGGCGCGGGCGGTAGGCCTCGTCTTGCCGGCGCTCAAAGGCAAGCTCGACGGCACCGCGATCCGCGTGCCGACCGCGAACGTCTCGCTGATCGATTTCAAATTCGACGCGGCGCGCGAAACCTCAGGCGACGAGGTTAATTCGCTGATGGAGGAGGCGTCCCGCTCGAACCGGTTGCGCGGCATCCTCGGCATCAACAAGGCGCCGACCGTCTCGGTCGACTTCAACCACGACCCGCACAGCTCGATCTTCGATGTGACGCAAACCCAGGTCCTCGACAAGCGCTTTGTGCGGGTATTGTCCTGGTACGACAACGAGTGGGGATTTTCCAACCGCATGGTCGAAGTCGCGGCCTATTTCGGCGGACTGCACTGACGGCAGAGCTGCGCGATCCTGTTATCCTTGTCTACTCGCTCGTTCAGGCGATTGCCGCGCTGACGGCCGCGGTGCGAGCGGGTCGGTCGGTCGTGCTCGCCAGCGCGCCGGATGCCGGCGGCTATATGGGTCCGGGCTGGTTCGGGGCGCTTGTCGCCGCGGCTCGCGAGGCAGTTCCCGGGGCCCGGTTCTCCACCCTTCTCGATTGTGGCGACAATGTCGGTGCCACTCTGGCGGCGATCCGCGCGGAAATCGAGGGTGTCGCGTTCACCGGTCGGCCGGATGTCGCCCGCCGTCTTGCCGACATCGCAGGACAACACGGGGTGCGGTTCGAGGCGAGCCGCCCCGCAGCGACCCTCGACCTCGGCGAGGATTTCTTCGCCTCACGGGAAAGCATCGAGCGCTGCTGCGCCGAGATTCTCGGTTAAGGCGGGTCAGGGCTGCTCGGAGGGTTGCTGCCGTGCCACCTCAGCGCGCACCCCACTGCCCGCCATCATCATTTCCGCCGTGAACGCCGCGATCGCGCTGATCGTGCAAACAATGGCGAGGCCGAATGTGGTGAATAGGATCGAGGCGACCGTCGCGTTGCGCAACGCCCCGACAAACAGAGTGAAAACCGACGTACAGGTGGCCGCTGCCGCGATCGCAGCGAGCACGATCGCCGCGTCGAGTGCGATGGACCGCCGGCGCAGGCGCAGGAGCTGGTGGCCGAGATCTTCGCGCTGATCGGGCTCGGCCTGTTCCATCGCCTTGGTGATCTGGGCCACGAGGTCGGCCACTCTTGCGAGCCGCGTCGCGAATACGTTCAATAGGGTAGCTATGCCCGACAACAGAAAGATGGGGGTCAGGGCCACCTGGATGACATGAGCAACCAGGTCGAGTGACGGGTCCGGATTTAACGCGCTAGGCATCTGCTTCGTGTGGGGTTGCTTGGACCACTACTCCCTCTCGAGAGGGCTACCATTGGCGAGCTCGGCGTAGAAATGGAACGAGTCCTTCAGCCGTCGCTCGAGGGTCGCAAAATCGACGTGGACGAGACCAAACCTCCTGCTGTAGCCGAGGGCCCACTCGAAATTGTCGAGCAGCGACCACACGAAATAGCCGCGCACCGGCACCCCCGCCTCGATTGCGTCCTGGACCGCCCCGAGGTAGCTGCGCAGATAGGCTATTCGCCGTTCGTCGCGGATTCGTCCGTCCTCGCCGATCTGATCGGGAAAGGCGGCCCCATTCTCGAGGATGTAGATCGGCAGATCCCCGCTGTAGCGCTCCTTCGCCTCGATCATTACCTGGCGGAAGGCATCGGGTGCGATCTCCCAGCCCATTTCCGTCACCGGCGTTCCCGGCTCGGGCGGGACCGCAACGGCTTCGAAGGGATGGTCGGGGTCGTGCCGCACGCGCGACCGCGTGTAATGGTTGAACGCGAAAAAATCGAGTTTCTGTTTGATGATGTCGAGATCGCCCGGTTGCACGAGCGCCTCCATTTCGGCGGCGAGCGGCTCAGGATAGACGCCGTGGATCTGCGGGTCGGGAAAGGAGCGGTTCCACACCGCGTCGAACATGACCGCCGCGATTTCGTCTTGCTCGCGGCTGCTCGCCGGCTCCCGGGGGTGAAAGTTGTAAATGTTGCCGATCAACAGCTCGGTCCGCTCCGAGCGCATCGCCCCAGCGCCGAGCCCATGAGCAAGATTCATCACGTGGATCGCCCTGAGCGCGCTCTCCCGGCCGCGAATGCCAGGGGCGTGTACGCCTTCGCCGTAGCCTAATACCGTAGCCGCATTGGGCTCGTTGAAGGTCGCCCAATGCCTGACCCGATCGCCGAGCCGCCGAACCGTCACGGCCGCGTAGTCTGCGAACCACGAAGCGACATCCCGGTTTTGCCAGCCGCCGCGGTCCTCGAGCGCTTGTGGCAAATCCCAATGATAGAGGCAGATCCAAGGCTCGATGCCGCGCTCCATTACGGCGTCGACCAGCCGCTCATAAAACTCCAAACCCTTGGGGCTCGCCTTGCCGCGGCCTTCTGGCAGGATGCGCGGCCAAGCGGTCGACAGGCGGTAGGCCCCGATTCCGAGCTCGCGCATCAGGGCCACATCCTCGGTCCATCGGTGGTAATGATCGCAGGCGATGTCCCCAGTGTCGTCGCCGAGGATGTTGCCGGGCCGATGGCTGAAAGTGTCCCAGATCGACAACCCGCGGCCGTCTTCCTTGACGGCCCCTTCGATCTGGTAAGCCGAGGTTGAGGTGCCCCAGAGGAACCCGTCCGGGAAGCTCGTCGCCATGATACCCCTCCCGTCGCGTGGATAACAAACTAGCAACTATCCTCGGTGATACATGATCCCAGTCAATCCGACGGGGGCATTCCATACCATGGACAGTCTGCCGACCTGGGCTTGGTGGATGATCGTGGCTGGGCTGCTGTTCAGCCCCGTTTTCGCATTTCTGACTGCTCTCTTGGTCGAAATTTTCATCGAAGTCCTGAAGGAGAGTGGTCTAGCCGGGTTTATCACGCTGATAGCAGCCGGCCTCATCGGTCGGTTACTCCTCCGCAAATTTCGAATGCGCCCTCAGGTGAGCGATATTGTCAGAGATCAGGCATAGAGCTCCGGTGGCAGTCGGGGTGCCACTCGTCCGCGAGCGTGCAGGTAGGATTGCCAAAAGAGGCATGCAGCCACCGAGCGCCAGGGTCGCCATGCCTCGCCGCGGCGCCTTAATTCAAGTTCGCTCGCGCGAGGCCCGAGGCCTAGGTGTTCGCCGATCGCGACCTGTAGGCCTAGATCGGCGGCCGGCCAGATGTCCGGCCTACCCAAAGCAAATAACAGATAGATTTCGGCACTCCAGCGCCCGATACCTCTGATCCCGAGGAGCTGGGCCAGCGCCGTCTCGTCATCAGCCGCGGCGAGCCGGGCGAAATCGAATTTTCCGCTCTCGACCGCCGCGGCGAAATCGCGTGCATAACCCATTTTCTGGCGGCTGAACCCGCACGATCGAAGCGTCGCGTCGTCGAGGGTGAGGAAGGTCTCTGGCACCAGCGGATGACAGAGCCCGACGAGTCGATGGTGCATTGCCGCCGCTGCGTCGATCGAAACCTGCTGCTCTAAGATAATGTGCAAGAGGGTACTGAACCCGTTGCGGCGCCGGCGAAAGCGTGGTTGGCCTGCCTTCTCCAAGATCTCGGCAAAGATCGGCTCGGCCGCGAGCACGCAGATCCCATCCGCCAAGCCCTGCGGTGCGTAGAGCATTCCGGCGGTTTGGTCCCCTGCCATCGACCTGCCTCCCTGCACAGATCACTGATCCTTGCGATCCCCTCCTCTGTTGCAAGGCTTTCTTATGGCATAGTGGCTCCCCAGCCCACAGCGACAGGGGGGGAGTGCGCGTTGCTCGCCGGATCGTGACGGTCGTGATCGTGACGGTTACGGCGCTAGTGGTTCTCGGTCTCGCGCTGCGGATTTATATGGGCCGCGAGGTCGAGGATCGCCTGTCTGTAGGGGAAGCCGTCAGCATCACGGAGCTGCGCTCGCCGCTGCCCCAACCGAGTTTTCTCGCCTGTCCGCCTCATTACTGCGGGGCGGTAGAAGCTGTCACGAGCCCAGTATTCGACGTGCCGTGGGATCTTTTACATCAGTATTGGATCGAGGTGATATTCGGTCAACAACACGTGATAGGTGTGGTGGCCAATGAGGATAACAGGCGATACGTTTATATTCAGCACTCGCCGGTATTCCGTTTTCCAGATATTATCACGGTCGAGTTCGTCCCACTTGGACCCAACCGTTCGAGCGTTGCGATTTTCAGCCGCTCACGATACGGCGAATACGATTTTGCCAAAAACCGCAAGCGGGTGGAAAAGTGGCTCGTGCTGCTCCAGAGCGTTGCGCGACCGGCTACACCACACCGAGTTGGCGCCTGATCGGATGTATCGCCGCGGATAGTTTGTGCAATATTAATCCCAGGGCCCGCGCGGTCTCCTAAACCTGCGGCCTGCCGGCGGCACCGAACCGCCGTAGGAGCTTCTTCGTCCTCTAAATGCGCCCGGGCGGGCGGACGCGAAGACCTGGCTGCGTGGGGACTGCAACAACGGTACACCGCTCGGTCGCAGAACATGCAGCAATATCAAACCCGTGATAAAGCCGCCGACATGAGCCCAAAAAGCCACTCCGGGCGTGCCGGCCGCTACGCTGAGCCCGCTTATGAGCTGCATCGCAAACCACAGGCCGAGCATCGCCCATGCGGGCACGTTAACAATGCGAAAAAAAATCACGATCCACACAAAGCAGTGCACATTCGCATTGGGGTAAAGCAACAGATATGCCCCGAGCACACCGGCGATCGCGCCGCTCGCGCCGACCATTGGGATGTGCGAGGTGGAACTTGAGAAAACCTGGGCGAGTGCGGCCACGATTCCGCAACTCAGATATAGAAAAAGATAACGTCCTCGCCCCAGCACATCTTCGATATTGTTCCCAAAAATCCACAAGTAGAGCATATTGCCGATCAAATGCAACCAGCCGCCGTGCAGAAACATGCTCGTCAGAATTTTTGCCCATGGCGACAGGGCTTGATAGGATCGGGGCGGATGCCAGAAGCCGAAAAGCTCGGCTGGGATCATGCCGTACGCGAATAGGATTTGGTGTTCGTTTTGGCCTAGCTGCCAAAGGAACGCTCCGGAACACAGACCGATCAGGAAGAAGGTGACGATCGGCGGACGGGCCGTAGGGTTGTCGTCATAGAGCGGGACGGCGAAGATCACGCCGAGGCTCCGCGGGGGGTGCCACGCCTCCCGCAGGGCAGGCGTCGGGTCAGGAACCGATGAGACCGAGCTGCGGGCTGGACGGCTCGGCAAAACGGCGCTTTGGGATACGGCCGGCCAGCCGCGCGAGGCGCCCGCCCTCCACCGCCGCGCGCATTGCCGCCGCCATCCGGCGCGGATCGTGCGACTGGGCGATTGCAGTGTCGACCATTACCGCATCGCAACCGAGTTCCATAGCCAAAGCGGCATCTGAAGCCGTGCCGATCCCGGCATCGAGCACGACCGGGACCGGACTGCGCGAGCAGATCAGCTCGATCGCTGCCGGGTTTGCGATGCCCATTCCCGAGCCGATCAGCGAACCCAGCGGCATGACCGCCGCGCACCCGACATCGGCCAGTTTTTGGCAAGTCACCGGATCCTCGTTGCTGTAAGGGAGCACGATAAAGCCTTTGCGCACCAACTCGTCGGCGGCTCGAACTAGCTGCTCGACATCGGGGTAGAGCAGCTCACGGTCACCGATCAGCTCCAGCTTGATCCAGTTCGTTTCGAGCGCCTCGCGCGCCAGCTCGGCGGTCAGAACTGCGTCGCGGACAGTCGTGCAGCCGGCCGTGTTCGGGAGCAGTCGATAGCGGCCGCCCAGGAGGTCCACCAGGCTCTCGGCATAGCCTTCGAGGCTGATCCGCCGGATCGAGGCCGTGACCATTTCCGCCCCGCTCGCTTCGAGACAATCGAGCATCACCTGCTGATTCGGATACCGGGCGGTGCCCGCAATGAGCCGGGAGGACAGCGTAGTGCCGGCAACGACAAATGGATCGGTCATCGTGTGTTGTCCTAGAAGCTTCGATATCGGCGCCACCTCAGCCGCCGGAAAAGGGCTTTACAATCTCTATATCATCACTCGGCCCAAGGGATTGAGAATCCCATTCGGAACGGCGAACCACGACACCGTTGATGGCGACGGCGAGAAAACGTGCGGCAGGGTCGACGCCGCGGGCGGCGAGAAGCTCGCCGACCGTCGCTGCCGCGACTTCTTCCTCTACGCCATTGATCTTCAACTTCATGATCGAAGCCGAGCGCTGGATATCCGGCCAGTCCTTGGTGCCAACTGAGCGTTCCTCTTGATAAAGCGCTCCGGTGTGAACGGCTCGACGATCTCGGGCAGACGTCCCGTCAAAACGTATGCACTGATCGTATCAACCGTGAGCGGGGTCAACAAAATCCCGTTGCGGTGGTGCCCTGTTGCAATCACAAGCCCGTCGATCCCGCTCGGTCCCAACATCGGCGCGTCGTCCCGCGAACCCGGACGAAAGCCTACCCATGTCTCAGCGATCGGCAACTCCTCAATCGTCGGAACTGCGCGCCATGCGCCTTCGAGCAGCGCTAGCAAGCCGCCTGCGGTCAGTTTGTCGTCAAAGCCGCGCTCCTCAACGGTAGCCCCTATAACGAGACGCCCGTCCTGGCGAGGCACAAGATAGCTCCGCGGCGCCCAGATGACATGCCGAAGCAAGGGCGCAGACGGATCCATCCGCAAGGCCAGCATCTGCCCCTTGATAGGGCGGACGGGCGGCAGATAAGCGGACGGAATACCGGCGATTTCGCGTGACCAAGCCCCCGCAGCCAGAATAACGACGTCGGCGGGATCGCGGCCGTGATCAGTTACGACGGCGTGCACACGTCCGCCTGCGATTTCCACTTCTCGGACCGCAAGGTGCTCTCGGAGCACGACCCCGGCGCGGCGTGCGGCTTCACCGAGCCCTTGGGCGAGCCGGCGGTTCTCGACCTGATGATCTCGTGGGCTGAACACTGCGGCTGGAATTCCCGGTCGCAAATGCGGTTCACGGCGCCGCGCCTCAGCCCCCGACAGCCATTGAAGTTCGAGGCCGAGGCTCTTTTGAAAGTCGTAGGTGTGGCGCAGGTGTTCGGCGTCATCGCGCGTTAGCGCGAGGACGATCGTGCCCTCATCGCGATACTCGACCGAAATCCCGGACGCAGCCTTGAGCTCGCGCGCGAACCCTCGCCACATGCGCTGGCTTTCGAGCGTAAGGGTCAGCAGCTCTTCCTCGCCTGGTTCGGTCTCGACGGCGGCGGCGAGCATCCCGGCGGCCGCCCAACTCGCCCCATGCCCTGCCTCGGCACGGTCATATACGGTCACCGAGCGATCAGCCTGGGCAAGGCGCCAGGCAATCCCCATGCCTATGACCCCGGCGCCGATGATGACGGTTTTCGGGCGGACAAGCGAGGCAGTTTGCGGCGCAGTGATAACGGACTCCCTCCACCGGGCATGCCCGGCCAGGTTCAGTGGGTCTGATCTCAGCCTCTGCGGCCGCGCAGTGTTAACTCCGCGACTGTTTGGCACCCCAGCCTCATGCCAATTTCGGACCAGGGCCTTGCGGATGCAAGGTTTTTCTCAAGCGCTACCGAGTCTCGCGAGGCGGTCCAAGTTGTTTGACGTTTCCCGAGAGGGCGCGCCATCGGCTTGATTGATTGGGAGTAACCGGCCGTCACTCAGCGCGTTCTTTAGCGATGTCGAACGAGTAATCGAGCAACTCGCGTCCGAGCGCACCGAACTCCGAACAATTCGTGTTTCGCTCGGGGTCCCGCCGATAGCGATCGAAAAGCTGCAGGAAAATGATTGCAGAGCGGAACACTGGCAACACACGCTAGAAGACGACGTCGTCGACCGTGCGCCCGCTGAGCTGTAGGTATAGCGCGAGGACTTTGCGGCGGCGCAGGAAGCCGGGTTGTGCGGTGCGCATCTGCCGCATGCGCTGCATGCATACGGGGTCACCTGGTTCGACCCAATAGCTGGGCAAAACGGCGAGATCCCCAAGCGGATCACCGCGGGTCCCCATGTCCCAATCGATGACCGCAACGGGAGCGAAGTGCGGTCGACTTGAGAATCATGTTGTCGAGCTTGAAGTCGGAGTGGAGATTCCCCGGAACACGCTGGCGCAGCCACATAACGACCTCGCCGAATGCGAGGGGGTTTACGAGATCGACCAAGGGTGCGGCCGCCAGTCGCCCAGCTCTCAAGGGTTCGGCCGAGGAAGCCGGCGGGGCGGCCGAGCGTATCCAAACCGATTAGGGCCGGGTCGAGGTCGTGCAGTGCGACGAGGCAGTCGATCATATGCCGGCTGAGGGCCGCACCCACCTGCGCGCGAGCCGCCGCGTCCGCGCGCAGAATATCGCGAATGACGATCCCGGATCGGTACTCGATGACCTGAAGCGGGGCGCCCAGCACGTCTGGTTCCCCACAGTAGAATAAGGCTCGAGGCGTCAGCGGGTAAGCTTGCGAAAGCCTCGACAGGATGCGGTATTCCGGCGCCATGTCACTGGCGCCCGGCGGCAACGGCCCATCCGGCGGTCGTCGCAATACCGCGGGCTTGCCGTGAACCCCCGATCAGGCAATTCAGATTGCCGAACGCACCATCAAATTGCCGCGGCGCGGCGGACCCCAACGCCAGGTCGAAGCGGGCGAGAAAGTGCGCGAGTGAAGCCCAGTCTTGCAGGATACTCTCGGTGACGGATCTGAACGCGCTTCGGGGCTCGCACAACGAAAAATTCCGTTAAACCGCCAAGGATATGATGGGGCAGAAGCCGCTCGTGCTAACCTTAGGGTTCGGCGGAGGCAAGACGGCGTTATATCGGAGGCCTGGTCGGACGCATATGGGACGTCATTGGGTCGATTCCGCAGCACAGCTTAGCCTGGCCGTAGCGATCACTGTAACGATTGCCCTCCTGTCGCCGGCCCGTGCGGCGGAGCCGGAACTCGACCGTTTCAGGGCGGATGTTGACACATTCGTCGGCCGGCTTGCGACTAGCGCGAACGGCGTTGTCAGATGGGCTGGTTCGGATCCGTACGAGATTCGGCGGGATGGCGACACGCTGGTGGCGGTCATCACCAATCCGCGCCTGTCGCTTCGCGACGAGCAACTCGGCCACCTCACCTTCGACCGCATTGAGATCCGGCAGATTGGTCACAAGGCTGATGGCAGGCTGATCGAACTCACCTTGTTGCTGCCGAGACTGGTGACCCTCAGCGAGGCTGATGGTACCGAAGCCAAAATCGAGCTCAAAGATGGCACGGCCAACGCTTTGATCGAGGCAGGTTCGGGACGCGGTCGGGAAACCACTGTCAAGATCGCAAGCGCGCGTATCGATCAATCCAAGACAGGAGCCTGGGTCAGCGTTGGTCCGCTCTCGATGGCATCGAAGCTCGTCGCCGAGCAGAATGGCGGCTGGAGTGGCCCGGTTGATATCGAGGCGGACGAGATAGAGTACTTTATTCCCCAAGGACCTCTGGGCGGCAGCATAGACCGGATTGCATTCAGTGGCTACAGCACCGGCCCCAGGCGGGACGAACTCAATAAGCTGCGGGACGCGCTTGAGACAATTCAAAATGACGACCGCCGGTCGTCGGAAGCACGAGGCGCAGTTCTGATGAGGATCCTCCCAACGATCGCGGACCCGTTCGGTGCAATCCGCGGCAGGGTAGCCCTCGACGGTCTGATTGTCCGGAGCATTACCGGGGAAACGCTCGTTTCGCTGGCCCAAGCTGAAAGCACGACGGAGGTGGCGGGTCTCGACACCGAAGAGGCATCGATCCGGTTCAGCGTGCGCAACGAGGGCATCGACCTGGCGCCATCCCTTCTTGAGAAAACCAAAGTGCCCCACAGGATTGTAATGGATCTCGGGGTCGGAAATCTGAGCACGCAAGCGCTGAGCAAGGTGATCCGGGCAATGGCTATGATGGCAGCCGAGAACGGCGCGGAGCATGAGAACCAAGAGAACGAGCAGCACGCCACCCAACAGATTCTCGGAGCTGTGGCAATGCTGAACCCGACGTTCCATATTTATGACATCGCGGTCGATACCTTGGAGGTCGGCATCGATTTGACCGCGGAAGCGAGGGGATCGCCTCTTGCTCCGAAAGGGTATACCGCCACCGGCGATCTAACCGTCCGCGGCTTTGATGAGATCGCGAACCTGAACGTCGGGATACCCTTGGCCGAATATCTTCCGGTGCTCAAAGAACTAGGGGTCGAGGAAAAGGCGCAGGACGGGACGCTGCGGGTCGAATTCAACTTGGCTTCAGCTCCGCCAAAATGGATCACGATCAACGGCAACGATGTGAGCAGTTGGTTCGACGGCTCGGAGCCGCAGAAGGGCCAACCACGACGGTTAAAGCCTTCTGACCCGCCGCTCGAGGGGCAGGATGTGAGAAACGTGCAGCGCGCTCTAGCCAGGTCGAAGATCGCCGTGGAGCAGAGCGGGGTCTACAATTCGTCGACTGCTGCGGCGGTCGCGCGTTTCCAGAAACAGAACGGGATGAACGTCGACGGCGTCGTCGATCTCGCGACGCGTCGCGCGCTCGGTGCGGCAGAGGTGGCGCCGCAGGGTGGCCGAAACTAGCGCCGACCATATGATCTGCCGCCCAGACTGGGGAGGAGTATCTCATGAATAAAGTCTACCCCAATGCGCATGCCGCGCTCGCCGGACTGCTGCACGATGGCATGACGATTATGTCGGGAGGTTTCGGTCTGTGCGGGATACCGGAGCTGTTGATCGCGGCAATCCGGGATGCGGAGGTTACCGGGTTGACCGTGATCTCGAACAATGCCGGGATCGACGGTGCCGGGCTTGGTCTGCTGCTTGAAAGCCGCCAAATTCGCAAAATGGTCTCGTCTTACGTCGGCGAGAACAAACTTTTCGCCGATCTCTATCTGAGCGGTGAGCTCGAGCTCGAGTTCAATCCGCAAGGGACTCTAGCAGAGCGGATCCGCGCCGGCGGAGCCGGGATTCCGGCCTTCTTCACCAAGACGGGTGTTGGAACCCTGATTTCGGAAGGCAAGGAAATCCGCGAATTCGATGGCGAAAATTATGTGATGGAAAGAGGTCTGGTCGCCGACCTCTCGATCATCCACGCTTGGAAGGCCGATCGTGAAGGCAATCTCGTTTACCGCAAGACGGCGCGCAACTTTAACCCGTTGATGGCAACAGCCGGGCGGGCCACCGTGGTGGAGGTCGAGCATCTGGTCGAGCCGGGCACGATCGATCCCGACCATATCCACACACCCGGCATTTTCGTGCGGCGCATCGTGCACGGTCCATCCTTTGAGAAGCGCATCGAGCAGCGCACGGTGCGCAAGCGCGGCAATTGAGGCGGAGGGAGCGATATGGCTTGGTCACGCGACGACATGGCGCGCCGCGCCGCGGCGGAGCTGCAGGACGGCTTCTATGTCAATCTCGGTATTGGGATCCCGACCTTGGTGTCGAACTTCATACCCCCCGGGATCACAGTCCAGCTGCAGAGCGAGAACGGAATGCTGGGTATGGGCCCGTTTCCGTTCGAGGGAGAAGAGGACCCGGACCTGATCAACGCTGGCAAACAGACAGTTACCGAACTGCCGACGACGAGCTATTTCGATAGCGCGCAATCCTTCGGAATGGTCCGCGGTGGCCACATTGATCTTTCGATCCTGGGCGCGATGCAGGTCGCTGAGAACGGGGATCTCGCCAACTGGATGATCCCGGGCCGGATGGTCAAAGGCATGGGCGGGGCGATGGATCTCGTCGCCGGTGTCAAGCGAGTTATTGTCCTGATGGAGCACACCGCCCGGAACGAGCCCAAATTGTTACGGCAGTGTACCCTTCCGCTGACCGGCAAGGGGGTGGTCGACACGGTCATCACTGACCTTGGTGTCTTTACGATCGACCGTGCGGGAATGGCACTCACGGAGCTGGCCCCGGGGGTATCGCTCGACGAAATTCGTCAAAAAACCGAGGCCTCCTTCAAGGTGCACCTCGGTTCAAGTGACTAAGAGCCCGTCAAATCCTCCTTCGGGACTGAGCCCTTCACGCCGCGTCGTCTCGCCTCACCGCCTCGAACCGTGGCGTGAAACCGAGGTCTGCGTGGTATCGACGGCTTTGCAAGGCTTTGCTAAATTGCTCCGCATAGCGCCACTAACGCTAGGGCTCAGCTGTGCCTGCTGCTCAGTCGCGCGACCTCCGTCTTGATTTCTTTCGTGGCATCGCTCTAATCTTTATCTTTGTTGATCATATTCCTGAGAACATATTTAGTTACTTCACTATTCAGGCCGTCCAGTTCTACGATGCTGCGGAAGTCTTTATTTTCATTTCGGGTTACACTGCCGCCCTCGTTTATGGCCGGACACTCGCGTTGCAGGGGCCATCCTATGCCACGGCGCGGATCATCAGCCGTGCCTGGCAGCTTTACGTCGCCCATATATTCCTCTTCGTCATTTTCGTCGCAGAAGTATCGTACACGGTGAGGACCTTCAACAATCCGATGTACAACGACGAGATGCGTGTCGGTGACTTTCTCGAAGAGCCGCATTTGGCGATCGTCAAAGCGCTGCTCCTTGAGTTTCAACCAACCTTTCTGGATATCCTGCCATTGTACATTATCCTATTGGTCATTTTCCCAATCGTGCTGCTCGGGTTGCAACTGCAGCCGATGCTGGTGCTTGTCCCGTCCTTCCTGCTCTATGTCCTCGTTCAGATTCTCGGTATTTCAGTGCCGGCCTATCCGGAGGGTCACGTGTGGTATTTCAACCCGCTCGCGTGGCAGTTCCTGTTCATCGCGGGGGCTGCGCTCGGCCTCGGTAGGCTGCGTGAAACGCGTTGGGCGCGGTTCGAACGCGCGGTCCTCCCGGCTGCAGCGATCGTGCTTGGAGTAGGTTTTCTTGTTAAACTTAGCTGGACAATCCACGGGGTCTGGGACCCGTTCCCTGGCCTTTTTTTGAGAGAATTGTGGCCGGTTAGCAAGAACAATTTGTCTCTGACGCGTCTCATCCCCTTTTTTGCTATGCTCGCGATAGTCGCCGCAATCGTGTCGCCCGATGTCGCGTTTTTGCGCTCGCCCCTCACGAAACCCTTGGTTCTTTGCGGGCAACAATCCTTGGAGATATTTTGCCTCGGTATTCTGCTCTCGGCGCTTGGACATTTTGTTATTTCGGAATATAGCGCGAGCTTCGTTACGCAGTTTTTCGTTAATCTCTTCGGCATTATGGGAATGTGCCTCACTGCAAAGATGATCGATTGGTACAAGACCATTGGTCGAGCGGTGCTGAATACCAATCAGGCCGAGTTCATAAGCGGCGATCGCGACGGCCGATGACGTTCTGGCCCTTCAGGGGCATACTGGGGAAGGCGGTTCTACTCTTGGCTGGCGGGTTCGCCGAAGCCGTGCTCGGACCCTTGCCCCTCGCACTTGGTGGGCCCACGGAGTGCTCGGTTCCCGACGAGCTTATGCAGATCGATGAGAAGCTCCCTCATCTGGCCGAGAGGCTCCACGCAAATGAGCCAGTCAAGATTGTCGTGATCGGCGGGGCTTCGACGACCGGGTTGGCGGCTGGTTCCTCCGATCTCGCCTATCCCCATCGTTTACAAGAGATCCTTGCCCGCTGGTATCCTTCGGTTCCGATCGCGGTCGCCAATCGGGGTGTTCCGCGACAAACGGCGCAGCAAATGCTGGAGCGGTTTCCAACGGATGTGATACCGGAGGATCCGGTCCTGGTGATTTGGGAGACCGGCACGACTGATGCCGTGCGTGGGGTCGGGGTCGATGAATTTGCATCGACGTTGCAAACGGGAATTGACGATCTTAAAGCGCGCGGTATCGACATCATGCTCGTCGACATGCAATTTTCCCATAGCACCGTGACCGTCATCGACTTCGAGCGCTATTTGAATGCGCTTCATCGGGTCGGCGACGTCAACGATGTTAATGTCTTTCCGCGCTTTGGGATGATGCGGTACTGGAGCGAGCAGAACGTGTTCAATTTCGATGGCGTCGCGAAAGACGAAAGGGCTGACCTGGCCGCCAAAGTTTACGACTGCATTGCGAAGAAGCTCGCGGAAACCATTCGGATCGCCCTCTGGTGAGCGCCGCTGTCGGCAGGGGGCGTCTCGCTGCGGCGCTGACATTCGCCTTGGTTTCAAGCGGTCCGACGCTGGCAGACCCGACAACGAGTGTTGAGGCACCGGGCTGCGCCGTACCGACGGTTCTATCCTCAATCGCTGCGCCCCTCGATCGGACCGCGTCCGGCATCCAGGCGGGCGGACCGATGACCATAGTCGCGATGGGATCCTCCTCGACACTGGGAATTGGGGCGACTACCGCTGCGATGAGCTATCCGAGCCGCCTCGAGCAGGAATTGAAGGATCGGTTTCCAAATGTCGAAATCAGGGTGATCAACCACGGCGTCGGGGGCCAGGATGTTCCGGAAGAGGTGTCTCGTCTTGAGCGGGATGTGATTGCTGAGCATCCCGACCTTGTGATCTGGCAAGTCGGCACCAACGCCGTACTTCGGCGCGATGATCTCTCGACGGACGAACAGTTGATCGTGCGGGGCGTCGCGCTGATGAAGCAGCATGGGATCGACGTCGTCTTGATGGACCTGCAATACGCTCCGCGGATCCTAGCGCGACCGGCCTCGGTAGAAATGGAACGACTTCTCGCGGAGATCGCCCGTCACGCGCAAGTGGGGATCTTTCGCCGCTTTGAGATGATGAGGGAATGGGACCATACGGGTCAGCTGGCGCCTGCGGCAATGATCGGTGCCGACGGACTACACATGACCGATGCAAGTTATCGTTGCCTCGCCGACCAACTGGCGGAGGCGCTTGCCCGGAACTGGCGGTCTCACGGGAAATTGGCGAAATCGCCCGACCGTAATCGCGACGCGATCGCCAGGATCGAGCGGTCAGCGGTGACCAAGTCCACCACTTCTGCCTGGTAGCGCTGACGCGACCGGGCAGGTAATGCCGTCAAAGAGCGTCGGCTCTACCCAAATTCTCTGCCAAGGCTATCCGAATTAGGTTGAGCGGAATTTTCATGAGTGCGCGAGCTCGTTCTCAGCTAGAGAACGCGCCGGTTGTCGCACCAGGCGGATTTCTGCCGTTCTGCGGCAGAACGCCGCGTTAATGTGGCCTTGCAGTACCGACGGCCACTGCCATGTGCAAAGGTTCGTCGGCAGCGGTGACGTTAACCTACATTTCTATTGGGTTTTTGGACGATTCAATATATGCTGAGGATACTTTCGAAGGAAGCCACAATATGTTGTGGATACCCAAAGCCTTAGAGACATCAGGTCGAAGGCCTTCGCGCCGGTCAAGGTTTGTTGTAAGCGACCTGTGGGGCGTTCGTACTCTCGCCACAAAGTGTTGCCATAATGTTGGGCAGCGTGAACCGGTCGGGGCTGCGGATCGGCAGGCTCTTCGGAGGTGGCTGCAAGGCTGCACAGGGGATTGGCGGGAGAGCGAGTTCCCGAAAATGTATATGAGCGAGTATCAGCGATCGCGCCGGGTTTTCGGCGAATTACATGATTCCAATGGGACGTTCGTCCGACTACGTCGTTCTCTGGTATTGTGACGCGAAGCTGTGGGTTGAGCGCGCGGCATCGGTTGAGGTGACAGATGAAATTCGATGATGGAATTTTTGGCCTCTATTCTCGGTTGTACGAAAACCGGAGGGAGGTTGAGCTATCGCTTGAGGACTATCTCGGCAAATGCTCTGACGACCCGTGCTATTATGCCGCCGCAGCCGAACGCATGCTTCGTGCGATTGGCGAACCGGTAATGGTTGATACGAGCCAAGATTCGCGGCTCGGCCGTATCTTTATGAACCGAACGATCAAGGTATATCCCGAGTTCGCTGACTTCTTCGGCATGGAGGAGACAATCGAGCGGATCGTCGGCTTCTTCAGGCACGCTGCACAGGGGCTCGAGGAACGGAAGCAGATTCTCTATCTGCTGGGCCCGGTTGGCGGCGGCAAGTCCTCTCTAGCCGAGCGCTTGAAGCAGCTGATGGAGAAGGAACCGGTCTACGTTCTCAAGGCCGGCGACGAAATCAGCCCGGTTTTTGAAAGTCCGCTGGGTCTGTTCGACCCGGTCACCCTCGGGCTCGAACTCGAAAAGCGCTATCGGATCCCTCTGCGCCGACTGACTGGGACCATCTCACCTTGGGCCGTCAAGCGACTTGAGGAATTTGGAGGCGACATCACCAAATTCACTGTCGTTCGGATGCAACCTTCACGATTGAAACAGATTTGCGTCGCCAAAACCGAACCAGGGGATGAGAACAACCAGGATGTGTCGAGCCTTGTCGGAAAAGTCGATATCCGCAAGCTGGAGTTCTTCAGTCAAAACGATCCCGACGCATATTCCTACTCGGGCGGACTGAATCGCACAACCCAAGGACTTCTCGAATTCGTCGAGATGTTCAAGGCGCCAATCAAGATGCTACACCCGCTGCTCACTTCGACGCAGGAAGGAAATTACGTCGGTTCCGAAAATATCGGCGGCATTCCTTATCAAGGGATCGTGCTGGCCCATTCGAACGAGGCTGAGTGGCAGAGCTTCAAGAACAACAAGAATAATGAGGCATTTATTGACCGTATATCAGTAATCAAAGTGCCCTATTGCTTACGCTCTACCGAAGAGCGGAAAATTTATGAAAAACTGCTTCAGAATAGCGAGCTGGCGGACGCGCCCTGTGCGCCGTCGACGTTGGATATTCTCTCGCGCTTCAGCGTGCTGTCTCGACTAAAGTCACACGAAAATTCGAATTTGTATTCGAAGATGCGGGTCTATGATGGCGAGAGTTTAAAGGACACCGATCCGCGCGCCAAATCCGTTCAGGAATATCGCGACGCGGCCGGTGTTGACGAAGGGATGGACGGCATTTCCACCCGCTTCGCCTTCAAGGTGTTGTCAAGCACATTCAACTTCGACACCCAGGAGGTGGCTGCCGATCCGGTGCACTTGATGTATGTACTCGAGCAGGCGATCTGGCGTGAGCAGTTCCCCGACGACACTGAAAAAAAATATCTCAATTTCATCAAAGCCGAGCTGGCGCCGCGCTATGCCGAATTCATCGGCCACGAGATACAGAAGGCCTATCTCGAATCCTATTCTGACTACGGTCAGAACCTATTCGATCGCTATGTCGCCTACGCCGACGCCTGGATAGAGGATCAGGATTATAAGGACCCCGATACCGGACAGCTGATGAACCGCGAGCTGTTGAACCAGGAGCTGTCGAAGATTGAAAAGCCGGCCGGTATCGCGAACCCCAAAGACTTCCGCAACGAGGTCGTCAAATTCGCGTTGCGTGCCCGCGCTAACAATTCTGGAAGGAACCCGTCCTGGACCTCGTATGAAAAGTTGCGTGAGGTGATCGAGCGGCGCATGTTCTCTCAAGTGGAAGATCTGCTGCCAGTCATCAGCTTCGGTTCCAAAAAGGATTCCGAGACTGAAAAAAAACACGCCGATTTCCTCGAGAGGATGGTGGCGCGGGGCTATACCGAGCGGCAGGTTCGTCGTCTCGTCGAGTGGTATATGCGGGTGAACAAGGCGGGGTAGGCGACCACGGCCCCGAGGCTGGAGAGAGCCCATGAATATCGTCGACCGTCGCCCTAACCCGAAGGGCAAGAGCCTGAGTAATCGGCAGCGCTTTTTGGCGCGCGCCCGGGCCGAGGTCAAATCGGCAGTGCAGGAGGCGCTGCGCAAGCGCAGGGTCGCTGATGTCGATCACGGGGAGAAGGTAGCGATACCGACGCGCGGTATCGCGGAGCCGATCTTTCATCATAACCGACGGACCGGTCGAACTGAGCACGTCGTCCCCGGAAATAAGGAGTATGTGAGGGGCGACGAGATACCGCGGCCGACAGGCGGAGAAGGGCGTGGCGGGTCCCAGGGCAGCCCCGATGGGTCGGGCGAGGACGCGTTCGAGTTCACCCTATCCAAAGAAGAGTTCCTTGATATGTTCTTCGAGGATCTCGAGTTGCCCGATCTGGTGAAAAAAAGCCTCAAGGAAACATTCGCGGTCGATTTGCAGCGCGCGGGTTATACGGTGACTGGAAGTCCGGCAAACCTGAGCATCCGCCGCACCATGCGCAACAGCATGGCACGTCGTATCTCGTTGAGACGCCCCAAGCAATCGGAACTCGAAGCGCTGCGCGAGGCGATCGAGGACGCGCGGGCAGGCGGCGCAGAAGAAGAGGCCGAAAGGCTTCTCCACGAGATGGAGCGTCTCGAGCACCGCACCAAAATCATCCCGTACATCGATCCGCTCGATGTCCGCTATAATCGCTTCGAACGTGTTCCCCGCCCGAATACCGAAGCAGTTATGTTCTGCCTAATGGATGTTTCGGGGTCGATGACCGAGGCGATGAAGGATCTCGCGAAGAGATTCTTTATGCTCCTGCATGTCTTTTTGATCCGGCGCTACCGTCACGTCGATATCGTCTTCATCCGCCATACAAGCACTGCGGAGGAGGTGGACGAAGAGACGTTCTTCTACAGCCGTGAGACCGGGGGCACAGTCGTCTCGACCGCCCTCGAAAAGATGCTGGAGATTGCGCGGGCCCGTTACCCGACCGACCGCTGGAACATCTATGCGGCGCAGGCTTCGGATGGCGATAATTATGGTGCCGATAGTGGGCGTTGCGTGACGCTGCTGGGCGGAGAGGTGCTTCCGCTGTGCCAATATTTCGCGTATGTCGAAGTCGGCGACGGCATGGGGGGCAGCTTGACGGGTTTGTCTCGCGACAGCGATCTCTGGAGAGCCTATGGCGAAGTGGCGCCGGCTCACCCACACTTCGTGATGCGCCGGGTGAGCGACCCGTCCCAGATCTTCTCGGTATTCCACGAGTTGTTTGCAAAGGGGGGTGTTCGTGCCTGACTCCGCTCCGTTGCGGCTGGAAGCCGCGACCCCGCTCTTCAGCGGTCCGAACTGGGATTACACCGCCTTACGAAGGGTCTATGACGCGGTCGAGCAGATCGCGCTCGAAGACCTTGGCCTCGACGTTTACCCTGTGCAGATCGAGGTGATCACCTCCGAGCAGATGCTCGATGCTTACGCCTCGGTCGGGTTGCCGTTGATGTATCGGCACTGGAGCTTTGGCAAGCGGTTCGCTTATCACGAAACCCTCTATCGCAAAGGCTTGCAGGGGCTCGCATACGAGATCGTCATCAATTCAAACCCGTGCATCTGTTACATCATGGAAGAGAATTCCATGACGATGCAGACCCTGGTCATGGCGCATGCCGCCTTCGGGCATAATCATTTCTTCAAGAACAACTATCTGTTTCGCCAGTGGACCGACGCTCATGGGATCCTCGACTATCTGAGCTTCGCACGCGACTATGTCCAAAAATGCGAGGAGCGGCACGGGAGCGAAGCAGTCGAGCGCGTGCTCGATGCCGCACATGCGCTGAAAGACCATGGTGTCAATCGCTACGCCCATCGCACCAAGCCAAACCTCGCCGAGGAACGCCGCCGAGCCGAGGAATGGCGGGCACATGCCGAGGCGACCTACAATGATCTGTGGCGCACGGTTCCTCGTGCCGGGAAGGATAAAGAGGATCCTGACGCCGCCGAGGCGCGGCTTCAGGAGATCAAGAGAGAGCTTGGGCTCCCAGAAGAGAATCTGCTCTATCTGATTGAAAAGCGGGCGCCGCGGCTTGAGGATTGGCAGCGAGAGCTTATTCGTATCGTCCGTTTGATCTCGCAATACTTCTACCCGCAGAAGCAGACGCAAATGATGAACGAGGGCTGCGCCACCTTTGTTCATTACGCGATTATGCGGCGGTTGCATGATAAGGGCTTAATTACCGAAGGCTCGATGCTCGAGTTCCTGCACTCGCACTCGAGCGTTGTTTTTCAGCCTGATTTTGACGATCCGCGCTTCAGCGGCCTTAATCCATACGCCCTCGGCTTCGCGATGATGAGCGATATCCATCGCATTTGTGAGGAGCCCACTGATGAGGATCGGGAGTGGTTTCCTGATATTGCCGGGTCCCGCGACGGCTATGGCGTGTTGCGTCATGCCTGGGCGAACTATCGCGATGAGAGCTTCGTCTTACAGTATTTGAGTCCGGCGATGATCCGCCGCTTTCGCTTATTTCACGTCTCGGACGACAGCACCAAACCGGCGCTCCGTGTGGAAGCCATCCACGACGACGTCGGTTACCGCAAGATCCGGAGCGCGTTGTCCCGCCAATACGATTTGTCTCGGCGCGAGCCGGACATTCAGGTAGTCGACGTCGATCTTAGAGGGGACCGCTGCCTAATTCTGGCACACTACGTGCACAACGGAGTTCTGCTTGAGGAGAAGACCTGCCGGGCAGTGATCCGTCACGCAGCAACATTATGGGGATATTCGGTTAAGCTTCTCGAAATCGATGCGACGACCGATAAGACACTCAAAACTTACGAGGTTGCCCCGCCCGGCTGACCGACTGGTGGACGAGAGGCAGCTGAAGTGCTGCCTCTAGATCATAGAACCTCTCCTCCATGATTGTGCTCGGCATCGAAACGAGCTGCGATGAGACCGCAGCGGCAATCGTCTCCTGTACGTCCTTGGGACGGGGTATCCGCTCCAACATTGTCCGACGGCAGGTTACGGAACACGAGCCGTACGGTGGGGTCGTGCCTGAGATCGCCGCTCGCGCGCATCTCGACCATCTCGACAAGGTCATCAACCGTGCGCTTGCTAAGGCGAACGCGACGCTTGCCGACGTCGATGGTCTCGCTGCCGCAACAGGGCCCGGTCTAATCGGGGGCCTTGTGGTCGGAACGATGATGGCCAAGGGACTAGCCTGGGGCATCGGTAAGCCGTTTGTTGCAGTTAATCATCTCGAAGGTCACGCACTGACGGTCCGCCTGACTGATGACGTCAATTTCCCCTACCTTCTCCTTCTCGTTTCCGGGGGTCATTGTCAGGTTCTCGTCTGCGCCGGGGTCGGGTGCTATACGCGCCTCGGGACGACGCTCGACGATGCGGCCGGAGAAGCTTTCGACAAGACGGCGAAGCTGATCGGGCTCGGCTACCCTGGCGGCCCGGCAATCGAACGGATAGCACGAGAAGGAGACGCGTCACGCTTTGACCTCCCGCGGCCGCTTAAGGGCAAACCCGGTTGCGACTTTTCGTTTTCCGGATTGAAGACAGCCGTGCGTCACATCACCGCAGAACGGGGTTGGCTCGATCCCATCGATCAGGCCGACCTCGCGGCGTCGGTCGAATTGGCGATCTGCGATACGCTGGTAGATCGCACCGAGAACGCGATCGCCTGGTTCCGCCACCATCACCCTGAAGGGAAGACCGTGGTTGCAGCAGGTGGTGTAGCCGCCAACATCCGATTGCGGCGGCGCCTTGCCACGCTCGCGGAAAAAACGGGGCTGCGTTTTATTGCGCCTCCACCCATGCTGTGCACTGACAACGGCGCAATGATCGCCTGGGCGGGGCTCGAGCGGCTTCGCATCGGTCTCGTCGACGGTTTCGACGAGCCACTGCGACCTCGTTGGCCGCTTGATGCGGCTGCATCGCCCCGACCGGGAGCGGGGATTAAGGCATAATCTGGTGGAGCGGCTGGCAGTTATTGGTGGAGGTGCCTGGGGTACCGCGCTTGCCCTCGTCGCCCGCCGCGCCGGCTTGGTCCCGGTACTCTGGGCCCGCGACCCCGATGTGGTCGCCGCCATCAACGAGAGGCACGAAAACCCACTCTTCCTGCCGGATGTGGCGCTTGATCCCGAAATCACTGCGACGGCCGACATCAGGGCAGCGATGGCGGGCGCGGAAGCGGCATTACTTGCCGTTCCGGCCCAATTCCTGCGGAACATCATTGAAAGGCTTGGACCCTATCTGCGGCCCGGGATACCAGTTCTCCATTGCGCCAAGGGGATCGAAACCCGCTCATTGAAGACGATGTCAGAAGTTGCCGCCGAGATCCTCCCGGATACGCCGTCCGCGGTGCTTTCAGGGCCGACCTTTGCCGCGGAGGTCGCCCGCGACCTGCCGACAGCAGTCACTATTGCCAGCCGGGATGCGTCGCTCGGTCGCAGATTCATCGCTACGCTGGCAAGCGGCAGGTTCCGGCCGTATCTGTCGGACGATCCGACCGGTGCCGAAATCGGGGGTGCCGTCAAGAATGTGCTGGCGATCGCGTGCGGGGTGGTTTCTGGCCGCGGCTTAGGTGATAACGCCCGCGCTGCTTTGATCACCCGCGGGCTGGCCGAGATGGTCCGATTGGGGGTGGCAAAGGGTGCCCGCGCCGAGACTTTCAGAGGCCTGTCCGGCCTTGGCGATCTCGTGCTTACGTGTAGCGCAACCCAGTCGCGTAATTATACGCTCGGGCTGGCGCTTGGTCGCGGCGAGAGCCCCAATACCGTGCTCCACGGCCGCCGCTCGGTTGTCGAAGGGATGGCCACCGCAGCCGCCGTCACGCGACTGTCGGCGCGGCTGGCAATCGAGATGCCGATATGCGAGGTGGTCGATGCGTTGCTGCATCGCGGCGGGTCGATTGATGAAATGATCGACCTGCTGTTGCGTCGGCCCTATCGGGCCGAGTAGCAGCGGAGCCCACGGATCGAAGGATGGCTGGGTCGGAGGAACGGGAAAACACTTTTGCGGACCGGGCTAAAGCCAATATTATTGGGGAGCGGGCGGCGTCATCGGCTCGGACGGGATGAGCGACAACGGAAAGCGCGGCGAAGAAGGACCGGGTACGGGTGTCGTCGTCAAGGCAAAGCCGAAGACGAAGAAGCCGTCCATGTACAAGGTATTGATGTTGAACGACGATTACACTCCGATGGAATTCGTCGTTCACATCCTTGAGAGGTTCTTCAACAAGAGCCGGCAGGAGGCGACACGTATCATGCTGCATGTGCATCGCCGCGGTGTCGGGATCTGCGGCGTATACACTTACGAGGTCGCCGAGACCAAAGTGACCCAAGTCATGGATTTTGCCCGGCAGCACCAGCATCCGCTGCAGTGTACGCTGGAGAAGGACTAGTTTCACAAGGAAGGGCAGGTGGGCGTGCTGTCACGCAATCTCGAAAAGTCGCTGCATCGGGCTCTCGCTCACGCCAATGAGCGCCGCCACGAATATGCCACGCTCGAACACCTGCTGCTCGCGCTTACCGAGGACCAAGACGCGGTCGCGGTGTTGCGCGCGTGCAGCGTGGACCTCGACCGCTTGCGTCGCGAGGTGTTGAACTACGTCGACAACGAGCTTGCCAATCTAGTCGCCACCCATGGCGACGACGCGAAGCCGACAGCCAGCTTTCAGCGCGTTTTGCAGCGCGCAGCGATTCACGTTCAATCCTCCGGCCGCGAGGAGGTAACGGGCGCCAATGTACTCGTTGCGATGTTCGCCGAACGGGAAAGCCACGCCGTCTATTTTCTGCAAGAGCAGGACATGACCCGCTTCGATGCGGTCAATTACATTTCACACGGCATCGCGAAGGCGCCTGGGCGCTCCGAAACACGGCGCGTTCAGGGGGCCGACGATGACGATCGCAGCGAAAAGTCTCAGAAGCGTAACCATGACGCGCTCGATTCCTATTGCGTGAACCTCAACAAGAAGGCCAAAGGCGGCAAGATCGATCCGCTGATCGGCCGGGAAGCCGAAGTCGAGCGCACCATCCAGATCCTGTGCCGGCGAGCCAAGAACAACCCGCTCTATGTCGGCGATCCCGGCGTCGGCAAGACAGCAATCGCCGAGGGCTTGGCGCGCCGCATCGTGCAGCGCGAGGTTCCGGAGGTGTTGCTGAATGCGACGATCTACGCGCTCGATATGGGCGCGCTGCTGGCCGGCACGCGGTATCGCGGCGATTTCGAGGAACGCTTGAAGGCAGTGTTGTCGGAGCTGGAGGCGCAGCCTGGCGCCATTCTGTTCATCGACGAGATCCATACGGTGATCGGAGCGGGGGCGACCAGCGGCGGGGCGATGGATGCTTCGAACCTGCTGAAGCCGGCGCTTGCCGGTGGAGTGATCCGCTGCATCGGTTCCACTACCTACAAGGAATACCGCAACTACTTTGAGAAGGACCGCGCCCTCGTCCGCCGTTTCCAAAAGATCGATGTCAACGAACCGACGGTCGAAGACTCTGTCAAGATCCTAC
>Ga0070717_10000349_pt1 | contig 29725 bp, 30 predicted proteins | sample LARL113metaG_FD_71366 | JGI IMG/M metagenome (GOLD analysis project Ga0070717, IMG submission 71366) | Corn, switchgrass and miscanthus rhizosphere microbial communities from Kellogg Biological Station, Michigan, USA - LAR L11-3 metaG | ecosystem: Host-associated > Plants > Roots > Rhizosphere ...
GACATCGAAGCGCCCGGGTACAGTTGTAGAAGAATATGAGCAGCCACGCTATTCGCGGCGAGACACCTTATTGACCATGGTTGGCGTACTCATAGTCATGTTACTTGCTTCCCTTGACCAAACAAGCCCTCTGTTATAATGTCTGTGACGTTGAGATCACGAACAAATGACACCATGTCTACAGGGAATAACCATAGAGCCGTGATATTGGTATCTTTGCCTTTCTTAGCCTGTTGGGACAGGATATTTATCTCACTCCATAATAATTGCTTCTGTTCTTCATTTTTGGCATAGGTAGCTGCGGCTTGAAGATCAGCATACATCACTGTTAGTCCGTAGCGTTCTTCGCCTCTTTTGTTTCGCTGTCTTTGAACTCCTAAATGGTACGCTCTATTTTTCATCATGCCTGGCGTTTTATTTGGTATGCCCTGCATAAGTTCTAGCGGTGAACTGTAAGGATAGAGGTTTCTCAATGCTTCGTCTTCTTCCTCTGTCCACTCGTTGACCCCTGGGTCTTTTGTTGGTGTGCTTCTCCACAGCAATGCTACGTCGTCTCGTTCCTTTGCTAAAGGTCTAATCCAGGTTATGTACAGTAGAAACAGGTGTGGTGAGATGGCGCGAATTTTCACTTCTTCAATAAGTCGTCTAATGAAGTCCTTTTTATTCTGCGGTGGCAACTTATGAAACTCGGCTGTTAGGTGGCCTAACACATGGTAAAAGTTTGAGATTGAGTTAGACGGGTCTTCGTGACTTGCGCGGGCTGTGGCCTCACGCTCCTTTTGTAAGCGTCTAAGCTGTATGTGTAGTTTTCGCTTCTCAACCATAATAGGATCGTCTGCGTCAAGTTCAATCTGATTTCCGTCATCATCAACCATCCCTTTTGTCATTTTGACAATGGTTCTACTTATCCTCTGTATTGTTTCCTGAGTGTCTTTAATTGACGTATCCAACACCTTAAGGCTACTCACACCGTCTTTATGGGCTTCTTTGAAAAACTCTCTCACACGCTCTACTAGTCCTCTGTCATACTCAGCAAGGGAAACTAAGCGGTCAATAACAATTCGGTCAATTGGCCTTGCGGCTATGCTCCATTTGACTTCTGTTATTCCTAAACCGCCTTTGTTGTAGTTTCTGAGGTCATACCTGGGGTAGTCTATCTCAGCGTTAGCAAACGATTGTATAGTTCCTTCATCTGACGATAAAAGCCCATGTAAGAGAGCGTCAACGTTGGCGTTGCTACCGCCTTTGAATTGTCTTCCTCTGTTAAACGGTGTTCCGTCTAAATGCTGTCCTGTTAATGACGCAAAACAAGGATCAAACAGTTCTAAGGGTACTACCTGCTCAATGATGCCAGGAATTAAGATCATGTCACCCTCATCGTCTCGTCCTGCTTTCGCAAAACCCGCAAGGGTAAGATTTTTGAGGTAGCGGCGTAGGCTCTGCATGTGGGCAATGGTGTACCCTTTACTGGTTCGCGCCATTGTGGTAACTACTTGGTATTCAACCTCATGTTCCGTTGGCATAAAGTGAAACAGGTAAGATTGTTCGTCAATGTAACGGGCTAGTCTTCCTGTCTGGAAGTTATAATCTTTGTATTTTTTGAATAGTTCTAATGCTTGCTCTCGCCAGGGTTCGTATACAACAACGGTTTGCTGATCTTTGGGCATGTCTCGAAGCAAAACATACGGCAAGGTGATACATCCACCCCCATAGTACCCTTTTGATACTTTATACCGACGCGCACGAACCATATAGCCTATTTGCACGTCAATGTAGGCGTATGCCTCCTGCATTGCCCTCTGAAACTCTTTCAAGTCTTCATATTGGGTAAAGTCATATACCAGTACCCCGCGCTCTTTAGGGACTATGACTTTTACCCGATGTTCCTCTGCCAATTTGGTAAACGTGGACACGTTGGAAAAGTGTTTATCACGAAACAGTCTATCGGGTCGGGCAAGCACAATATCACCTATGATGCCTGCTACCATTTCTTCCATCATGGTTCTGAGTTTTTTACGGGTATCAATGCCTCTTGTTCCTGAGACTCCTGAACCTTCATCAAAAATGTGAATGTGGGAAAGATCATCTTCCTCTCTTGCGGTCATAACAAAGGGAATGAGACTTTCTTGTAACATGCGGCTTTCAATGTGTGCCTTATCCGATCCTCTGCGTGACTGTCTAATGAGGATTGCAGTGTTGCGGCTTCTGTCCAGTTGGACGCTTTGGTAATAGAGGGTTGGCGTGTGGTCAAGCTGCATTATTTTGTAACTCATTGGGGTTTGTCTCCTGGTTCTGTTCTGTGTGGGTCTGTAGGGACGCAAGGTACAATAAAAAGCGTTGCTTTTTCTGCTCTCCTAGAATTTCTAAACCTATGAAAAACAAGGATAGCTCTCTGTCTCTTTGCGAGGTATAAAGGGGTTTTTTTACGGTGGCTTTTTGGGACATGCAAAACTCTCTCCTATAATTGGAGAGAGAACAGAATTGAGGCGTTTTCTCCCTCGTTGACGCGGTAGCAATTCATCAACGAAGTATTTATTGCATATAACTATACCATACACTCTGACCATTATGCTACCCCTGCGTGGAGAAAATAAGCAGATGAATGTACGATATATTTTTGGGCAATTTCGTATCATCTCCCCATGGAGTTGACACGCTCTCAATTCCTGGCTGTGACGCAAGGATGTGCAATGCTGCCTGTTTGGTCTTGCCTGCAATCAGTTGCTTGATATGCTCCTGCGCGGGCTTGGAAAGCGCGTAAGCCCATGTGCTTTGCGCATGAAACGTTAAGAACACTAGGTTGGTGTGGTTCGCGGTTGCCTGACTAATGCTCACTTGCACAGTATCTAAGAGTTTGTAGCTATTTCCTAATTGCTTTAACGCTTGGCGGTTTAAGAGGTCTGTGACTTTTGTTTGGAGTACGTCTTGATTGTATGCAACTGCGCTGCATGTCTCCGACACCGTGACTTTAACAGTTGCCGCCTCTTCTCCTGGTCGGTTAGAGGCGGTTGTGTTGGTCGTGCATGATGGGGTAGCTAAGGCTTCAGTGGCTTTTACTTGCCCTCGGAGCACACTGCTCACACCTTGGTTGAGCGTTGCTTTCAAGGGGGTTGCTGCATTGTCGATATCATTCTTTGCTACAGTTTGAAAATTGTGCTCGTCTTCCCCACCGCTAAATGATGTAGAATTGACTGCTTTTACTCCGGCGCAACACCCTTGATTTATGTCATAGGAAGCTATATTGCCGCGTGAACCTGTATGAATGGTGTGTGCTAATACTGTCGTTATTCCCCATGTCGGCGGGTTTGCTGCGGGTATATGCGCGTCCTGGTCGGTGATTATTTGCACTCCATCATTGCCCATTAATATTGTTCCTGCTGGCACGAAGACGCTTTGAAGTTGCCCGTTATAAAAGATTATCGTACCTGTCGCGGATCGTGCGTTTTGATGTCCTTTTCCAGTGGTTGGAACAGTCTGTGATTGGCTGATTGTGATTGGGTTGAGCACTCTTCCCATTTGGAGCGTGCCATTTACTGTTAATTGCTGTGATCTAGCAATCAGGGTGATTGTCGCTATTGGCGGGTTCATGAGAAAATATATCTGGAGCAAAATTATGGAAAGTAGCATGAGGACTGAAAAGCTCAAAATACCATAGGCTATGCGTTCGCTTTTTTTGTCACCTGATACATCTATTGCTTGTGGGGCGGGTGCTGGTTCTGCTGCTGGTACGCTGTCTATAATCCTCTCTTGCGGGGGTGTTTTTGGAATAAATGTTATCCTGTCGTCTTCAATATAGACATCAATTTCTCGTATCGGTTGGGTAAGATCAGGCGGCTGTTGAGCCTCTCCGTCTTTGTCTGGTTGGTTAAGATTTGCCAATAGTTTATGAACCTCTTCAACGTATTTTGATGTCTGTGTCATTGTGTCACTCTCTCATAAATGGATCGGAAGCGGCGTATTGCCGCTTCCCTGCCTTACAACTTTGATACGAATTGCTGGCCGTTGTTGAAAAGAAATACCGTGAATACACTCCCTGTGTCGCCTATCTCAACAAGCATGTCAAGCTTCCCGTCATGATTAAGGTCTTGGAACATAACCTTCACTGGCGGGTTGCCAGTATTGCCTGGCATGCTCGTTATGGTGTAGCTTCTGCCTTTTGCTGCATCTCCCCCAGGCAGTTCTAATACAATGATTTGCCCACGTAAATTCTCTGCGGTGAAGTGGCTTGGACTGCTGTTAGAGTCATTGTGTCCTACAACCGCGTCTGTTTGATAGGTTCGCGGGTTTCCGTATGTCCAGTTATCTTGCTGCCACTGCCACCATTGCCCTAAAGCAGTTAAGCCTATCCATCCGAGAATACCAATAAATAACACGAACCCTACATAGACAAGCCAGTGAAAGCGTAAGCCTCTTTTTACCGCTCTGTCTTCTTCGTCTTCGGTATTGGTTCGCTGCCTCATCGGCGGTGCGCCATACGTCACGTTATATCGTGTATTTCCTTGGGTGATGCGTGTTGGCGTGTCCGTATACCGTCTCACGCTGGTATGAGGGCGAGTAACATAGTAGCTCTCGTCTTCTTCTACTAACGGCTGGTCATCGGGATGTAAGCCTGCATAATGGCCTGCTCTATGCGGGTTTGCTGGTACAAACTGTGGTTGCTGGTAGTAGTTTCCTACTCCTGGTGCTAAGGTTCTCCGCTTCGTAACTGGCTGTCCTAGTCCACTCGTCTGCTCTCTCATGCGCTTGCCCTGCTTTCTTGTTCGTGCTGTGGACAAAGTACGGGGACTGCCTGGTGATCGCCTGGGTGGTTCTCAATACATCGGGGACAAAATATGCTGACGTGACAATCTAAGCAGGTGGTACACCCTGCTAGGTCAAAGTGGTTTGGGGTGTGCCCTAAAATAGCGCAGTCGTTACCGTCTGTTATCGAGTACGGTGCTCTTGCTCTCTGCTGAATGTTTCGTCTTCGTCTGCGGCGGCTCTTGGTTTCTCCCCATAGGGTTTGCATGTGCTCACTCCTTGACAGTGGCGTTCTCACATGCGTTACTGACAAGTGAGAACGTTTGACTACCTATTAACCTGGGATCGCGTTCTCAATTTCAAGGCTCTCGTATGGTTCAGATACGAGAGTCAACTTTTATCACCTGCTTTCTATGAGACACTAAGGTATAGATGGTACGGTCGGTTACTAACGGTATAGACTAACAGTCAGTAGATAACAGTCTCTCGCTACAATTATGCAGTGGGTGTAGCGAATTGTCAAGGCTTATAGTATACTTATGAAAACTGTGATATGAGGTAAGTACGGTTATGACGCGGATTAGGCTGAAAATAAAAGAAGTTGCAACTGCTAAAGGATGGACACAATCGAAACTTGGTAGGGCTGCTGATCTAAACCCTCGAACCATGCAAGAAATTTGGCACGATCCCTTTAGAAATATCACCTATGCTTCCCTGGTAAAAATAGCGAAAGTCTTAGGTGTTGATGTGTCCGAGTTAACAGAAGAAGTACCGGACGAATAGCCTCTACTATTCCCATGCACACTTTTATTTTTGATTTGACAATAACCTCAGCTATTGCCTGGCTGCTGCATTGCATCTGACGTACTGCTTTCTTGTTAACAACCTCTTCCGTTCAACGAACATTTGTGCTATAAACTCCATTGCTCTCTATATCTATAAAAGGCTTCAAGCGGCATTTGAAGCCTATTCAATGAGTCAATGGAGGAATAAACCGATGAGTTTTGGCGAAGAGCTTGATCCGGTTCTGACACAAGAAGGAATGGCTCAGTATAAGCTTTTGTTTCCGAGAAAGATGTATACTGACTTGCAGCAAGCGGCAAGACTAGAGCAAGTACCAGTCGTTGATATCGTACGCAGGGCAGTCGGTCTATATATTAATCTTCTACAAGAGAGGCATCGAGGCCATGATGTAACGCTTATCATTCAAGTGCCAGGAGAACCTGACAGGATTGTCTATCTCTACTAAAAAGTGGAAATTTCTGGTTCGTTGCTTAATAACCTTTGCTCAGCATGAAACGACACATGCTGAGCATTTTTTTGCCAACACGAAAGCTCCCTTGACAAAGCAAGTTATTGATGTCTATAATTAACACATAGGACATAAAACGGACATAGAATGGACATCAAAACCCCGTTTAACCACAACCTTTAGACAGGAGAACTTTATATGGACTTAGAGACTGCACAGGAACTTCAGGAAATCGGTGGGAAAATTCAGCAACATCTCTATGCAGACACCGACCGCAATACCGGAACACTCCAATATAAGCTTTTACTGCCACGGTATCTGGCTGACGAGCTTCAGCAGTTCGCCAAGAGTCGAGGTATGACAGTGGCGGACACCATCAGATTTGCCATCAGATTAATGCTCACAATTGTTGCTAATCTGCCACCTGGCGCACAACTAATCATCCATGAAGAAGATAAGCCGGATCGCTATATCATACTGCCGTTGTAAATAGGCCAATTTGGAGTGTAGTTCATGCGTAGATACGAAGATGGCTATTCCCCTGAACCACAGGAAAGCAAGAAGCCTGGGGAGGGAGTAACACATGAAAGATCAACAATTAAGATCGAGCTTAAAATCCCAATAGCTTTGTATAAGGCCGTAGAAGAGTGCCTTATAAAGCAGGGGCACAAAACTGTTTCTAAACGTATCATTTCAAGACATGTCGAGAAGTACATATACATAGGAGTTCGGGTTGAAGACCTGTTAAGCAGACCTGGCAAGACTTTCTTCGTCCGCTCCCCCGATGGAACAGAGGAACCAATTGACTTTGTATTATAACTTCCAAGTGAAAGGAATATGCCTATTGCATTAAAGAGCAATTATAGAGAGAGGTTGTAAGTGAAGAAAACACCCGCTCCAAACGCTTTGGGATGGTCGGGCTTGCAAAACGAGCCATCACAAAGAGTTGCCAAGAACGAGTGCTTCCCTTACCAATGCAAACCCGTCAAGGGGTAGATTGGCTGTCAGACAAACATTGTGTGTCTGACACACATATAGTACCATCTGCCTGTCAGTTTGGCAATCCTCCACAGCCATACCCCCTTGTGTACGAGTGCGCTCCTCTCCAATGTTCTACGACCATCATGGTCTGCATGATTAGTGTACAGCATGAAAGGAGAAGAGAGAACAGAAACAGAAGCGTTTGTAACCCACTGTTGCCACAGTTTCGATTAACGGTAGCATTTCTGCCCTCTCAGGTACTATGTATCTTCATATACCTGAGAGGCCACTGTCAACCACAAGGAGATGACAAATAATGGTTTCTCAACAACGCAAAAAACTAGCAAACGCCTACTACTGGCTCAATACCATTGTTCCGTATATTGTTTTCCTGCTCTTGGTCGTCACTTCATGCGGGCTTCCTGGTCTTGACATGTCGGAGCAGAAGAACCATACCCCGCCACCTGCGCGGATAGTCGCAAGCTATACCGTAGCCAGGGAACTACAATACTGCGCTGATACCTACCCGCTTGTGCCTGATAGCCTTTTCAAGTCTGCTGCGGCGCTGGTCACTGATATGCTTGATAGTCCTGGTGCTGTCAATGTCAATGAGGGTCGTATCGAGGTGTACATTTCATATATCGTCGGGTCAAACAGTTACCTTAAAGATGCGTTCTCCTGGTCAATTGATGCGATACCTGACGATCCCCCTGAGCCGTCGCTTACCCCTACGCCTAACCCTGCAAAATCAAAAAATTCGTATGACTACGCGAATGCCGTAGCTACAGTACAAGCGAGTGATGGGATCGTGCAAACTGGCTGGTATGCAAAACTGAACACTAACCATGCGTTGCTTTCCTCTGCCCGCGCTACGATGAAACAGTATGCATCAAGGCTCAATAAACTCACAAATATCAATTCACCCTCTCCTGAGAGCGTCGAGGGCTGTCTTCTGAGTGCGTCTACCCGTATGGCTGGCTTTGTGGGCAGAAAAACTATCATTCTCTCAAGCCCGTTAGCTGAGGATGCAAATACGCTGCCTTTCATAGACCTTACAGGCATAACTGTTGAGGTCATTAATTGGCAATGCGTTTTTGCAAGTATGGATGCGTGTATTGCCTCGCGCAGTGCTTGGCATGCTAAGTTACTGAGTCTCCATGCTTCAAGCGTTTCAATCCACGATCCGCAAGCAAGCCAAGTCGTCAAACCCACATTTTAGTATAAAGGAGATTTCAACATGAACCTATCCCCTGTTGTGGTTGGTATCATCGTAACTGTAGCAGGTTTGATACTGCTCTATCTCGTAGCGCGTACCCGCAAATTAAAGACGTTTGGACATGCAATTGCTTTTACCTGTACGGTTGTTGCCCGTATTCTGGTAAAAAGTGAAGAATACCTGAACAATGCGGCTGCCTACTGCAAAAGCGCGTGTGAAACTGCCCTGAAAAGTATTAATGATAGCGGTGAGTGGACAATGCGTGATTTCTTGTGGCGGCTCATTGGCTTTTGCATTGGGCTGCTCATTCTGGCTGGTGAGTCTATACAGGTTTTGGAAGTGTTGCCGTCCTTTTTTCAAGCGGCTACAGTGAGCTTGCCGCCAATAGCAGAATTAAGCTCAGCCGCCCTTTTCATCTGTTGCAGCGCGTTATTCGGTGACATCGTGCTTGAATGTTGGGGTAAAGTTCGCGGCGTTGGTTTGTTTCACAACATGGGTAAACCCTCGCGCTGGATCGTCGGTTCGTTGTCGATGCTTCTGCTCATGTTCAGCGACGTGGTGAATGGTTACTTTTACATTTACCGCGCTGAAATCCTAGCACACATTGCTACGCCTGGTTTGATGGTGCTTATACTCGGCGGCCTGGGTGTGGAGGTTTCAGCCGTTGCGCCATTTGCCCTTCTTGCGGTCAAAGAGGGTAGCTCTAGCGTGGTTGCCCTCTTGATGGGGCTTGCAGGAAAATCATTTAAAATACTTGCTGCTTTTGCCTCGCTCACTCCGCATGTCCTTGATGCAATCGCTATTCACCTGGGCGGCACGTCGGTGTATCAGAAGTTTGATGTCCCGACTCTCACGGCGTTACAACCTGGTCAGACTACGGTTATAGAACTTCCCGAACATGCAGCATCAACTGAGGCCACAATTGACGATGTACAAATTATTCCGGTGCAACCACCCAAGTTACAGGAGGAAAAAATGAATAAACCTGACAACGCTTCTATTGTCTCCGTAGGTAACTATGGCTCTCGGCTTTACCCATTTGTAGTTCGCAAAATTGACGAGCTGCATGCAAAAGAGAGCATCCTGACAAGCGGGTTTCTTGATCTGTCCATTGCGTACATGCCAACAGCAATCAAGGGCATTGTGGACATTTCCCTGCCAACTCCTGAGCGGATAGCCTCAACCTTACATGGCAAAAATGAGGATGAAACCTACCAGACTGCATTAAACCGTCTTGGTGATCGGCTGGTAGAAACTCACCTGTCAAGCCGCGCACATCCTTCAGTATTGATCTTTGTCATTGATTGCCGGTTGTTGGTATACGCAACGGAGATGCTTGAGAGGGTAAAGCGTCGGTTGCCGCTTCACTCCCTGGTAGTCTGTACTGACCTGAACGCGCAAAACCCAATTGTCCATACGGGAATGGTAGCCGTGCAAAGTTTGCATGCAGAGAACATTATCGAGTGCGTGTTCGTAGCCTCTCCCCGCTCTCGTTTTGCTCAACGATTTGGTGGGGACACACAACTAGACTTTACTGCTCAAGTCCTGGTATCGCTCATACTCGGACACCGCCATACCCTAAGCAACAGAAGCTTTACAAACATTCTGCAAGAGCTACATAGCATGAGTCCGTTTGCTGCCTTGAGCTTTGCATCTGAGGCCGTCGCCCTGGGTTCTGTTTCCAAACGTTTAAAGTGGATACCTGGTGTGGCGCGTCAAGATGGTAGCCATGCGGGTGATTTCACAGATATTATTATGCAGGCCAGAAACGCAGCAACCAGGGTATTGACTGATCCTGACACCAGCACGTTTGATGCTGAGGTGAGTACTGATGCTGCCTGCATGGTACTGTTTAACACACCAATACAGTTAAACGATCCGCGTTTCAATGAGTTTAGCCGAGATATGGCGTTGTGGGTTGGCTCAAACTTCCCTAATGCGTCAAGTCTCACGGTTCGAGGGAATGGGTGCTCCTATCCGCATCACCTGGGCGGGCGGTTTCTTGTGCAAGCCTCTTGCATCTATCCCGTACAACCTGCCTCATTTCCCCGCTTGCAGCATGCAAAGTCGGTAAAAGTGACACCTTTGTACCCGCTCACTACTACCATTGAACCAGCTACAAATAATGGGCGGGTTCAAACATCGGTGTCGAATAAAGCGGACACGAAAAAACCTGCTTCTTCACGTAAGGCCAAAGCTCCAACTCGGCGCGTGGCAGTGCGGAAAAATACACGGGCAAAATAACGAGGTGTAGATATGGGGTACGAAATTAGACCGTCATACCAAGGGGCATACCTCCTCGCGGATATCGTCGGCCAGATTGTATTGCTGCTTGTTCTCATAGGTGCGTTCCTGATTGTTACCGCCATAGTGTTTGCCACCAAGACATTTGCGCGGTACTCCAATCACACATCGTTGTGGATCGCCGGAGCTTTTTGCCTGGTGCTTTGCATCACAGGCTCATTGCTGTTTACCCTCACGCAAAATATTGGCATGGGTGGTATAGCAATTATCGGGATCGCGGTGCTTCTGTTTACCTGCCTTGCGGTAGACATCAAAAACCGTGATACCCTGCAACCTGAAAAACCTGGCCTAGTAGATCAGGTGCTACATACGTCCTGGTGGCAGTCTGAAGATACGCCATTGGAGAAAGAAGTTGAAAAGCTTGCAGCGTAGTCAACTTAGCCAATGGTTTAGTATACGGAGTGATTGAATGAAACAAAACGTGTACCTACAAGCGGGTGCTCAAATTTACAACAAACGCAGTGGACTTCCTCCCATTGTACAGGGTTTATATGTCCCATGTGATGAAACACGGGCAAAAGCCATTGCAAACGCTTATGATGTGCTTCCTCTGTACGATTTGAGCAATATCGAGGTGTGTATTGCCTACACACTCTTCGCAGTTGAAGTGTGCGACTTGTTTACATTCGCACAACAGACTTTAGGCATTACCATTGAGCCGTGGAAAAAAGACGGCCAGCCATATCAAAACTCAACCGAGATGTTTACGGATGTGGAGCGGAATTTGCATTTGTATGTATTCGTCGGTGGAGAGCCGCATGCGCTTCTTGGGTATGCGGACTCTCCGCGCCTGAGTGTTAATGTGAAGTTCAGAGCCGTCCATGACCTGTTTGGACATGCAGCCGAGGGGTATCAGTTCGGACAGCGTGGAGAAGAAAATGCCTGGCTTGTGCATAGTCAAATGTTTACTCCCCTTGCACAAAAGGCAATGACTACTGAAACACGAGGACAAAACTGCTGGTTTAACTTTGGCAGGCACAACTATGACCGCGATGGGAATAGACTTGATCTTTCCCCGTCGCAGAAACCATTTGCTGAGCAAAAGATTGCGCTCCTGCCGGATGAGTTTACAGACTGGCAAGGCGTTCTTAGATCTTTCCTAGCGCCAACCGAAAGGTAGAGGTTGCACATGAGCAACTTGCAGCGTAACCGTCAGCCGACGTTACCGCTTGGCTACACTGTAGAGGGCAACACATTAGTTGCCCTCTCAGGCATTGATTTTGTAAGACATAAACACATCATTGGTGTCTCCGGCTCCGGTAAAAGCTCGTTTCTTGCATCCTGCAATATGTTTCTTCTTCGTCAAGGTATCCCGTTTATGCTCCTTGATCCTCACGGTGATCTTGCCAAACTTGATCTAACCCTTCTTGCCTCAAGCGATTTTTTTAACAACCCTCGCGCGTATGATCGGCTGTGGTATGTAGACTTTGCTCGTACAGATAGCGGTGTAGCGTTTAACGTGCTCAAACAGCCCTATGAACCACACACAGTAGCAAACAATTTACTTGAAGCAACACATAGAGCCTTTCCGATGACTGGCACGACTGCCAGTTTAGATAACATGATGCTAGCTGGCACGCTGGCCTTAGTTGAAAATGGCAAGCCATTAACAGCATTGAACAACCTGATTTTAGATAGTTCATTTCGAGAGGCAATGCTACGAAACGTGACTGATCCCTTAGTTGTTCAGTTTTTCAAAAGCAAGTTTACTGACAAAGTAAATAACTCGTTAGTTGATAGCACGCTGCGGCGCAGCTTCCTTTTGACCTTCTCCCCTGTTCTTCGCAATACATTAGGGCAAAAAGAAAATAAGCTGAACTTCCGGTATATTCTGGACAATAATATCAGTTGCATTTTCAACCTGGGCGGGTTGGATGATGTGACAAAGCGGTTTGTCGGTTGTCTTTTGATGGTGGGTATTGAGCAGGCATTTTTATCGAGGGCAAATATTCCAGACGCAAAGCGTACACCGATGCATGTATTTGTCGATGAATTTCCGCTTTTTAGCGCATCTGAGGATAGTTTTTCAGTCATTCTTGAGCAAGTGAGAAAGTACAAGGGAACGCTCTATCTCGCCCATCAGACAACCAGCCAGTTGAGTAAAGGCACGACAGGCAGTTTACAAAATGCTATAAGCATATTGTTTAGATTAGGGCACGAGGATAGTCCCTGGGCTGCGGGGCGTTTCGTGAGAAAACCACAACAAACAGGGTTCCTTGATATGCTGCTTGGGAACACACCGCAGCCTGGCGCGTTTGACAATGTAGAAAACCTGCAAGACGCAAAATACGTGTTTGAGGACTTAGAGCGTTCTGAGGCCATAGTAAACGTGAATAAACAAGCTCTCCATATACGAACTCTCACCCTGCCACAAGTGAGAGTTGATCCGCGTACGCTCGCAGAAATTGAGAATACCTATGCACGTAAGCTCCTTACTCCCCTCTCTCAAATTGAGCGAGAATTAGCAGGATCAAACCTGGTTGTCGTGGCATCTGAGCCTTCGTCTATACCTGTGGCAAAACGGCGCGTAGCATCCGGTACGGCTGTGGAAAGTCAACCGCTACAACTTATCATTGGTACTCTTGCCGATGATCTTTTGACTGCTCTCTTCCATCTGCACTACGCAACGCTTAGCCAGTTGTGCAAGCTCTTAGGCCGTGAGAGTAGCAGTAACCATGTAAGAACAAAGCTCAATAATTTAAAGGAGAACGGCATGGTAGATAGTGCCACGCTTGCCCGTAGCACATCTGGCAAGCCGCCTACTGTCTGGTTCCTCACACAGTCTACCATCAAAGCTATTGCTGACTCTTTGGGTCTGCCAGTGCCGATGGCATCCGGTGAGAAAAAACACGGCTATCTTGAGCACACGCTAGCCTGTACTGATCTGGCCGTAGCATCAATAACGCTCCCCCAGGTCAAAAGTGAGTTTACTCTTTTGAATTTTAAGCATGAGCGCACACTAAAAAACGCTGCAATAAAAATATCCGAGGGGGTGTATCTTGTTCCTGATGGGTGGGCGCATCTGAAACTGCATAACGAGCATATTGGAATTTGCTTCGAGCTAGATCGCAATACTGAGGAAAAGGAAAAAATACAGCAAAAGATACAATCCTACGTGTCCTTTGCGTCCGGCATCTATCAACAAAGCTTTGGGCTTGGGAGTTTAACAATTGCCTTTTGTGTTACTGACGGTGGTGATCGCCGCGTCAAGCAACTGGTATCATGGTCTGAACAGATCTTAGAAAACAACAAAGACGCTGCATCACTTTTTCTGTTCGGGTCTGTGTCGCCTGGAACAGTAGAGCCGGATGCGTTCTTTCTTGATACGCCATTTCACTCACCGCTTGGTAGTTCCCCTCATACGCTGGTAGAAATGTAACAAAATATTGGTGTTAATCCTGGTGAATACGCCTATTTTTCTGGTGTATCATTCACCAATACGTAAGCCTCTCATGTGTCTTGTAGCCTTGATCCTCTATTCCACTTCCCTACTGACTACCCTACAATTCGAGGCTGATAATATGAGGATGGTTAATCTTTAATATTGTGGTTTTCTGTGTAGTGGTCAGCTATCGAGGGAATATTCTTAGGATCAAATTTTGCGAAATTTATCTGAGTATACGTATCCCTGCTGATTGTTACGGTGTCCAGCATGTCGTAGGTGTTCTTACCGTAAGCATTAGTGACTGGTACTTGTGCATTCATTATGATAGTGTTTATGCTATTGTCGAGAGGAAAAATATCCTTAATAATTCCTGTGTCAATATTCCATGAACCCTGTTTTGTCCAGCTTGTATCTAAATAGGTTCCGTTCATGTGATAGCTAATCAATACAGCCGTTTTTCCTGGGAGTTCTTTGTCGGTGGCAAGGTCTACGTCCGGCTCAGTGCTTACCTCAGTAACAGGTGTGTCTTCTCCCAATTTTAATTTAGATTTTATCCTGTCTTCAAGGATCATGGGTGTTGATGGTGTGGGGCTACTGATATGATTAGCTATTGACACTATAGTACCAACTGCTGCGATCGTAGGGGTGAGAGTGGTTGTGGTTGTGGCTGTGAGCGTTGTCTGATTGCTGGCTGTTGTGGGCTTTTGCGTACTTCCAAAAATACCAGCGACAAGAAGTAGGATAAATGGTGCCGTTACAAGCCATTTGATACGCTTAGGCCATGTCCCTTTAAACCACATGAGGAGTAAGCCAACAGGAAAGAAGATGATAAGGAGAAGAATGAGGCCAAGTGTACTCTCAAGAAACGGTTTTTGTGACGTACTATTTTCCATTTACTCAACAGTATATGTGCTTGCTCAGTTAATTTCAAGCATTGGTTGTCCCAGGCTGTCGTTGTTCCGTTGTCTGCTCACTTATAGCATGGACATTTCAGAAATCCTTTTAACCTGTATAAAAACCTAATTCTGGCTGCTGTCCTTCAGGCTGTTGTACTCGCTGGGCTTGCTTGAATGTGCCAAATTGCGGTGGCATTTCTACCTCTTTATTGTGGAGCAGTTCTTCAATGGTTAGTATCTGGATGCGCGGATAGTCTTTATTCCAGCCTGGCGAATGGTAAAAGCCTGCGCTTACTGCCTCTGATGTCATGTCGCGGCTCGGAGGTTCAAGTGTGATAAAAACACCAATAGCCGCTTGCTCCCGTTGGAGTGTGCCTTTGAGGTCGCGGATATGGCTTGAATTGACATGGCCGGATTTCACCTGCACAAGTACACGCTTTGCCTTGCCTGCGTTGTCATCTATAAACGCAATCACGCCATCAATACCTTTATCGCTTCCTTTCTTACCTTCTCTGCTTCCCGCCTCACCGCCAAGAGGTCGGGCGCGGATAAGAGAGAGTGCCCACCATTGGAATTGATAGCGGTCTTCTGAAGCTAGTTGGCGGGCTGCGCCTATGTCTTTTGGCTCTCCAATGACTTTGAATTTGATACCTGGAAACATTGCCTCCATGCGGTATTTTTGCAAGGCAATGCTCAGATGAGTGATATCAATGCCAATCCACTTACGCCCTAACTTTTGCGCTGCTGCAATAGCAGTTCCGCAACCACAAAACGGGTCGAGCACGATATCACCTGGATTGCTGCTTGCCTGAATGATCCGCTCAAGAAGTGCAAGGGGTTTTTGTGTGGGATAGCCAAGGCGTTCCGCCGCTTGTGAGTTAATTGGTTGAATATCAGTCCAGATGGACTGTAAAGGAGTACCAGGTGCTTCATCTAAATATCTTTTCAAGCGTGGCATACCTGTTGATGTGTAAAAAATCCTATTCTCCCCATCTAACCTCTCCATTGTTTCTTGGTCGTATCCCCAATGTCGCCCTGCTGGTGGTCGTTTTCCCCGCCACTCAAAAGAGTCTTTTGTTTCCCCGCCTCCTGTTATGTCAGAGTCATACCATCGCCGTCCATCTGGATCAACACGGCTAAATCTTTCCAGAAATTCTTGCGTATAGGCGTGATACTGATTGTTCCACGTGTAAACGTTGCTTTTCGTATAGAAAAGTAATGTATCCTGAACATTGCCATACCGTCGAGGGTCATTATGAGCACTGGTACGTTTCCAGACAACTTCATTTTTGAAGTTTTGGGGTTTAAACACTGTATCAAGAATGATTTTCAGATAATGGCTTGCTGTCGGGTCACAGTGTAAATACAAACTGCCTGTTGGTTTAAGAACGCGGTGTAGCTCCACAAGTCGGGTAGCCATCATCACAAGATAAGCCATCATCTGGTTTGTGCCGATAAAATCTCTGAGTGAGTCAATCATTTTAGCAACGTGATCCGGTGCTTCTGTGAGAAGTGCTGTGTAGGTATGCTCGGCTTCTAAGTTCCAATGCCAGGTATCTTCAAATGCGGTGATCTGCGCTTCGCTCTCCGATCCGTGCTCATCTTTAAACAGCACATTATAATTTCGGCTTGAATTAAAGGGCGGGTCAAGGTAAATCAGGTCAATGCTCTCAGTTGGAATACGCTCGCGCAAAATAATGAGGTTATCCCCGTAAAAAAGGGTGTTCTCGGTAACGGGCTTTGGTGACATGCTCCCCTCCGTGTCATGTAAATTTTCCGAAGCCAGTATAACATAAACAATATACAAGCACAGCAGGCATAGCAATAACGTTTGTCAATAGGAATATAATTTTGTGCAATATTTCGGCGAAATAGAAAATAAAACTGTGCGTTATTTGTACTTTGGTGTTCCAAGGGTCACATCCTTAATGAATGATTTTAGGTACCGCATATCCTTTGAGTACTGTTTATCAAACTCTTTTCCGTCAATTTGCAGATTTCCCTCAATGTCTATGCCAGTTGAGGCGACTAATATCCTGTCATCGTATGCCGCTTTCAGTAAGTGGGTCAGGGAACGAAGCCTTTCATCAAACTCTGTGGGTAAGTAAACATCTCTCCCCTGCTCTGTTATCTCATCCATGAGCTTGCTGAAATTTCCATACGCTTGCGTCAACTCGTCTAATGCTTCTTCCGTGAGGCCACGATATGGAGTTCTGAGGGATTGCACTTTGGCGTTTGTCTCATCTGGTGGCCGTGGTGGTGATATGGTGACAGTGCCGTTTCGTATTGAGCGTAAATGTCCCTTTCGTCTTTTATATGTCTGGTAGCAATCATCGAGTTGGGACAGGCTCTTATTGATGGGAATATACAGGGTGTCTATATACTGCCTGGTATTTTGTATGAAGTTATCGTTGAGCTTCTGGCGGTAGGTGATTTCCAACTGTCTGATTTGCTGCCTGGCAACAATTGGCGAGAGGATAACGCTTGCGAGAGCGCCAAAGAAACTGCCTCCCAAAAGCGCAAGAACAATTTGTGCCCAAAGGGGTATAGTGGTCATGGCAATCCCTTCTATTTAGAAAACGAGGATCTTCCTGTGATATATAACGTTGGAAGAAGAAAGTAGTAAGCTACGAGCTGTTCAAGCATCATAGGTGCGTTGAGTAAGACCTTGCGGTAGTATTTTGTTAGAAGTGAGAGTTAAAGCGCGGCAATCAACAACTGTAACCTCTTAGCGCCTAAAATTTCTCGTTTACTACCGCTAGGTCGAGAAGAGAAACCTTACTCCACTTCAAATAGTCCTCAAGCTGCTGAGTAAGGAATGTTAATGCCCGTTCTGCAAGGATAAAATCCTCTGCTGTCATTTCTGAGAGATAATCTTTTTCAAACTCATAATCAAAGACCACTTTCCTATTGAGCTTCATCTCCTCTGGTAAACGGGTTACTTTAGTGAAATGCCCCTTGGCATCAAAGAAGTAGGAAGTTGCTGCAAGATGTTGTGCCTCTCGTGGATGGGCTTTCGCAAACTTGACAAATTCCTCCTGAAGTTCTTTGTCACTAAAGACATCAACAGTTAACTGAAACTGTGTATCAACAGAAAGGCCACTCTTATTGCCTACTCTCTCCCCTGGGTAGTAGGTTAAAGCAACATCTATCATCTCTGTATAGAAAAGCGGCTCATACATGGTAAGCGTTGTTCTGTTTTTATTTCTTTTGAAGTAGACACGATCAAGATGAAGCTCGCCAGGCAGAGACGCAGTTAACTCAAGTATTCTTTCCTGAAGTTTTGCTAACACTCCTGCATTCTTTTCAGGAGAAAACGATGGAGCAGGCGGCAAGGAACGAAGAATTTTTGGCTTGTAAATTCGTTTCTTGCCTGTATCGTGCATAAATTTATTGATATAGTATCAAAAAAAGAAGGAGAATAGTCTACCATCAGAGTGACCGTTGTATCCAGCCTACATATCCCTCAATGAGTTGCTTCAAAAACAGAAGTGCTCTCTCTGCATAGAAAAAGTCTTCCATTGTCATGTGCGAAAGGTGTTCCTGTGAGTCAGGAAAGAATAGCGGCTCTCTGTGTGTTCGTATCTCTTTGGGCAGGCGGATAGTTTTTCGATAGTTGCCTGTAGAGTCAAAGAAATAGTGGGTTACAACCGTGTATTGTGCCCTTGGATTTTCCGCGACTACTCTTTTATACTGAGCGAGTGTTTCTGTGTCGCTAAATATTCCGATGGTCAGTATAAAATTATTCGTTACTCCTATGTCTTCCTGGTACATGGTCATACCCTTTTTCTGATAAAAGAACTCCACATAGGTATTGTCATCAGTAAAAAGCGGGTAGATCGCTATTATTCTTAGATTGTCTTTGGTTTGGAACAGAGAAATATCAGAACCAAAGTGTTTTTTCTCCGGCAGATGCTCAGAGAGCGACAAAATGTCCTCTTGCATGTGTGCAAGCTGTGTTGCTTTGTTTTGTGCTTGCCAGTCGTCATACAACTTCTCCGATAAAAGAATAACAGGTTCATGGTGCTTCGCATTTGTCTCTTGTGTCGTATGACTTTTCATAAGTGTGGACTGAAAATATATTTGTGTATAGGTAGAAAATCAGTGAAATTATAGCATACTATGTTAAGCTAAAGTTGAAAATAATCAATAAATATGCTATATACATCAAGCTACATTTTATGTAGTGATAATCTAAAATTATCGTCGTTATAGTGCGTGAAAACAAAAGACTAGTGTACCAATAGACCATTAGAAAGGTGTTACAATGGCAGGCGCATACAGACAGTTGCTCAGAGAGCGACTAGAAAGACTCGCTGAGGAACAAGGAAAACTAGGCCAAAGTTTACGGTTGATGGCTGCTGAACTCAAGAACATGCGGGCGGTAGCACGAGAAATCTCCAATAGACAAGAGCGGAGAAATCAGTATCAGATCATTAAAGGCAAACAAGCCGAATATGATGCTGAACTTGAAGCTCTGCAAGCTATAAACAGAGAGATCGAGGACATCATAGCAGAATTAGGCTCTAGGTAAGAGATAAACGCACATGGTTACATGACCTACAGGAAATATTTCCTGTAGGTTTTTTTGTGGCAATGGAGATTGAACAATGGTTGCTTGTGGGATATTAAAATCGAGCCTCTACAATGCCCTACAACGCACGAAAAACAAGCAGGATGTACAGTTTTACCTGGTGGGGCTGAGTAGTGAGCCAAAGGCTCATCTACTCATTCTTCGGGGAGCCGCAAGGCTAGCAGAGGGAGGCGAGGGAGAGAGTGAGGATATCAAGGGGTGGAAGCGAAAGAAATACTACCCCGAAGCCTATGGTACACTCGGAGAGCGAAACGATAGACCGAGGGCGGGGCGGCTAGCGTCGGTCGGGTCGGTCGGTCGTTTCGGTGCTTGCACTGTACCATAGAGCGGAGTGAGTGGAGATTTCTTGAGCGCGGGGCGGTGAATATAAATAATCGGCGGTAGCCGCTCCTTATGCTATTGCGGTAAAAGCATCTCCATTGTGGCAACTTCTACCAGTCGCCTTAATAAATCCTGCTGGTTAATCTTAATCCCTGTTCGTCTCCGGTATGCGTCTATAAGATCGTATATTTTCTCTGCTTGCTCAAAGTTGGGGTAAAACGTGATCTTTTCCCGCTTTGCCATGCTTTGCGGTTTTACGCTATATTGCGGTACTACGGTACCATCGCTTTGTACCGCTTCCTCACCTTTCGTCTCTTCCGGCTGCATTGGCGGTTGCGGTATGTTTTTGCTAAGGAGCGGATTTTCCTGTTTCTTTGACGTTTTAGCCATTGCCCATCACCTCACTTCTGTTGATAAACTCGCTGACTAACTCAGCGTAGGCGTTTGCTCCTGTTGAGCCTGGCGCATAATCGTAAATAGGCACTGCTTCATCTGTTGCCATTTCAACTTTAACATTTTTCGGAATGATCGTATGAAATACCCTATCTCCAAAGTATTCGCGGATTTGCTCTATTCTCGTTGCGCTTTTGACTGTGTGATCGTCCAGTCCGATAACAACGCCAAAGATCGGGAATGGTTTTCTTGTTTGCTTTCTAATATCTTCTAAGTGGATTTCGAGTATTCTAATACCAGTCATGGCAAACTTCGAGGGTGTCATGGTGACAACAAGCCCGTCTGATGGTATCCAGCTATTGACGGTTATGAGTTCCGTATTGGGTGGCGTGTCGATGAGAACATAGTGGTAGTCCCCTACTCCCTCAAGCGCATCTCGTAAAATATTCTCTCTACCGTATTGTGAGGCTAAGCGCGTATTCGCGTTCGACAGCCACATTGAGCCTTGCACAAGATCAAGGTTTGCAAACGCTGTCTTTTGTATAAGCTCTCTCACTGGCCGCCTATGCATCATAACCTCGTAAAACGTTCCTGCTTTCTCCTCTTGCATCTGGCCTGTAAGCGCAAGCGTTGAATTGCACTGATGGTCTGCGTCGATGATAAGAGTCTTTCTGCCTGTCTGTGCAAGGCCATGACCGATATTAACGGTTGTGGTTGTTTTTGTTACTCCCCCCTTTATATTGGTAAATACGTAGGTTTTTGTCACAGGTTTACGGCATTATGCCGTATTAAAGTAGTGTAGCGCATTGCATTTATACTGTCAACTATAGTTTTACTGTATTAATGTATTAAGGTTCTTTACGGTAATAAGGCATTATACCGTTTTACGGTAAATTGTTGTAAACAGACAACGGGGTAGGGGATGAGTGAGGTAAAGCCATTGCCAAAGACGCCGTACTACAAGCCGTTTCCTGGTATCAATAAAAATCCCCCGAAATCTGCTCGTTATAGGCTCAATGGGTGGTATGTGTTAGCCTCAACGCCTGCATTTTTGCGCGTTCCCGCGTCGCACAAGAAATATTCTAAGGCACCAGGCACGAAAAAGTACAATCGCTAACCATATGACCATTTGCTATCATAGTAGGTAGCGCAGTCAAAACGTCTTCTGGCTGCGCTACCTAAAGTGCACAAAATTATATTTTACTTGACATCTGCCATGAAAAAAGCGCATCCATAGAAGAATGCGCTTTTCAGCACGTTATTGTCTAGTCGTCAGACTGTTTATGGCTGCAATTGCCACAAGGTCTTATTCGACTGGTTTCTTCTCAAGAATACAATTCTACCTCAATATGAGGCAGACTGCGTGGTTAGATGTCATGCAGAGTCAGGGTCTGACACTTTCCATCTGGATTGTAACAGCCAACTGCCATAGACTCGGATGAGGTCATTGCAACGCCTGCAAGCTCGTTTGCGTTATTTGTTCCCAAGCCATTGGCAGGATCATCTATCCATAACGGGCTAGCACTAGCTGTCTCGCTTGAACTTAGGATGAGTGGCGTGTGAAAGTACGTGCCACCCGCGTGTGCCCTGTAGTATCCCACAGCAATCACTTCGTTGTAGGTGCTCCCACCAGAACTCACCTGATGGGACGAGACAGCATATAACTGGTCGTCATTAGCGCCTGATTGGTCAAGGTTTCCTGCTGAAGTGTCGTCAATAACCCACGCTGAAGAACCATCATTCCAATGCATGGCAAACGTGCCACTATCGGAATAACCGACAGCCCAGACTTTAGTTGACGAGACTGCTGTAACTCCCTGAAGGTGCGTACCGCTTGGTGGACTACTAACAGTGTATTTCGACCAAGAGGAGCTACTTGAACAACTGCTTGAGCAGTGAAGGGTAAACGGTGTATACCCGGAATTGGCGTTATACCCAACAGCCCACAATCCCGATGAGGGCACTGTGGTTATTGCCGTGAGGTAGTTATCTCCACCGCTGACGTTTTGCGTAGAGGGGCTTGTATCAGTAACCTGTGTACAGGTGATAGTTGCAGGCGAACCGCTTTTGACACAATCCTCAATCAGCGATTTCATGTTAGTCGCTGAGTCCATATACGTGCCGACCACATAAGCTTCAGTGCTTGAAAAGGCAGCGACGCCAGCAAGGGAATTCACATAGTGTGGTGACGGATTGGCGCTTGTTGCAGTCGTCCAACTGCTTCCACCATCCCCATACAAGACAAGCGTATTGCCTGTACTGTCATATCCAGCTATCCATTCATCAGAAGATGAGCTTGCGCTTACCCCCATAAGGTAGCTGTGGGTCGGAAGACCAGTCGGATTTTTCGTGCTCCAGCTTGAACCATCCCAGTGTATGACATACGGCTTTGAGTAGCTTGAGGTTGAGTTATAGCCTACTGCCCAGACATCATTCGTTGCTGTTGCAGTGACACCAGTGAGGGTCGTGTATTCACCGGAAACAGTCGGGCTAGTCTCAGTCTGCCACGCACGAGGAGTGAGCCAATACTCAACAGTATCCCCGTTTCCGCTATCATTATCTTTGCCGTTTTTGATGACCCAGCTTGTGACTGTTTGGGTGTGAAAGCCGTTTGGATCAGCATTCTGCTCAATAACCGTGATCGTACCAGTTCCACTACCGTTTAGGTTGCTCGTGTCTGTGACAATCGCTGTATGGTTATCTGGTGAGTAGTAGCTTAGAACATCACCAACTTGTATATGATTGGTTCCGTTATTTGCGACTTTCTGAAACAGATTTGGATAGTAACTTGTGTAGTGATCGACTACTTGATTGCCATCTGTGCCACCCGGAGGGATAGCGCCAAAGGCAAGAAGCAAGTATCGATCAACTAACTCAACACATTGCCATTCTTGTACACTAGAACCTCCTATGAAACTTTCATAATTTCCCGTTGAGCCAGGCCCGCAGACTTTTAAGCCATTCTCGCTCCATGTTGTGAGCAATTTATGTGCGGTGTTGTCATAAGACGTGGCATCACAATCAGGACCACTCCACCAGGACGGCGAACCAAAATCAGTAGCGTGAGCAACATTACGAGGGATAAAAGTAAGAAAACCTGCTCCAAGAATTCCAAGAAGCAGGATGAGAAGGCAAACAAAGCGCCTTATTCTCGTTGTTGACAAGGTATTTTTCCTTTCACTTGTGAAGGGTAAACCATTGAGGGGACAATGTTTCTTGAGATTGTTAACGTGCTTTAGCGATTGTATCAAATGAATAGTCGATTAGTATGCGAATTTATGAAGTATAGAATAAATTAGAGGAGGTGACTACTGATTCGGAAAAGTGATGGAGGCTAATATCGCATTGATAACAGGCGCTTTTGTTTGGGTCTCCTGAAAACTTTTAGGATAATAAAAGTTGATATTAGCAGTGAAGACCATTCCATTCACGGTAAAGGGGTAAAAGTATTCAATACTGATGTCGTTGCCTGGTGCTGTTGCTGGTTGCATCGAAAGCCCTTGAAGATCTCTGTTAAGAATTCTTGCTTGGAGGGGGACAACTGTCGCTCGTCCTACGGTATTGTTCTTAATCAAATTAAGACATTCCTTGTCTGTTGTGCAGTTTGAACCACCAGGCGTGCCTTTCTCGATGCGAAAGCTAAATCCATATTTTGACGTTCTATTCGGATAGCTCCCTGTGAGCGTTGTATCTTCAAATTGCACGAAACCTGAGCCATCAGGATCAATAGCATCACCAGTGTATCCTTTGGTAGGAATATAACTGGCAAACTCAGGAGGGAGCTTGACCGAATAGCCATATTTCCAGTCTGTATAGGTTTTCCAATCCGACATATCAACGGGAGTTGGGGTAGCTGTGCGTGTTAGTGGGCTTGTAGGCGGAGTAGTTACATTGGATGCTAATTTAGTTGTTGAAGTAGACGCATTAAGCAAGATAACGGCAATTATGGCAATGACGGCCAGGATAACGCCGCCAGCGAGTATTGCGTTTCTCAGCATCGGATGAACTGGCTTTTGTAGAGGGTGAACAGCTCTTTTCGTTGCCATAACTATACCAGCATTGCATAAATTTTTTCGTGTTGCAATATCTAAAATTCGTCTTCCTGGCTATTTTGTTTACGTCGGAAACTCTACATTTATATAGTGAGTTAGTGAGTACAAGAGAAGAAGGTCGCAAGAGGGTTATTTCCCGACAGTTACCGTAGAGAGGATAGTATTGATAACAGGATCTTTTGTTTGTGCTTCTTGAAAGTCTTTAGGATAATCAAAACTAATCCCTAGACTAAACCGTTTACCTTTTACAGCAATATTATAAAAGTACTCAAGTGTTGGGCTTGGGGTACTAGGCCCTGTCAAGACCGCGAGACCCTTGATCTGTCTATTGAAGATAGTCGCTTGGATAGGGCGAATTTCCATCTGACCGGGTACATTTTTATAGAAATTTGTAAGTAAGCTATAGCACTCTTGGTCTGTTGTGCATTGCGGAGCTTGATTAGGCGCAATACCTAGTTCTATCCAAAAACCGTACTTTGCTGTACTGTTTGGATAACTTCCTGAAAGCGAAGTATCCTCAAAGCGCACAAGACCTGAGCCATCAGGATCAATAGCATCCCCGGTATAACCTTTAGTAGGAATATAACTGGCAAACTCAGGAGGAAGCTTGACCGAATAGCCGTATTTCCAGTCCGTATAGGATTTCCAATCCGACATATCAACAGGGGTTGGGGTTGCTGTAGGTGTAAGTGAGCTTGTAGGCATTGTTGTGTTTGTAGGCGGAGTAGTTACATTGGATGCTAATTTAGTTGTTGAAGTAGACGCATTAAGCAAGATAACGGCAATAATGGCAATGACGGCCAGGATAACGCCACCAGCAAGTATTGTATTTCTCAGCATCGGATGAACGGGCTTTTGGAGAGGATGCGACTGTTTTCCTTTTGTCATAGCTATTTAAAGTATTGCATACTCACTAAAACCGATGCAATACTTAAAAATCGTCTTCCTGGCCGCGTCGTTGCTTCCGATTTCGAGAGGATTAGGGTCTAGCTTCTTCTCCTGGGTAGGGGAGTGGGCAAGGAGTTTACAAGCTCTGATTTATTAGTACTTTTCTTCCCGTAGAGAATATACTGCTCTAATCCCCAAACAATCTCACCATTGAGAGAGCGATAATGCGCTTTTGCAGAGTATTTCAATCCCTCAATGACATCTAGGGGAAGTCGAACAGTCAGTTTTATATCAACAGTAGGTGAGTCGTCCATAGATCAGTAGGGTTAAAACACAACCATAATAGTGGCCTTTTGCCACTAATGTCAAGAGGAAATTAGTTCTTATGGGGAAGTCCCGCGTGTTCTTCGATGATCTCTATTCGTTTTTCGTGGTCTTGTGTTACCTTATCTATTTTCTGCTCAACTGCATCAATGCGCTTGGTTAGTCTATCCTCAACTGCTCGCAATTCAGTTTTCACCTCTTGCAATTCTACTCTCACTTCTTGCAATTCCGTTTTCAAGGATTTGGTGTCTGTTTTCACGGATTTGATTTCTGCGTGTACGGGGATAAGTGCGGTATTTATTTGTGCTTTTGTAGCCTCACCTATTGATGCGGTGAGTGATGCAATTAGCTCTTGTGGGGTCATGTCCATAATGGTTTTTTGCTTCGACTTTTCCATAATCTAAGTGATTGTATCAAGCCCGCCTGTTGCTTTCAACTGCATCTTCTTTTTCCAGCGTATATAATTTTGTTTGCGTCTCTGTTCTACCTGCTCTAACAATTTTTTGCGGGCTGCTTTTTTCTCTTCTACTGTGGAAGAGGAGGAGGTTATCCGGTTGCTGTGGACAAAACCATATTCAGTCATGCCTGAACGAATTGTAGCAGGTGGAAAAGGGTAAGTAAACAAGGATAACGCCTGCATCAAGAAGCATGGCAATTTCACGCAGTTGAGCAGGCGTATAAATTCGTGCAGAAATCAAGCAGACGATACTCACTTCCGCTACCCTGCGGGTAAAAGGGTAGGTTCTGACTATTCTTACTTGCTGCAAAAAGGTAAGAGGTAGGCGGCACAGACTTCTACATACCCGCATCAAGGATAGCTTCCCTATACGTCTGCCTTATACCAGTTGAGACTACCATAATAAAGACTTTGTTGCTTTTCAAGCAAGCTCTCACTTGGCCGCGCTTCTGTGTAGTGCGGCTATTCCTTGTTTTTGCCGCCTTGTTCTGGTAGGGTAGAGGAATGGATAAGCCACAAAAGAGGCTGCGAAAAGGGAGGATACCGGATGTATTAACGCCTGTAGATATTGCGCTTATTGCAACTGTGTACCGCTATTATTTTGTCACCATCGAGCAGGTGACAAGAGCATTGTATAAGCCTGGCTCATACTCAACGGTGAAAAACCGTCTGTATTCTCTTGAACAACGGGGATATCTTTTGTCCCTGTATTATCCAACAGTCAAGAAAGGCAATTCACCCAAAATTTATAGCATTGCCCGCGCTGGCTTGAACATTCTTAAAGAGCAAGAGTATGATGTACCCTCGCGCTTTCATCCCTCTGAAAAGCGCGAAAAAACCTACTTCTTTTTGCAACATACCCTCACTGTCAATGATGTGTTAATAGCGTGTGCCAATATTGAAAAGTCATACCCTGCTATCAAACTGGCAAACATGGTACATGAACGCTCGCTTCGACTTGAGCCGGAAAAATACCCTATTGGCATTTTTTCAGAAGATGGCAGGCTCTTGCGAGAAGAAACGTTTACCCTGATCCCTGACGGGTTTGGGGAGTTCCATATTGAGCAGGGGACGAAAAGGTACCGCTCATGTATCTTCTTTGAGATAGATAGGGGGACAACCGAGGCCAAACGCTTTAAGAAAAAAATACGAGCGTATGTAACTTACTGGAAAACTGACCGCTTAAAGAAAAAGTATAAAGCCAGGTCAGTCACCGTTTGCTATCCGACAACAGGCGGAGAAGCGCGGGTCGCGCAGATGATGGAGTGGACACGGGATGAACTGAAAAAGACGCATGACTCGCGTGAGTTTGGCAACATGTTTGTATTTTGTGCGTTGCCGCAAGTATTTGACAGTGAATGGTTGCTACTCTCTGATGTGTGGGTGAGGCCGTTTCAAGGAAAAGCGGGTAAGTTTGCGCTCTTGAGTTCTAACGAGTGGTAGGTTTTTGCGAGATGCCTATGGATTGATTTAGCAGTTGAGGATGTGTGGATTTAAGTTCTACGTCTTCAAGTTAATTTACGTTAAACAGAAGCTACAAAGGTGAGTTATTGGTTATCCAATATGCGGATGGTGGCATCCCAACTGAGGGGTTTTGAGGAACTATCTGATTTTCCAGAGAGAATATTTGATTGTCCTATATTGACAAAGAGGAGCTTATTCGGATGGTTTTTGTCCATGAGAAAGTATACCTGGTTGCCTTTATATTTTGCATTATAACAATTCTGGAATGCCTGTATTATTTCGTCTCGTGACATGTTAGCTGTATTTTGTATGGAGATAACTGCATACTCATAACCTGCGGGGGCAGAAGCGTATATAGCCTGTTTATCTGAAATCGTTTCCACTTGGCACTCATTGCTTGATGCATCAGGAATGACTATCTTTTTAATTGCTTCTGTGATAGAGTCATTCGGGTCTTTAGTCATGACTTTAACATAGATGCTGTCTTCTGGCGTTGAGCCTGTGGAGAAATATACCATGTCCCCTGTTTCCTTCGGGGTATAGTTGTTTGCATAATCAAAACTAATTCCTAAATCAGGTGAGGTAAATGTTTGTGAAGACGGCGTGGGGTTATAAGAGAGTCTGGATGCTGGTTGTGGAGTCGTCGAATAATACGGCATAGGCTGTTTAGTGGTTGATGGGTTGGATTGTATGACTACGAACGCTGCAAGAAGAACTAGGAGCACTCCACCAATAAGCACTGCGTTTCTTAGCATTGGATTGATTGGGTTGTTTAGTGGATGTGTTCTTTTCGCTGGCTTCATTGGATATGAAAAGTATTGCATACCCCTTTGGATTGATGCAATAGCTGTTCTAATAGTCGTGAGTATACCAAATAACCGCAACAGTAGATTTGTTATTCTCTTCGCTCGTTCTCCGTGTTGCACTCCTACAGAACAACGCACACGTTTATCTTTAACTTGACATGTTGGGGTGGGTTGTCTTGCGGGTCGGGCTTCCCACAAGACAACAGGCGGGGTAAGTGTTTGATTGAAAAATATGTTCGGTCAACAATTGTACGCGATACGCAGCAAAGGGTGGGGAGGGTTGCGATTGCGGGCGCAGGGTTCCCGCAATCGCAACTGGTGGCATTGGTGGGGGTGAGGGCTGTCAGAGGCAAAAATAGCGCGTAAAAGGACTTGGGAAGTCGTTTTAGGTGATATTTTTAGAGGCTAGGGGACAATTCGGGGAATTGTTTTCTAGCCTCGGCCTCTGACAGCCCTCACAGGTGGGAGGATTGTTCTGACAATCTTAATGGTCATTTATGACGTACATGGTAAGTGTCTTTACAGCCGTTAATACATCCATTGGCAGGCTTGTTTAAAAGCTGCGTTATGTTCGGGTTATTTTACTTGTTCGTTGATGAAAACTACTCAGTTTTCCACTACCTTACCTTACCTATTGAAAGGCTTCGCCGTTTATGGATACTTACTCATTTGTAAATATTATTTATAAGTTCGCCTTTCGGCGTTTGCGCTAAGCGGTAGGAGCGCAAACGATTTTTTCAATTTCTATTTCTGTATGGCACACATAGCTTTTAAGTCACAAGAGGGCTTATTATATGGGTGTTACAAAAAAGAAGTACCCATAAACGGCGAAACTGATTTTTTCGGTTTTCTCTCCGCAGTTTCTACGGTTCATCTCTCTGTTCGTACCTGGTATCTCTTGCGAACAGGCGGCGGCGCGTTAGAACCTTTTAACCTACATCGCGCATAGACCTTTTGCGTCTCTTGCCTCGTTTTAACACCCTTTGTTTTAAGAGCTAGTTTATTGCTCGCCCTAGTTAAAGCTCTCGCTGTGGTTGGGCAGCCTTACACGGCAAAGTTACAAGTTTGCATATATTTCGATTAGGTTTGATACAGTTGTGAAGACAAAAGAAAACAAGGGGCTTGACAAAGTATAGGGGATTTGATACGCTTCTAATTGTTCAGACTAAAAGTGTTTTCAAGACTCCTCTACGGTGTTGAAAGCTCTTTTTTTTTGCTTCAAAACTGGTGTAGACTACTATCTAACATAGTAAAAAAACCTCATCATTGTCAATGGCTAATTGAAAGGCCACAAGATCAAAGCATACATAAATGTATCCCTCTGTCTCAAAAACCCTCAGAGTTCAACTGTAGTCTTTGGTGACAAAATAGAAACGGGGTAGCGGTGAAACTACCCTGTTTCTATCATTTACTTGAACTTATGGTTCGAGAGACACCTAAAAGACGCGCTAACTCTGCGGTTATTTCGTCAAGGTCATGGATATTAATAAACGGTGCTTGATCAGACAATTGTCTCAACGGCTATGCCGAGGGTCATCGCCGAGCTGCAAGGATTTGATCGTTATACCTGGGTCTCAACCGCGTACCTGCTCACGTCAACCGTGATGGTGCCGATCTATGGGAAACTTTCTGATCTATTTGGAAGGAAGCCT
>Ga0070717_10000350_pt1 | contig 29707 bp, 22 predicted proteins | sample LARL113metaG_FD_71366 | JGI IMG/M metagenome (GOLD analysis project Ga0070717, IMG submission 71366) | Corn, switchgrass and miscanthus rhizosphere microbial communities from Kellogg Biological Station, Michigan, USA - LAR L11-3 metaG | ecosystem: Host-associated > Plants > Roots > Rhizosphere ...
GTTACTTCCGACAAAGGGGTTGACAATCGCTCCAATCAACGCTAACGTGAGTTCACGCGGTGGGCGTTGGAAGGAAACTTCGCAACTGCTACGCCGCGGGAATCGTAACCGCGCCAAGATCGACCAGCCTGCTGCAGTTCATTGCACTGGCCGGCAACCCGACGACTTCCCCGCGGGATCGGAAACGCATGCTAATTTCCCCGGCCGGCTTTCCGCAGCAGTCCCCGAGTCGTAAACAATGGCCGAACTTCTTCATCGGAACTGCCGTAAGTGGGGCTCACCTGGTCCGCTGTTCATCGCAGTGTAAGAAGAGAGTGACGCTCAATCCTTGATTTGCAAATACATTGCTCGGAGCGCATCTCCGCGCGCCATCATGGAAACGCAGATTACTTTTCTGTAAGTCAGCATGATAGGTGTGCGTTGTATCGCGCGATGACTTAGCTCCGTGCGCGTCTCGTGTCGCGGGCCCGCCAGTTAGCAGTCGTGCCGTTGTTATGTGACTATCTAACCTTTAGCTTAGGATTTGTCATGCCAAATGTTCACGAGATCATTCCGGATACCGATGCCAGGCAGCATCTAGCGACCGCGCACTCTCGTGCGGTGGGAGTCGTACGGCCGCCCAAAGAGATGACGATCCAGGATTTTCTGAGGCTTCTGGGAAGACGGCGCGGACTGATCGCCATGGTGATCATGGTCGTTCTTTTCGCGGCGGTCATCAGGTGCGCCAGCACCACGCGGATGTACAAGGCATCGGCGAGCATACAAGTTCAGAAAGATAGTGTGGATGCGTTAAGCCTGAACGAAATGATGGGTCCGAATGCGCAGCCCCCCGATGCAATGGAAACCAACCTCACCCTGCAAACGCAGGCGCAGATCCTGCAATCGGAAACGCTTGCCCTGCGAGTCATCGCGTTGCTGCACTTGGAGCAGACGAGTGACTTTCGTCCAAAGTTCAGCGCGATGGGATGGCTGATCAGCCTGTTCTCACCGGCAACTGCGAGTGATCCGCCTGGAGCGGGCCTGGATGAATCTCCGGGCAGGAGAGTCCACGTTGTGAAGGTATTCGAATCAGATTTGAAGGTGAAACCTGTTTCGGGTACGCGGCTTATCTCGATTGAGTACCTTAGCTCGGACCCGAAGATTGCTGCCGCCGTCGTGAATTCGCTCATAGAGAATTTAATCGACTACAACTTTGAGACGCGGCAGGGAGCTACACAAAAGGCGTCAGGTTGGCTGGCGAATCAGCTTTCGGATTTGCGTCAGCAGAGTGAGGACCTGCAGGCCAGGGTGGTAAGCATGCAACGCGATTCGGGAATGTTCTCAGACGGTCAAACGGACGCGCAGGGCCGGCAGCAGGTGTATGCGCCCGCGTTGGACCGTTTACAGCAGACTAGTGTCCGGTTGGGAGAAGCGAAGTCGGCGCGCATTCTGAAGGGAGCGCTTTACGAGGCGGTGAGGCAAGGAGATCCGGAATTGATTTCCAGCCTGGCGGGAGCGGGATCTCTTCAAGGCTCGACTTCCGGTCTCGCCGGATCGCTTTCGCTTCTGCAGAACCTGCGCGGGCAGGAAGCACAGACGCAGGCGCAATTGAACGAGCTGTCAGCGAAGTTCGGTCCAAATTATCCAAAGATCGAGGAATTGCAGGCAGGACTGGCGGGCACGCAGCGAGCAATTCGCGACGAGTCTGCGCGGATTGCCGCGCGCGCCAAAAATGATTACGAGGCTTCTGTCCGAGTTGAAGGCCAGGAGCGCGCGGACTTCGAGGGCGAGAAGAAGCAGGCTGAGACATTAAACAGCAAGGCAGTGGAATACGAAATTGCGCGCCAGGAGGCTGCCCAAAGTCGCTCGTTGTACGAGAGTCTTCGCGGGCGTCTGAAGGAAGCCGATGTTGTGGCCGGGCTCCGCTCGAGCAACATTGCGCTCGTGGATGCAGCGCATGTGCCCGCCAAGCCGGCAAAGCCGAACGTGCTGATGTATGCAGCGGGGGGCATCGCCGGGGGAGTTCTGCTGGGCATTATGGCCGCGTTGCTACGGGATGCGACCGATCATCGTATCCACGATATCGGCGATGCGAAGGCGCTGATGGGGGGAGCGCTCATCGGATTCGTGCCGCACCACAGCGGCCTGGTAAACCGAAGCCGTGCTCTTCGGCTCCTTACACGCACAGCAACGACCGCCGGAAGCGCAAGCGGTGTTGCCCACAACACGAGTGCTGCCCTCATTGCGCAACTCGAGCCGCATTCCGCATTTAGCGAGTCTCTGCGCTCGGTGCGGACGGCCATTGAGCAGACGACTCTGTGCCAGCGCCCGCCCCAAGTCATCCTCGTCACCAGTTCTGTTCCGGGGGAAGGCAAGAGTTCTCTTAGCCTCAATCTCGCGGCAATATATGCCCAAGGCGGGCGCAAAGTGCTGCTGGTGGATACAGACCTGCGTACGCCAACTCTGGGGCGGCGGCTGAATGTGAACGAGACCTGCGGACTATCATCCTTGCTGTTGCATGAGCACGGTCCCGACACCGCGACTCCGATCCGTATCGCGCTCGATGGACGGGTGATGCTGGATGCGATCCCCGCCGGCCCCATTCCAGCGTATCCGACCGAACTGCTGGCCTCGGACGAAATGGCTCGTCTTCTGGAAGAGTGGCGCCGTGAGTACGACTATGTTCTCCTCGACAGCGCGCCGCTGCTGCCGGTTACGGACTCCGCACTCTTGTCGAAGCTTGTCGACTACACGGTGGTGGTGGCGCGACACAAGATGACGGACTTGCGCTCCATAGAGAGGACCTCGGAACTTCTCCAGTCGCGAGGGATCTATCGCGCCGGAGTTGTCATCAACGGAATCCAGGCCGGGAGCGGTGATCTCTACCGTCACTACGGGTACAATCATTCGGCCTATTACGGAGGCAGAATCAGTGCGTAACATCTTTTTGCTCGCTTGCGTCCTTTGCCCGATGTTAGGCGGAATATGTGCCGCGCAAAATGAAAGCCTGTTGATCGGGCCGGGAGACATGGTACAGGTAGATGTCCTGGACACGCCCGAGATGTCGCAGCAGGTGCGCGTCACGGATGCGGGCGAGATTCCGCTTGCCTATCTCGGCACGATTCATGTGGCAGGCGACACTCCGGCAACTGCCGCGGCGCGCATCCAGCAAGCGTTAACGGAGCGCGGCATCATGCGGCACCCGGAGGTGACCGTGCGAGTCCAGGAGTACGCTACGCAGGACGTTGCTGTTCTCGGCCAGGTACATTCCCCAGGTAGTTATCCCCTTGCGACGCCACAAACAATTCTGAAGGTGCTGTCGCTCGCGGGAGGTGTTCTCGACATAGCCGATCGGCGCATTGTTGTGAAACGGCGTGCGACGCAGGAACAGGTCGATTACTACCTGTCGAACAATCCGTCGCAAGCGTTTGACGCCATCGTGATGGTGCACCCGGGTGACACGGTGCTGGTCTCGCGAGCCCCGGTCGTATACGTGCTTGGTGACGTGAACCGACCGGGAGGTTATGCGATCGCGACCAACGATTCACATCTTTCGCTTCTGCAGGCGCTGGCGATGGCCGGCTCTGCCAGCAAAACATCGGCCCAATCGCGTGCGCGCCTGATTCGTAAAACGCCCCATGGTGTAACCGAGACAGCGCTGCACCTAGATGAGATTGAAAAGGGCAAGCGCGATGATATGGAGCTTCAACCCGACGACATTGTCTATGTGCCGTTCAGTTATATGAAGAACCTGGCTGTCAACAGCGCATCCATTGCAGCGTCCACCGCGGGAGCGGCGATGTATGGGATTCACTAAGGCTAACCGGGATAAGTACGGCACTGCGGACGCGCCGCCAATACTGTATGTCTTTCTACGACGTTTAGGTTGCCACAAGTTTGCAGCGTGTATATTGCTTATGCCGAGTTATCAGCAATTCGTGCACGGCCAGTCGGCGCTCGCCGGGCGCACATCCTCTGCCGGAGCGGCACGGATTGCCGAGGAGGCAAAAGACGAGAGGTGCCTCCGCATGGTCAGTCCGCAGTATCCGTCAGGTATTGCCGCGGGAACGCAGGAAGTGGTTCTTCGGGTGCTTATCGACAACCGTGGAGAGGTTCACCCACTGCAACTGGTTTCAGGTCGTCACGAATTCGAGAACGAAGCCATGAACGCGCTACGCATGTGGCGATATCGGCCGTTCACGCATGATGGCCAGCCTATCTCGATGGCGATGGATGTGCGGGTGCGGTTCGTGCCGGGCGTTCCAGCCGGCTCCGTTACGCATCCGTCGCATTGAACGGCCAAGACAAAATGGAGATTCGCGTGGCTAAACATTCTCGCAGAAAAAGCGTTCTGCTGGTCGATCTGGGTGCATCCATGGGCGGCGTGGAGGCGTACCTCGAGGCTTTGGCAAAGATACTGGCCGAGGACATGGATGTCCACCTTCTGTGCGTCATGCGAGAACTCGAGGAGCGGCTGCAACCGTGCGGAGTCGAGGTGGTTCGCATTCCCAAGTTCTCGCGGGTCCGTGCTCTTCGTTTTGCGACCGCGACGCTGGCAATGATGTACCTCGTTGTTCGCCACCGAATCGAAATAGTACAGATCAACGGCTTTCTTGAATCTGTATTACTGGTTCCCATCCGGCTTTTACTTAGAGACGCTTTCTACACGCGACACGGCCCGTTCGAACTGGATCTTTTCCCGTGGTACAGGAATCCTGCTAAGTACGTAGCGCGCGCATTGTCGCGGTATTTAGCGCACCTGGCAACACGGATCATCTGCGTTTCAGATACCGTGGGCCGGCTGTACAGACCGATTTTCTCGCCCGGCCGCGTGGTCGTGATCCCGAACTGGATCACGGCCCTGCCATCGCCAAGAACTTATCCCGCGCAAGAACCGCAGCCCGTGCGCATCGTCTGCATCGGCCGCCTGGAGAAATACAAGGGAGTGCAACTGCTGATTGACGCCGGGCGGGACATGACCGGCGTTGAAGTTACGGTTGTCGGAGATGGCGCATACCGGCAGGAGCTCGAAGCACGGGCGGATGGATTGAATGTTCGATTTGCAGGATTTCACCAGGACCCGACTCCTTTTTACCGGCAGGCCGATATCTTCGTGATGCCTTCATTCGGACCGGAAGGATTGCCGATGGTCGCGCTGGAGGCAATGTCGCAATCACTGCCATGCGTATTCAGTGATCTTCCTGTGCTTCTTGAAATTACCGATGGCGGGCGCGCGGCAGCGATCTTCCGCCGCGGGGATGTGGACGATCTTAAGGAAAAGTTGAACCTGCTGCGCACTAATCGCCAAGTACGCGAGCGCCTGGGCAGGGCAGCATACGAGATTGTCAAACGGCGGTACCACGAGCCCGTGGTGCGGCGCGCCTATCTGCAGGTGTTTTCGTCACCCGAACTTTCACCCGAGCCTGCGAACTGAAAAAACTCTCCATTGTTCCAACTGATCGAGGACCCATGCCGACCTTCAGCCTGATTGTGCCGACCTTTGGGCGCGCCGACGAACTGAACCAACTGTTTACCTCGTTATGCGAACAGAGCCCTTCAACTATCGAGGTGATCGTAGTCGATCAGAACGATGACGATCGGGTCGTACCATACCTGGAGCTTCTTGGTTCCGGCATCGCCAAGCAGCACCTCCGGGTTAGCAAGAAGAGCCTTTCAAATGCCCGCAATGTGGGTCTTGCACACGCTTCAGGCGAGTATGTTGCATTTCCCGACGATGATTGCTGGTATCCGTCTGGTTTATTGCCGAGGCTTGAGCGGTGGTTTGATGATCATCCGGATTACGACATCCTCGCCGTGGGCGCCGAGGACGAGGCAGGGCTGGTAAGCGGGAATCGGTGGCCGCAGGACCATTGTGATATCAGGCCGCACAACTCTTTGCGCACTACGTTTTCAAATAGCCTTTTCCTCAGGCGCGGGTCATTGTCGAAAGAAATTCTTTTCGATGAAACGATGTTCAGCAGCGAGGAAACGGATTACGTTCTCCGCCAGATTCGCGCAGGTTGCCGGGGCCGGTTCGATCGCGGACTGCACATCTGCCATCCGCGCCGCGACATGCTCAGCGGAACGGTGTCGCACCGGCGCGCGGAGCGATATGGGCGGGGAATGGGACAGCTGGTGCGGCGCCACTCGCTCCTCTTTCTATGGGGTGGTCTTCTGGGATATGAGTGTCTTCGCGCCGGCATGGTTGCGGTACGTGGGAATTTCTCCGGCGCAACCTTTTGCCTGGCGCACGCGTATGGCATATTTCGAGGCTTCTTCGCATCGGCACAACAGGAAAGACGTGGCCATTGGTCTCCCCACTCGAAAGTCTAAGTGAGATATGTCAGCCGGGATCGACTGGCGAGGAGTTATTCAAACTAAAAATGGGACCTGATCAGAGTTCGGCAAATCGCGGGAGCGCATTCACCCGGCGCATGATGCTTCGTTCACTCGCCGGCATGCTGACGAGCGCGGCCGTGGCGGACGCGAAGGTGCCGGCCGTCGCGCCCCCAGGCGCGGGCGAGTTAAGCATGGCCGGGCGCCTGGCCGGCATCTTGTTATCGGTATTCACTGGCATGCACCAGGTGCGGTTCGAACCAGAGTCATCTGCTTTGATCGCCGCCACGTTCGGGATCATTGCAGATGGCAACGATTTGAAATTCTCCAGCCGTTTGCGGCCGACGCCAGAGACATTCGATTTTTCATTTGGAGACGCGGTCGTGTCCTGGGCCGATGAGCACCACCTCAAATTCCGCGGACATTGCCTGGTGTGGTGGAATGCGTTGCCGCGCTGGTTTGGGTCGTACGTGAACGCAGCGAATGCGCGTGAAGTGCTGACGACGCACATTTCAACGGTTCTTACACGGTATCGGGGAAGGGTGTACTCATGGGACGTGGTAAACGAACCGATCTACCACGACAACCGGCCTGATGGCTTGAGGAAGCGGCCCTGGCTGGAGCTTCTTGGACCGGAATACATCGACCTGGCATTTTGGACCGCTGCTGCTGCGGATCCCAAGGCGCGCCTGGTTCTGAACGAGTGCTATATCGAGCACAACACGCCGGCGGAAATCGCGCGGCGCCAATCTCTGCTGGCTCTGGCCACCCGCTTGAAGAAGGCCGGGGTGCCGGTTTCCGCAGTAGGCATCCAGGGGCACCTTCGCGGCTCTACGCCACTTGACAGGCCCGGGCTCACAAGGTTTCTCGAAGAGACTCGCAGTTTAGGCCTGGAGATCATGGTTACGGAACTCGATGTGGATGATGTAGGCGTACCGGGGCCGCAGGTCGCGGCCGCGGCGGCGGCCAAGATCAGCGAGTTCCTGGACATCGTGAGTCCCTATGTCTCGGCGATCACCCTGGAGGCTCTCCGCAATGAGCCGTATTCGAATGCGAAAGGAAACGGCAATGCACACACTCAGAACCTGTTCGATGAAGAGTTGAGGCCGACGCTTGCGTACGAAAGCATGGTTCAGGTGCTAGAGAAGTGCGCTCACAAAACGCAAGCTGCGAAAGGCAGACGCCCCAGGCTGAAGACCACAAGCCAATAAACCGGAGCCGCTGCCCACCAGAATCAAAACCTGGAGGAAACCGAACCACACATGAGGGTTATCGATCAACCACTGGAGTTGCCGGGCTTGGCGGCGAACTTGCCGCTGTTTCGCACCGCAGGCGTTCATCAGGCGCCCACGCGGATCTCGCGGCTGTTGCTCACTTACCTATTGCTTTGGCCGCTGCTTTGCTTCGTGGCTAGGCAGGCCCCGTATTTCTCCGGGCCCGCACGTGACGCGACTTCCTTTCAGCAGGGAAGATCGGCAGGAGAGGGCTCGGATTATTGGCCCATTTTTTACCTCCTCATGGCTACGGAAGCCATGTTTGCGGCCAGTTGTGCTCGGGGAATCCTGAGCGTGCTGAAGAGAAATCCCTTCGTACCGGCTGGACTTGCCCTCGTGCTGTTGTCTGCACTGTGGTCCGGGTCAAGATCGAATACGTTGCACCTCTGGCTGCAACTGTCGATCTCCACTCTGTTTGCGTGCTATCTCACGGTGCGAATGCGCACGGAACAGCTCATGCGCCAGTTCATGTTTGTCGGCTTAGCCGCTTCATTGTTGAGTGTCCTGTTTGTCTTTGCGCTGCCGGGCTATGGGATCTTCGCTGGCTACGCCGGCGGTGCGTGGCAGGGAATCTGCAATCACAAAAATACTCTGGGCCTCAGCATGGTGTATTTGCTTACCCCGGCGTTGTTCCTGGACTGCCGTCGCTGGCAGCGGGCTACATATATCCTCCTCGTTCTCTTTCTGATCGCGATGAGCCAATCCCGCGGTGCGTGGCTCTACACCCTTGGCGTTCTGTCGTTCGTAGGTTGCCTGCATCTCGTTCGACGGCTGAAAAAGCATGAGTCGCTGCTCCTGGTCATGATTCTCTGCCTGTTGTTCGCCGCGGCCGCTGTGGCCGCTTCCACGTATTTCGACACTGTTACTTCGGCGCTTGGGAAGAACGGATCCATGAGCGGAAGGTCCGACATTTACAGAGAGGTATGGATCTCCGTCGGCAAGGCCCCGATTCTCGGCTATGGATACAACGGCTTCTGGGGTGTCAGCCCCGAGGCCGCACGCGTCGGGCTAAGCATCGGATGGACCAACATCGGATACTCGGAAAGCGGCATCCTTGAAGTCTTACTGCAACTCGGATTTGTGGGGGTCGCACTTGTTGTGTGGATGATCGTCAAGGCTTGGATTCAGGGAATCCGGCTCCTGCGATCTCCGCACTATAGTCCCAGGCTGGGATGGTTCCTGACAATTCTGCTTCTCGCCGCACTGACGAACATCGATGCGGGCTGCCTCTTGGCCACTGGTACCTTGGATTGGTTGATGATCCTGATCGCGTGCATCGGACTTGATGCTGAGGCGCGCCGAGCTCAGGACGCAAAAGTCAACAACCCACCCTTCGCCCGTCCGTCTTTGCAGGAGTTTTTGAGGGATTCCGGTGTCCCTGCATCCACATTTCCTCCTCTTGCCGACGCTTCCATCCAGCAGTAGCTGGCAGGCGAAATACTTCCAAGCGCTGAAAGCCCGTCAATTCGACGCAGCGCACAATCCAACGATATCCGGACAGTAGCGGAGATGGCAAGGTTGAGAATGGCGAAACAGGACGGAAAAAGGATTCCTTCTCTCGACGGACTTAGAGGCCTGTCGATCGTTGCAGTCTTGTTCACTCACATCACGTCTCATTTCCCGCACAGCATCCTGCACGTACGATTCCTGCGAATGGTTTCCGCGGGTCTCGGTTACTTCGGCGTAACAACCTTTTTCGTAATCTCCGGCTTCCTCATCACAAAACTGCTGCTTAACGAGCGCGAACGTACTGGCAGGGTCAGCCTCGGGGGCTTCTATCGCCGTCGCGCTGTGCGGATCCTCCCGGCGTTCCTGCTCTACGTGGCATTCGTTGTCTATTTTGGTCACCCCACGGTCGTGCAACAGCTCTATGCATTAACCTTTACTACCTCGTTCGCCTTCGAACATGCATATCGGCCTCTGCAGCAGCTTTGGTCGCTCTCTGTCGAAGAGCAGTTTTATCTCGTCTGGCCGCTCCTGATGGCGCGCAACCTCCTGAACGCACGTCGCGCATGCTGGTGGGCAATGATCGCATGCCCGGTCCTTCGGTTGCTGCTGAAGTTATACGGATATCGCGGCTATAGCATCTTGGGCCCAGCGATCCTTGACTCACTTGCCGCCGGATGCCTTCTAGCGTTCTACCACGATAAGGTCCGCAACTGGGTACGGCGGCTGTTGCCCTCCGGCTTGTTCTTTGTCTGCGCTTGCATCGCTACGGTTTGTGTCGCGCTGGTCTTGTACCGGTTAGGCGTGGTTCTCCTTTTTGGTGTCGTTCCATGCATGTTGGCCGCAACAATTGCAGCCGCAATCGAGCGCAAGGACCCCGTCCTCAATGCGGGACCATTAGCTTGGTCCGGACGGCTGAGTTACTCGCTCTACTTGTGGCAGCAGCCCATGCTTCTCATGGATGGACCGCTGGATGTCGTGGCTGTGCGGCTGCCGCTTGCGTTCCTGGCAGCATTGATCTCCTACCGCTTTGTCGAACAGCCCGCGCTTCGCATGCTCGCCCGAGCACCTCGCCAGTCGGTGACGATCTACGCTCCGCCCGAGGAAGTCCCCGACACCTCCCCATGTTCAAGCCCATTGAATTCATAACCTCATTCCGAAGGAGCTAATCATAATGCGAGAAAAGCACACTTACGGGTACATACCTCAACTCGATGGGCTTCGCGCGTTTGCCGCAACGCTTGTTCTCATTCAGCATTCCGCGATTGATTTCACGGGAGTGCGCGCCTTCGGGCTCATCGAGCACTACGGAATGGCGGGAATCCAGCTTTTCTTTGTGTTATCTGGTTTTCTTATAACCGGGATTCTCCTCGATAGTAAGGACGATCCGCGCTACTTTCGCAATTTTTTCATGCGACGGGGATTGCGCATCTATCCCCTGTACTTTGCATCCGTGGCCATGATTATGTTGGGCGCCGCCATGATGAACAGGTTTGCCGGAGTCCAATGGTGGATTTATCTCCTCTACCTATCGAACCTGATCACGTCGTCTGGAAAGCCGCCGGCTGCACTAGGGACAATGTGGTCGCTTGCAGTTGAAGAGCAGTTCTATTTAGTCTGGCCGTTCTTTGTACGGAAAATGAGTGCCAGGACGATCGAGCGTGTTGCGGTCGTAGTGATTGTCGGCGTGATGGTACTTCGGTTTCTCAACGTGTTGGCGTTTCACAACACGCTCCTCCAACTCGATGCTTTGGCCGCTGGCGCCCTCATCGCATGCCGGCGCAATCAACTGAGCCTGGTGAAACGATGGGCTTTTGTCGCCGCCTGCACATTTCCTTTAGGCTTGGCTCTGCCGCACGGAACGCTCAACGAAATCTCGCGCGAGTTCCAGGTTCTTTCGGCTGCCGGCATACTTATCGCACTGTTGACAGCAACCGAGGGCTCGTGGGTGGTCAAAGTGTTCGGCAACGCTGGCATGCGTTATGTCGGGAGGGTGAGCTACGGTATATACGTCCTCCACTCTCATGTCTTCAACGCATTTAGGGCAACTGCTCTCCACGATCGTGTGGTCCGTAGTAACTCGCTCTGGCAAGCGAGCTTGTGTCTTCTCGTGGAATACGCAGCGGTCCTGGTTATCGCCAGCATATCGTTTTATGCATTCGAACGACCATTCCTTCGTTTAAAGCGCTACTTTGAGCTATCCGCATCTGGACAGGGGAAAGGAGACCTTGTGCTGAGAGCAAGCAGCGAGAGCCCGGAGCTAAGTGCGCAGAAGGCCTGAGGAAAGCGTAAACGCCTTCGGCGGCAAATACCTATAAAGTCGCGCTATCGCTCTGTGCAATATTAGCGGCGGCACCTCGTGATCGAGGATTTCACTAGCCTAAAGGTAGGTTTAAATGATCAGAGTTGGCTACGACGCTCAAGCGTTTTTATCTCAAAATGGCGGTACGGGAAAGGGCGTGCAGTTGCGAAACCTGGTAGGACCATTTCTCGATAGCTTCGTGGGCTTTGCGTCCACGGAACCCAACGGCTCGGGCCTGCCGCTGATTCGTGAAGGATTCGCTGGTCATAATATGTGGCAGCAATTCTCGCTGCCCGCCTCGCTGCGACGTCACGGCATCGATGTGTTTCTCGCACCGTACAACGTGGCGCCCCTGTTCCTGCCGCGGCACGTCGAACTAGTCCTTGTGTTGCATGACACGATTCCTTTGAAGGGCTATCGAAAGCCGGATCTCCGCGGCAGGCTGATGGACGCTTACCGCCGGTGGCTGATTCCGCGCTCGGTTGCTCGCGCGACAATCGTGCTGACCGTTTCGGAACATGCACGCTCTGAAATCTTGCGCGCATACCCGCGAAGCGACGTACGGGTCATTCCGTGCTCCATTTCAGCCCGGTGGTTCAGCCCGCGTGGCCTCGAGAGCCGCGCAGGCTATGTGCTGATGGTAACTTCAAGCGCCCCGCACAAAAATGCCATGGGCGGACTGAAAGGATATGCCCAATACGCGCGGCGCGCAGGCGCGGGCGCTCAGCCCCTGAAGGTTGTGGGGCTGGGCGGTTCGGCTGAACCCTATCGGGAAGAGATATCCGCACTCGGTGTTTCGCAACTGGTTACATTCCTTCCGTACATCTCAGAGGAGGAACTGCTGGCGCTGTACCAGGGCGCAGGGGCCCTTTTGTTTCCGTCGTTTGCTGAGGGTTTTGGGATTCCTTTGCTCGAAGCCATGGCGACCGGAACGCCTGCGGTTGCCGCGCGTGCAACCTCCTTGCCGGAGGTGGGAGGAGATGCGGTGGTTTTCTTTGATCCGGCAGATGAGTTCGACATCGCGAGTGCGTTAGAGAAGGTCCTTGGCGATCAGGATCTAGCTCGGTTGCTTGCCAGTCGAGGGCTGCAACGCGCACAGGCTTACCATCCCGACACAGTGGCACGACAGGTGAGGGAATTCTGGCAGGAGGTGGCCGGGATCGCGGTAACTCAAAGCCCCGAGTCGCCAATCAGGGAAGCCGCTCCTATCGAGCTGGAAAATCTCCCTGCGGTCTAGACGATCGATTCTTTATCTGCTTGCAATCGACAGGAGCATGTCTTGCGATTTGTTCAACTCGACGGATTACGAGCGTTAGCTCTGCTGATGGTATTCCTGCTCCATCACTCTCTGCTGAAGAGTGGTTGGGCGGGAGTAGACATCTTCTTTATCCTTTCAGGATTTTTGATCACGGGAATATTGCGCCGCGAACGCGATGATCCCGCGTTCTCGAGAACCTTTTACACCAAACGCGCGGCGCGGCTTCTGCCTCCTCTGCTGTTACTTTTCCCTGCGGTTCTCGTCATGCAGCGGCACTTCGCGGTGGGCTCGCTCGGTTATCTGCTTTTCGGCGGAAACATATTACAGCTAACTCGCTATCGAATTGCGGAGTTATCTCCCTTATGGTCGCTCGCAATTGAAGAGCACTTCTATTTTGTCTGGCCATTTGTCATTCGGTACCTGCGGCGAGAAAGCGTGCTTCGCGCCTGCATCGTGATCGTGGCTGTCTCGCCCATTGCGCGGGCGGTGGGCACGCTCATTTGCCGTCATTGGTGGTGCCCCAGCACCGGGTGGGACAATCCCATTTTTCTCCTCACGCCCTTTCGCATTGATGGGTTGGCAGCTGGCTCTGCGCTGGCGTTGTTGGTGGAAGGGGATCGACGTCCGCGGGCACTCGCACATTGGTCCTGGGTGGGGAGCGCAGCGGCAGCCACGCTGTTCCTTACGGCCGAACTTGCAGACAAGACATTCCGGCGAACGACGGATAGCCTGCTGTTCAACTCCATCGGCTACAGCCTCGTTGTTGCAGCTTCGTTTTTCTTGCTCGCCCATCTTGTACTGAATCCCCGCTCGCGGATGGCCCGCTGCTTGTCGGTTCGACCGATCGTGTTTATAGGCACGATTAGCTATGGGTTCTACCTTTACCAGGAGGCGGTGATGAACGGTGTGCGTTCGATCGCCGGGCATGGCGTTTCCCTCCGAACTTTGTGCGTGCCTGATTTCATTGCGACGGCCCTGGTGGCGGCACTGTCGTTCTATCTCCTCGAGAAGCCAATGATGCGGAGAGCAAAATTGTTGTTGAGCAGGACCGCTGCCAGGCTGCCCGCGGGCCGGTCGACTCGGACGGCCATCGAAGTCGCAGCCATGGAACTGGAACAGAGCTGATTTTATGAAGGGAGAGATCGTAATGCCGAATGTGGTGGTCTTCGCGGAACGCATGCTGCCTTCAACGCAGACCTTTATACCGATGCAGGTAGAGCAACTGCGGCGATATACGCCGACGTACGTCGGGCTGATTCCAGCGGGCCGTGATTATCCCATGCGTTCGCAGCCGATTCGCCTGACTGCAAACCGCTCGCGCACTTCCAGGCTGAGGCGTGAGTTCTATCGCTGGACCGGACTGGCGCCCCGGTTCCATGCCAGGATCGCGAACGCGCGGCCTCACCTCGTCCATGCGCATTTTGCCGAAGGCTCGTCGACTGCCGTGTTCCTGAGCAGGCGTCTGCGGGTTCCATTTGTGCTCCACTTGCGGGGAGGCGCCGAGTTGTTGCCGGATTCAGAACTGCGCCGGCATTTGTTCCAAATGCCCTACCTTGCTTATCGCCGGGAACTGTGGCGGCGGGCATCGCTCTTCATCTGCGTGTCAAATTACATCCGCGAGAAGGCTCTCAAGGCAGGATTTCCCGAAACAAAGCTTCGCGTCCACTACACAGGAATGAACTGCAACCTGTTTACGCCTGGTCTGCCCGTTGCGGAAAAGGATCGCCATCAGATTCTCTATGTAGGACGTCTCGTCGAATACAAGGGCTGCGACTACCTGCTGCGCGCGATGGCCAAGGTTCGGGAGAAGGTTCCCCGCGCGCACCTTGTGATCATCGGGGACGGGGAATTCCGCCCAACACTGGAGCGCCTGAACGGCGATCTTGGCGTGCATGCGCAGTTCCTGGGCGAGCAGAATCAGCAGACCATTCGGGGGTGGCTGGAGCGCTCACGTGTATTTGCTGGCCCCAGCATTACATTGACTGACGGGATGAGCGAGGCCTTCGGAAATGTGTTTTCTGAAGCCCAGGCCATGGGCGTTCCGGTGGTAAGTTTCCGGCACGGGGGTATCCCCGAGACGATGCGCGAAGGAATTACCGGCCTGCTTGCCCAGGAGCGCGACGTGGATCAACTCGCGTCTCACCTCATCCGCTTTTTGATCGATGACGCATTCTGGCAGCGGGCCCGTGAAGAAGGAATGGCCTGGACGCGTACCAATTTCGACGTGCAGACGCAGACAGCCAAGTTGGAGTCGATCTATGACGCCGTCATCCAGCAGTTCACGCCCGATGCCGTTAGCCAGCGTGCAACGATCGTTGATTGAAGTCATCCGCATCGTTCCGGTTTATACCAGCGAATGGATTGTCGACTCTCGATTACTTCGCACCCTGCTGCGGCAATGTTTCGTACTCTGTCCACGCAAACTTTGTCGAATCCGGCGCCCAACCGCCGGTATTTGCCGAGCCCTGGCCGCCAAAGAAGGTCCTCACCGTCGTGAGTTCGGCACCTTGCGCGGCCACACCATTGTCGAGACGCAGCAGCTTGATCTTTACGCCGTCGCCGATGTACGTGTGGTCCGGATGATCCATCGGGTAAGAGATGGTGTAAAGCCACTTGCCATCCGCCGATATGTGCGGGAACCAGTCATGCGCATTGCCGCTGGTGATCTTCTCGGCCAACTTGTCGCCTGGTCCCGCACCGTCGGCTGGCATGCGCCACCCATCCCACTTTCCTGAGCGATTGGAACAGAAGTAAATCCATTTGCCATCGGCGGAGTACTCAGGGCCATCATCCTGCGCCTTGCTTGTGGCCATCAGCAGCTCGCCGCTTCCATCTACATTGATCCTGTAGATATCGAAGTTATCTCCGTGATACTGGGCGTAGACGAGGTACTTACCGTCGGGCGACCACGCATGCAACCAGCCCAGATGAACCTCGTGCGCGTTGCTCCCGTCCGAATTCATCACGAAAAGCGAATTGTGAATATCCGCCGGAGTTCGAATCTTCGCTGCCGCTGGCGGGGTGATACCGGTGATGGCGATCTGTTTGCCATCCCACGACAGCGCATGATCATTGGTGGACATCATCTTCTGACTCACGTTGATCTTCTCGGGTTTCCCGCTGTCGGCGCCACTCACGGGAATGCGATAAAGGTCGCCTCCCATGTCGGAAACGATGTTCCTTCCGTCAACGGTCCAGTTGGGAGAATGCCACTCTCCCTCGATGCTGAAGATGGTCCTCGTGCTCTTTTTCTGCACGTCGTAGACCAGGAAATGCGTGCGGTATTTCGGAGCAACAGTGCCGGACTGAGTTGGATTCTGCGCGGAAACAGCCGCGAGCAGCGTCAGAAACATGCCCGAAAGCAACATAAAAGGGTGGCGGGATGATTTCACGATGGATCCTCCTCCTGAAATCGAGCCAAGCGTATGCGAATCAGGATGAGAAAGGTATAGCATAGGCTGCGATGGCAACCGCAGGGCCGAAAACGACTCGACGTCAATTCGTATCTCGAACCGCGCTCCTGAGCGGCGGTATAGGGCTGGGGCTGAATTCCATGAACACCAATGCGATTGCTGAATCCGCCACTGACAACGCATTCACTTCGTATCAGAAGCTCCGGCGCGAGGCTCTCTGGGGGCTCCTGGGCGATCTCCCATGGCAGCATGAACCTGCGCCGCCCAAGGTGGTGCGCACAGAGGAACATGACTCCTACACCTTGCAGCGTCTCGTCCTCGACTTGAACGGTATCGAACCTGTGCCCGCGGTATTGCTGATTCCGAAGCGACTCAAACGGCCGGCGCCCGGCCTTCTCTTCATCCACTGGCACGCGGGAATGTATGACCTGGGGAAAGAACAATTGATGCGGGGAACGAACGTGCAACCCGCGTATGCCCCCGTTCTTGCCGAAATGGGAGTGGTCACCCTGGCAATCGACAGCTGGTGCTTCGGCGAACGCCAGCACGATACGAACGGCCATCGAGGAGAGGAAGACACTTTCAAGCTCATGCTCTGGCGCGGCCAGGTGCTGTGGGGCATGATGATGTTGGATGAATTCCGTGCCTTTTCCTACCTGGCCAGCCGCGAGGAAGTAGATCCGCAAAGGCTCGGCGTGACGGGAATGTCCATGGGATCCACGAAGGCGTGGTGGCTGGCGGCACTGGAACCGCGGGTCCGATTGACGATCGACCTTTGTTGCCTGACCGACTACGAATCGCTGATTGCCGCGCACGGGCTCAGCGGTCACGGTGTGTATTACTTCGTTCCCTCGTTGTTGAAACAATTCGACACCGCGGGAATCAACGAGCTGATTGTGCCGCGTCCCCATCTCAGCGTTAACGGGCGAAAAGACCCCCTTGCCCCGCCTGCTGGTGTCGAAAAGGTTCGCGAAAAGATGTTGCCCCTGTACCGGCAGCACGGCCACGAAGAGGATTGCCGCATCGAGCTCTTTGATTGCGCGCACGAGGAAACTCCCGAAATGCGGAGCATGATCATCGAATGGATGCGGAGATATTGGTCGCCGGTTGATTAGAGTTTGTTGCGGAATGGTAGCCAGACCATGTCTGAAAACGAAAAGTACGATACCCATCAAAAGGCGCTATCCCTTAACCTCGATGAAACGATCTTTGGCTCATTTGCTGAAATCGGCGCGGGGCAGGAGGTGGCACGCTGGTTTCTTCGTGTGGGTGGCGCCTCCGGCACGGTTGCGAAGACGATTTCGGCTTATGACAAGGAAGTCAGCGACCGGCTTTACGGAGCCGGAACTCGCTATGTTTCCAAGCCGCGCCTGCAAGCCATGCTGGAGAGCGAGTGGGGGCAACTGCTGGCGCAGTTAGGGCCCACCCGTGGAGACGACGCCAGATTCTTCGCGTTTGTCGACACGATCTCCGCCAGGAACTACGCGGGAACCAATGACTGTCACGGGTGGGTGGGATTGCGTTTTCTCCGGCAGCCCAGGGAGGCGCCAAACGACGTAATTCTGCATATCAACCTGATGGATACCAGCAACCTGCAGCAACAGGAAGCGGTAGGCATTCTTGGGGTGAACCTGATTGATGCCGCGTATCATGCCCTCGCGTCAGCAAAGAAGTTTCTTGCCAGTGTCTTCCAGGAACTCGGAAGGGAGCGAGTTGAGATCGACATACTGGAATTGAGTGGACCGGCATTCGCTGATTGGAACCGGGATGAAGTTCATGCCCTTCTCGTTGTCGGCGGTTACGCCGAGGCTGTCGTATTTGCCGCAGACTATCAACTGGTTCCCCCGAACGAATTGCTCTACAAGCGGGCTCTGGTGTTGGCGCCAGGGAAGTTCGACACCGCAACAAGCCTTCATGCCAACCTGATCAATGACACTCTGGCAGAACTGACCGGAGAAGTATTGCGGGAGAGCAAAGGTGGACTCGGGTTGTTCTGTCTCTCTGTTGCCGGAAGCAGCGACCCAGGGAGAGAGGCATCCGTCCAGGAGATCGTGCAACACGTGGTGCTGCTTCGAAAGCTCGGCTATGGGGTGTTGCTGTTTCGCGCACAGGAACTCTATACCATGAGCGCGTTCGCGAATCGCTACACGAAATCACGAATTCATTTCGCGATCGGACTTACGGTGCTTTTACGTATCCTGCAGGACAGCTACAGAGATCTGGCAGGGGCGCTGCTGGAAGGCATCGCGCGGCTGTTCAGGCAAAATGTCCGGCTTTGTGTGTATCCGATGTCAGTTGAAGAACTGCGGGGACGGTTAACAGCAGATCAACTGACTGGATGGAGATGGAAAGAGACGGAGGGAATGGTCAGCGCTGAAAACTTGCATCCCGCAGGAGCGGTAGATTGGCTGTACCAATATCTGGTTGAGAGTAAATTTATCCTCGCGGCTAAACCGCGGCGAGACCCATAGGCGCTGACTGCGCAAACTTGGCTCTATTGCGGAGCCCCGCACATAGCGTCGAAAACACCGGTCTCGACGGTCGCCCCATGCTTCATCTGCACGAAGATCCTGTACCGCCCCACTGAAGGAAAACCGTACGGAAAGGAAACTTCGCTGGGCAGCCCGGAACCTGCATTTGCCATGTTCATCGCCGGCATCGAAGCGCCCTCCGGCGCCGTGTTCATGCCACTCTGCGGATTGGCCATCATGAACGCCGCCATGGCCATGGTTCCGTTGGGATGAACGTGCGCGAACACGGTCCCATCCGTTTTTACAAAGGCAGCATGTCCCAGCATGCCCATGTAGAGCGCCATGTCGCGCGCCGGCTTTCCCTGCGGATCCAGCAGCTCGAAGCGGAAATCGTACGGCGTCTTCGCCGTCAGGCTCGGCGGTACTTTCCACACCATTGTGTATTCATCCGGCAGTTCGAAGCGCTGTTCGCCATGCGCCGGACCGGCCGCACTCACCGGCGCATCCTGTCCCGCCGCATCGTCTCCGGCCAGCGCACGGCCCGCGATCCCCGGCAGCATCACGCTTCCCATCAACGTCTCCGGAAAGCCCTGCGAGTGCACCACGTCAGCGTACAGCCGATACTCGCCGGCCGGAACGGATGGCAGCTCCAACTGGAACTGGCCCGTGGTCACCGGATCGGGATGGAGATGATAGACCGCGTCCATCTGTGGCCAGCGAATCATGTAGAGGTGCATCAGGTGGTCGTGGTCAGGAATGAAATCATCCAGCTTGCGAAACTCCAGCCACCCCGGCTCCGACAGGTTCAGCGCCAGGACGTTGCCCGGCTCGAGCGCCGCCTTCATTTCCAGCGGCTTGTAGACATAACCTGAGTAGCCCGCCGCCTCCGCCTTCCACCACGCATTCCCGAGCACCACCGTGGAAACCAGCACCGCCACGGTGACCGCCATGACAGCGTAGCCGCGCTTCCGATTCGCCTGCGGAACGGCCGCCCCCGCCTTGAGCTTCGCTTCCCTGGCCGCGGCGCCCGTGATACCCACCATCCCAGCGAGCAGCAGCAAACCCAGCCCGGCGAGCCCCGCTCCCATGCCGGGTTCCATCGTTCGCGTCGCCAGCGCCGTGGCTGGAAAGGGAATCGACAGCGCCCCGGGTCCCTTCGCGCCGCTCACGGTAAACCGGATCTGCCAGGAGCCCGTGCGCATGATCCATAAATGTCCGGTGTACGATTGCGAATCGCCCGCCGCCGGCGTCATCGCGTCTGGCACTGGCGGATGCTGTGACGCCTCGCCCGTCAGTGGTACAGGCGTGATCTCAATACCCGTAATCCCTGGCATCTCCGACCGCACTTCTACCTCCGCGACGCCCGGAATTACCAGCGGCGGCCGGATCACCACGTTCAGTTGATACGGTCCCGCCTGCCCCTCGGCGTACACGTCCGGGCTGCCCACATGCGCGGGGGCCGCGATGCAAGCGAGCGCCAACCCCGTTGCGGCGAGCCACCGGGCCGGCTTCATCGTTGCACCTTCCGCATCCACTCGCCCAGCGTGAGCCCCAGCCACACGCTCACCGCCGCGTACACCATGGCCATCGACAGTCCCGGCCATACAGCCCAACCGTGTTCCGGAGCGACGAAATGCCTGGTGACGGAGGCCGCCCACGATGGAGTGCCGTAATCGTGCATGCCCGTGGCAAAGAACCGGTTGTCTGCCGCCTTGGTCATCAGGAAGTTCGCAAAGGGCCACTCCGCCGCCACCAGCGACAGCACAAACGCCGGCCCGCTCACGGCTGCGACCAGAACCTTTTTCGCCGCGCCGATTCGGGACCAGAGCAGGTCGAGCACCATGGCCGGCACAATTACAAGCATGGGAAACCTGGGCGGGACAAAGTGCGTGACGTTCTGATACACCGGTCCCAACTTGGGCGCCGCCGGGAAGAGCGGCAGCACCAGAATGGCCGTGATGACCACCGCCATGTAGATGCCCGCCAGCCAGGTCGCCGCCCAGCGGTGGCGCGATGCCTTCCAGGCCGCCGCGCAAATCAGAGGCGGCCCGATCGCAACCGCCAGGTATGCGCTCGCACGGTGCAGGTAGATGTCCAGCGTGTGCTCCATTACGAAGAACATCGCCAACTCCAGCGTCAGGCCCGCCACGAACAGAAACAGCGCCTGTAATCCGCCGTAGAGACAGCCCTCTTCGATGGCGCGGTTCATCGCCGCCGCAATCAACAGCAGGGCTCCAATCTTCACGGCAAATATGCCCAGCACCAGCAGCGCGTGCGGCGGGCTGATGATCTTCACGTCCAGTCCGTACGCACTGTGCCACCAGTTATCGAAGGGTGCAGACGTGAGCATGGCTACACCGCCCCACGCGCATAGGAACGCGCCCAGCGGGGCCGTGAATCCAAGCACGTGCACGCTGCTTTCGCGCAAGGGAGATGTCTTGCGGAATGTTGTGTCGAAGATCAGGTACCCGGTCGCAATGCCCGCCAGCACTCCGCACAAATAGATGGCGAGGTGCGCGGGAGTCCAGAAGGTGTCACGCCCGATGGAGCGATGCCACGATACATCCCACTGTCCGCCGATGGTCACAGATGTAACGGCCAAGGCGCAGCACCACAGGTACCACGGCACGCGCGCCTTCATTTCAGCCCGAAGGGAAGCAGGCTGGGTCAAGGTAGCCATAGCGACCTCCGCCTTCAGCATAGGGCAGCCGCCGGTGTGGTGCACGGAATTCCGGCTCTTGTGCGGCACTGACGCATCAATCCATGTCTATACTTCTGACAATCGCTAGCCAATGGAGCCCTGGAACGGCTTGGTCAATATCGGCTCGATCCGCCAGATTTCCACAGTTACGCCGGTAATCATGGGCCGAGATTTGGTCGAAAGCAAGTTTCACAATTAGAAACGTTTCGGAAGGTTCCTGGTACTTGGGGCTTTCAAAAAAAGGTACTTAGGTCGCATAATGGAGTTGCGAGGCTTTTTCCGTACGGGACCGGGCGGGATGTTTCAATTTGGGCCCGGGCTCCCATTGCAAAACTTTTGTGTTCTGCATCACTGGGTTTTTGGCTCGAATCAATGCATTTTGACGATATAGTCTGTTGTAAGTTTTCCACGCAGGCACTTCCACCCGGGCCCGACGAGTTCTGAAGGCATCACGCTATTTTTGTATGCGGATCGACGTGGATCTGGCCAGTTTGAGGAACCGATAAGCAGGAAGTGCGCCTCCTCCCCCTGGGGCGACGCATGGCAAGTATCCATGGTTGAGAGGAAGCTGACTGGATGAAATTGTCTTGCGTGTTGCTTGCACAACTTGCCTTGATCGGAACCGCTAGCAGCGCGTTCGCCCTGGACGCGACCCACCCGCTCCATCAGGCCAAAACCGCCCACCTGGTTCAGCCCCATCATCGGACGGTCCATCACGCAGCTACCGCAAGCGCCGCCAAGGCAGCCCCGACGCACCCCTCCGTTCGCATGGTACATGCCTCTCGCACCGTGGGCAGCGGCTCCGCGACCATTCGCCGCACCCGCCTCGGCGTGCATCGTCATCACTATTACGAGCGCTTCACTGCCAGCTCGTTCGCGGCCGGCAACATCTTCGCTGACGACGTCACCACGGGCGAGGATCCCATCGTTCGCCAGGCTGCCATTGATGCCCTCGGCGACATGAACGGCACAGCGGTCGTCATCGATCCCTCGAACGGGCGCATCCTGGCCATGGTCAACCAGAAACTGGCTCTCTCGCCGGGCGCCGAACCCTGCTCCACCATCAAGATTACGGTTGCCATGGCGGCCCTGTCGGAAGGCCTGGTCACCCGCGACACCATGGTGCAGTTGCCGGGTTTCCGCATGAACATGACCCAGGCGCTGGCCAAGAGCAACAACCTTTACTTCGAGGAACTGGGCCGCGAACTTGGCTTCGAGCGCGTGCGCCACTATGCCAACCAGTTTGGACTGGGCGAGTTGGCTGGTTACAACATCGAAGGCGAACAGCTCGGGGTCTATCCCGACCAGGCAATCCCTGAGGTGGAAGGTGGAGTCGGCCGGATGTGCAGCTTCGGCCAGGGCGTTTCGATGACCCCGCTGCAACTGGGCGCCTACGTCGCGGCGCTCGCCAATGGTGGAACGCTCTACTATCTGCAGCATCCCAGCACGCCTGAGGAACTCGCGGCGTTCGCACCACGCATCAAGCGCACCCTCGACATCGCCCGCTTCGTCCCCGATCTGCAGGACGGCATGGCCGGCGCGGTCGAATACGGCACCGCCCGCAGCCTGCGCGCCAGCTTCAGGGAATTGCCGGTCTTCGGCAAGACCGGTACCTGCTCGAACCTGGGGACCCGGTATGGCTGGTTTGCTTCCTACTCCGATTCTCCGGTCGGGAGCCTCGTGACGGTTTTCTTCCTGGAAGGCGGACGCCCCACCTTCGGCCCCCGCGCCGCCGAGCTGACCGGCGCCTTCTACCGCAATTTGTGGGACCATAATTATTTTGCCGAGAAGGCGCAGACTGCCGCTACGCTCGTGCCGGTCTCCACCACGGCTGTTCAGCCCGCGCAGGGCGTCGATCAATAGCTTCCCTTAACGTTTAGCTGGAAAAGGCCGCTCTCGAGCGGCCTTTGCTATTTGGTGCGCAAAGGCGACCTTGCAGTTTGGCTCGCCCCAAGAAGCCTGTGACCATCACATTCCCGAAAGCCTGAAACGGAGGCCCGCCCTCGTGCACTATCCATCGGGCGCGATGAAGCGAGCACATTTTCGGCGGAAATACTTATTACCGAAGTTTGCGCAGGAGCAACACACCTTAGTTTCATCACAGGCAACATGGTTCATGCCGGCTTAACTGACCAGCGATGAACGACATGCCTACATGAACCACTTTTTGCCCTGGGGGACGACCATGAAAGCCAGTTTTGCAGCAGTATGCGCTTCAGCAGCGGTAGTGTTGGTTTCTGCATGGGCAGAGAACCGGACTGTACCCACCCTTCACTCTGACTCGCTGGCCCGATATGAAGCCATCACATCGTATTGCGAGAAGGCCGACCCGGATTCGGCGTCGCTCTATGGGGCCAGATTGGCAGGTCTGACCCACGGCGTTAGCACGGATGAATTGTCGAATGATCGCAACTCGGCCAGATATCGCGAAGCGATGGACCAAGCCAATGGGGTGCTGTCGAAGGCATCGGAAGAAACCGGGATGCGCGGCTGCAACGAATTTCTGGCCGACAAATAGCCGCAGGCCGGTCCGGGCTTACGGCTTCGGCTGCGCTTCCACGGTTCGCAACAACCCCACCACTTTCGGGGCTCCGAGGTGGCCATAGTCCGTCGAGAGCAGGCCGAAGGTCTCCACTTCATCGTACTTGCGTCCGACCCCGCTCGATTGCGTTCCGTTGAGCGGCCAGTAGCCCCATGAAAGCAGTTCATTCTCCTGCAACAGGCGGATGAACAGCCGGAACCAGTCGGAATTGGGCCCGCAATTCAGGTCCTGGCAGGTCCCAAACTCGCCCACCCAAAGGGGAACGCCCGGCTCGGTATGCATCAGGAACCCGGCCCGTGCCTCATACGCCTGCTTCAGCTCCGCGTAGTTCGCGAATGGATGGCCCGCGTCGTAATAGCCATGGGGCGAGTAAACCAGCCGGTGAGCCACCGGCAATTGCACCGGCAGCTTGTCGACTCCGGTGAAGTTGGTCGAATACTCGGGCCCTTCCACCATGATCAGGAGGCGGGGATTGCTCTCGAGCACAGCCTTTCCGCCGCGCTCCGCCGCTCCGTGCCAGTCGAACTTCGCGTCGGGACCGCCCCAGGCCGCGCCATTGCGCAATTCGTTGCGCAGGTCCGCACCCACCACCCATTTCTGGTCTCGATAGCGGCGGGCAATCGTCCGCCAATCCGCCAACCAGTTCGCTTCCGGGTACTCGGCGTTGTACCAGAGCCCGTTGCCGTCGGTCTCACTGCAGCACCAGTCCGCGCGGCTCACGTGGTTATCCAGGATCACCATGATGTGGGCGCGCGCCAGCGCCCCGATCACCGCGTCCATGATCTCCATCGCATGCTTTCCTTTGAACTGCGGATTGGCGGAAATCGCATACTCCGGCGGCAATGGGTCGTGCTCCAGCGTTTCGTTGGCCCACGGCAGCCGCACCGAATTCACGCCGATGGCGCGGATCTGTTCGACAATCTTCGCCAGCGGAGCATGGTCCAACCCGCCGGGCACGTATTCCTTCTGATCGAATCCGTACCAGTTCACCGATGTCAGCCGGACGGCGTGCCCGGCGGCGTCGAGGATCCGATGGCCATCTGTATGCAGCGGCGGCACGATCTCACTCTGCTGTGCGCGCCCCTGTGCAATGCCGGAAACAAAGCATGCCGCGGCCAGCAGAACCGCCAGGCGTTCTGATTGTTGAGCCATGCGCCAGAGTATAAGCCAGCGGCCCGGCGAAGTGAGAATTCCCGCAAGTCGCTTTTACCCTCGCCCTGGTGCATTAGAACACGCGCCCAACTTGCCAGAAGAACTTGTAATGACCAGTGGCGCCTGCGGCTCCCCCTAGCTGGACGGGCCCGAAGATGGTATTCAGTACGATCGCAGCCGTGAAATCCACTGGCAGCGAAGACTCATGCGGCGGGAGATCGTAGATCTTGCCCGCTTCGGCTGCCGCGACAACGTAGACTCTCTCTCCCACCAGAGGCGGCAAAGTCCACAACGGGCGCAGATAGCCTGCCCGGAACAGGAAATACTGGTTCGTCAGGAACTCGTTTCTTCCGTAAGCGTAAAAATTCGGTCCGCCGCCTAGTTGGAAGGGAGGAAACCCGACTTTGTGATAGGTGAATGTGGTGCCGCCGGCGCCGGAGAAAAAGAGCGAGTTACGGTCCGTGACCGGAAAGAATTTCGTGAAGTGCGCTTCCGCCTCGGGAAAGCCGGAGGAGGCGCCGGGATTGGCATCGAACCACGAGCCGTTGATGGCCAGGTCGTGGCCCCGGCTGGGAATGATGGGCTCGTTCCGGTCATCCAAGTGGAAACGCAGGGATGTAGTTCCAACTCTGCCCTCCAGCGTTCCGTAAAGCAGGCCGCCGATCACAGGGGAGAGCTTTTGATATGCGCCCCGGTACCCGATGCGCAATTCGCTGTTGCGGGTAGGCACAAACCCAAAGTCTAAAGCGCCTCCGCCTTCCCGGTTGCGATATTCGGCCAGCAGATCGCCCTGGTGGAAGAAGTTCTGCTGCGCGTTGTCGAAAAATCCGCGCGGCGCGACGAACCACTGCATGTTCTTCCCGAATGGCTTGTAGAACTCAGATTTCACGGCATGCTCGGAACCCACCATGAAGTCATTGCGCCATTCCGATCCGAAGCCTCCCAGATCGTAGAAGGTGATGCGCGCGCCGAGGATGAACTGGATCTGGCTGTACTGGGAGCCGTCGATGACGATCAGCGGCCGCACATCCGGCGGACTATACTCTTTTTCCCGGGCAATGATCTGCAGTCCGGGGCGGCCGTCCTTTTCGATCATTTTGTAGCCCACGCTTGAAAAGCGCCCGTTGCCGAGCAGGTAGGTCAGTTCCTTGTCAAACGCGATTCGATCGAGGGGCTTTCCTACCCGATCGGAAAGCTCGCGTTGAATCTCTTTGGCCAGATATGGCTTGGTGCCCGTGACGTCCACAAACTGGGGCACGGGCGCGGTCTTGCGACGCCCACTGCGAGCATCGAGGTAGGCCTTCCAAGTGGCTTCATCCACGCTCAACCGCGAAAGAACCGCCATCTTGCTCTGGGCAGCCTCGTATCCGAGCTTGATGATTTCTTCGCCCCGTTTGTAGTCGGTGCTTGCAAAGTTCTGCAGCGGGACCGAGACAAGAATGTCTGCCAGTTCCATACTCCGCAGTTCGTTCGCGGCGACCACCACCGAGAGGGACTCGCCCAGGACGCCAACCGATGAGAGTGGCGTGTTCGCTCCCAGTGGCTTGGTGGCCAGGTGAATCGCAATTGTGATGTCGGAGCCCATTGTTTTGGCGACATCGACAGGCAGATTGTTCAGCAGCCCGCCATCGACATACACCGTGTCATTGGCTCGCACCGGGCTGAACACTCCCGGAAGCGACATGGTGGACCGCAGGGCCGTTGAAAGCGACCCGTCGCGAAATACGTGTGCCTTGTCGTTCACCAGGTCGGTGCCGACGCAAGCGAAGGGAATGGGGAGATCGTCAAAGGTCTTCATCCCCGAATAGGGAAGCGCAACCTGGTCGAGGATGAGGCCAACCTGGTGGCCGGAGTTGAACCCCGAGGGGAATCGGACTCCACCCTTGATTCCAAATTCCAGGCCGTTGGGAAAGTCCTCGGCATCCTCCTTGCGGCGGAATGACAAGTCGTTATACGGGACTTCTCCCCGCATCACGACATCCCAATCGATGCCGTCAACCAGTTTGCGAATCTCGTCCGGGGAATTCCCGGTGGCATAAAGACCGCCGACCAGGCCGCCCATGCTGGTCCCCGCTACATAGTTAATGGGAATCCGGTGTTCCTCAAGCCATTGCAGCACACCGATATGCGCGAGTCCGAGAGCTGCGCCGCCTTCCAACACCAGGCCGATCTTCGGGTCTTTGGCCACCACCGCGGCGCTTTGTGCAGACGCGGGATGACTGGCAAAAACACCGGCAGCGAGGCAGAGACTCAACCACATTCGCGACGACATCAAAGGCCTACCTTGCTGGGGTCCGCGAAAATCCGCAAACAATGATCGGTATCGATGACCGACAACCGACGATGCGTGCGCGAGTTGATGATCGACGCGTGTCTGCGATTGCGCTCTTGCGCCCCATTCCAACCTGCCGCACTCGGCGTGTCGGGAACAACTGGGATTACTTTCAGGAGGAACCCCGTTTCTGTGTAGCCGGACGAACTTAGCCGGGTGCCCCAGGTCTGGATTTTGAGACCTGGGAGACCCCAACCGCCGAAATCCTTTCCTCGCGTGGGAGATTCGCTTAACCGATTTACAACCAGCAATTGTGATAATCTTCGCTGTTCCGTGTAAGGGGGACTGCGCGATGGGTCTGCGGCTGAAGGTCACTGGTTTTTCGTTGCTCGAATTTGCGCTGTTCCTTACCCTGGTCCGCTGCGCCTCCGCGCAGGCCAACTATCCTTTCCGCGACCCCACCCTCTCCGACGATCGGCGCATTACGGACTTGCTGGGCCGGCTCACGCTTGACGAAAAGGTCAACCTGATGTCGGACCATCCCAAGATTCCGCGTCTCGGGATCGTCTTCTCCGGCCAGGTGGAAGGATTGCATGGACTGGCGCTGGGCGGTCCCGGTGGTTGGGGCCCTCGCGGCAAGCAGCCGCTGCCGACAACCACTTTCCCCCAGGAGAAGGGTCTCGGTGCCACCTGGGATCCCGACCTGCTGAAGAAGATCGCCGCCCTCGAAGGCTATGAAGCCCGCTACTACTACCAGAACCCGGTGGCCGACTTCGGCGGCGTGGTGGTGCGCGCGCCAAATGCCGATCTCAGCCGCGATCCGCGCTGGGGCCGCACGGAAGAATCGTACGGCGAAGATCCATTCCTGGTCGGCTCGCTGACGGTCGCCTTCGCGCAAGGCCTGCAGGGCTCCGATCCAAAACACTGGCAGGCGGCCTCGCTCATGAAGCACTTCCTGGCGAATGAAAACGAGAACGGCCGCGCCCACACCTCCTCAGATTTCGGCGAGCGCCTCTTTCGCGAGTACTATTCGGTGCCATTTCGCATGGGCTTCGAGGAGGGCGGCTCGCGCGCCGTAATGGCCGCGTACAACTCCTGGAACGGCATCCCCATGATGATTCATCCCGTGCTCAAAAACGTGATGATCAAGGAATGGGGCAATGACGGCCTGATCTGCACCGACGGCGGCGCGCTGGGCCTGCTCATCACGGCGCACAAAAGTTTTACCGACAAGGAGCACGGCGCCGCGGCCGCGGTGAAGGCCGGCATCAATCACTTTCTCGATATCTACAAGGACGACCTCACGAAAGCGTTGAAGGACGGCCTGGTGAGCGAGGCAGATATGGATGCCGCGTTAAAAAATCTGCTGCGGCTCTATTTGCGGCTGGGCGAATTTGACCCGCCCGGCGTTGATCCGCACGCCAGCATCGGCCGCGAAACCAAGGGCGAACTTCCTCCGTGGGAGCGCCAATCGAGCCGCGAGCTGGTGCGTTTGGCAAGCGATGAATCGATCGTGCTGCTCAAAAATGAAAATAACACGCTCCCACTTGACCGCACGAAACTCAAGACCATCGCCGTGATCGGCCCGTGGGTCGGGGAAGTTCTGCTCGACTGGTACAGCGGCACGCCGCCTTATGCAGTGAGCATTCTGGAAGGCATGAAACAGGCGCTTGGGCGCGGAGTGAAGGTGGTCTACGCCGACGGCTCCAATCCCGTCGAAGCCGCTGCGCTCGCCCGCACTGCTGATGTGGCCATCGTGGTCGTCGGCAATCATCCGGAATGCAATGCCGGATGGGACCAGTGCCCCACGCCTTCCAACGGCAAGGAAGACGTGGATCGCAAGACCATCGTGCTCGAACAGGAAGCGCTCGTAAAGCAGGTCTTGGCCGCCAATTCGCGCACCATCGAAGTGCTGCGCTCGAGCTTTCCCTACGCCATTCTCTGGAGCCAGCAGAACGTGCCCGCCATCGTTCACATGACCCACAACAGCCAGGAAGAAGGCCACGGCCTTGCTGATGTGTTATTCGGCGACTACTCGCCCGCCGGCCGCCTCACCCAGACTTGGCCCACCGGTGACGCGCAACTCTTGCCCATCATGGACTACGACATCACTCACGGCGCGACCTATATGTATGCGAAAGACCAGCCGCTCTACCCGTTCGGCTATGGCCTCAGCTACACCACTTTCGCCTACGAAGGACTGAGCCTCAGCGCACCCACAGTTGCCGCCGAGGGCTCCGTGCACGTCACGATAAAGGTGAAGAACACCGGCCCTCGCGCCAGTGATGAAGTGGTCGAGATGTACGTGCAGCACCTGGGCTCGATGGTCGATCGGCCCAAAATTGAGCTCAAGGGATTCAAGCGCGTCCGCATCGAGCCGAACGAACAGAAAGAAGTCACGCTCGATCTGAAGCCGCGCGACCTCGCCTACTGGGACGTGGTCCGTCACGCGTGGCGGGTCGAGAAAGAGCAGTTGCGCGTGCTCGCCGGCGGCTCCAGCGACAAGCTGCCCGTCCAGGCGACCCTCGACGTCACAACCAGCGGCGAATTCAAACCGTAAA
>Ga0070717_10000352_pt1 | contig 29608 bp, 23 predicted proteins | sample LARL113metaG_FD_71366 | JGI IMG/M metagenome (GOLD analysis project Ga0070717, IMG submission 71366) | Corn, switchgrass and miscanthus rhizosphere microbial communities from Kellogg Biological Station, Michigan, USA - LAR L11-3 metaG | ecosystem: Host-associated > Plants > Roots > Rhizosphere ...
CTGTTCATCGTGGAGTCGCGGACCGCCGGCATCTCCGTCGCGCCCGAACCCGGCATGGGCGTGCGCGCGGCCGCCACCGGACGCATCACCCTAAAGGGGGTCAAGCTGCCCGCCACGGCTCTGCTGGGTGGTGCCGACACGGACATCTTTCGCGAGTGCGTGGCCCTCAGCCGCCTGGCATGGTGCGCGCTGGCGGTCGGGACGGGGCAGGCGGTTCTGGACTACGTCAAGGACTACGTCAAGGATCGCAAGGCCTTCGGCGAGCCCATCTCCCACCGCCAAGCGGTCGCGTTCGCGGTTGCCAACATCGCCATCGAGCTCGAAGGGCTGCGCCTGGCCACCTATCGTGCCGCCGCCCGCGTCGACCAGGGGCTGCCCTTCACCCGCGAGGTCGCGATCGCCCGCCGGCTCTGCGCCGACCGCGCCATGGCCATCGGCTCCGAGGGGGTGCAGCTCCTCGGCGGCCACGGCTTCGTCAAGGAGCACCCCGTCGAGCGCTGGTACCGCGACCTCAGAGCCGCCGGCATGCTCGAGGGAGGGCTCCTCGTCTAGTGATCAACCTCGAGACCCCCAGGAAGTTCGACCAGCTGATCTCGCAGGCCCACCAGGTCGCCGCCGAGATCCTGCGCCCCAACTCGCGCAAGTACGACACCCTCGAGCACGCGTACCCCAAGGAGCTGGACATGCTCGCGGCCGCGATCGACGGCATCAACGAGGGCGGCGGTCTCAGCGGCGCCGGCGTGGGCGCGGTCGGCTCCAACGGCTCGTCGTCCGGGGCGCGTAACGGCGATGGCGGAAACCGCAACGGCACCAACATGGCGAGCCTCGTCGGCCTGATCGAGATGTGCTGGGGCGACGTCGGCCTGCTGCTGGCGATGCCGCGCCAGGGCCTGGGCCAGGCGGCGATCACCGCCGTGGCCAACGAGGAGCAGCTCAAGCGCTTCGGCGGCAAGTGGGCCGCGATGGCGATCACCGAGCCCGAGGCCGGCTCGGACTCGGCCGCGATCCGCACCACCGCCGTCCTGGACGAGACCACGGGCGAATACGTCCTCAATGGCGAGAAGATCTTCGTCACCTCCGGCGACCGCGCCGAGCTCATCGTCGTGTGGGCGACGCTTGACCGCACGCAGGGCCGCGCCGCGATCAAGAGCTTCGTGGTCGAGCGTGACAACCCCGGTCTCAAGCTCGACCGCCTCGAGCACAAGCTGGGGATCCGCGCCTCGGACACCGCCAACTTCGTGCTCACGGACTGCCGCGTGCCCAAGGGGAACCTGCTCGGGGACCCCGAGATCGCGCCCAAGGGCGGCTTCTCCGGCGTCATGCAGACCTTCGACAACACCCGCCCGCTCGTGGCCGGGATGGCGGTCGGCGTTGCGCGGGCCTGCCTCGAGGACACCCGCAAGCACCTCGAGAGCTCGGGGATCGAGATTGACTACGACACCCCGAGCCACCTGCAGATCGCCGCGGCGGCCGAGTTCATCGCCATGGAGGCCGATTGGGAGGCCGCGCGTCTCCTCACGCTCCAAGCCGCCTGGATGGCCGACAACAGGAAACCCAACTCGCTGCAGGCCTCGATGGCCAAGGCCAAGGCCGGGCGCATGGGCACCGACATCGCGCTGCGGTGCGTGGCGCTGTGCGGCGCCACCGGCTTCGGCGAGGGCGAGCTCATGGAGAAGTGGGCCCGCGACGCCAAGATCCTTGATCTGTTCGAGGGCACTCAGCAGATCCAACTGCTGATCATCGCCCGCCAGCTGCTGGGCAAGACCTCCGCCGAGCTCAAGTAACGCGTCGGGCCGTCATCGGCCACGCGCTTCGCGCCGCAGCACATCCCAGGCCAGGCGGACGTCGGCCTCGGTGGTGCTCATCTGGCCGACGGCCAGTCGCAGCACGTAGCGACCGCCGAGCACGGCGTGGGAGATGAAGATCTCACCGCCGGCGTTGACACGCGCCAGCAGTTCCTGGCTGCGCGCGTCATCGCCCTCCGGGCGGAAGCACACCAACGAGAAGTGGCGCGGCGCGCACACCTCCCAGCCCGGCTCCGCCGCCACCCACTCCTCGAACATCGAAGCCAGCGCCACGCCGCGGCGGATGTGCTCCTGAAGGCCGCTGCGGCCATAGCAGCGCAGCACCGCCCATAGCTTCAGCGCGCGGAAGCGCCGCCCGAGCGCCGGCCCGTACTCGCTCAATGACAGCGCATCCTCGGCGTCGGGCGTGCGCAGGAACTCGGGGACGAGGCTGAATGCCGCGCGCAGGTCGGTGGGGCGGCTCGTCCACAACAGCGAGCAGTCCATCGGCGTGAGCAGCCACTTGTGCGGGTTGACCACGAGTGAGTCAGCGCGGTCGACGGCTTCGAAGGCCCAGCGGAACTCCGGGCAGACCATCGCGCTGCCGGCGTAGGCGCCGTCGACGTGCAGCCACGTGCCGGCGGCCTGGCATGCGTCGGCGATCGCCGGCACCGGATCCACCGACGCGCACGCCGTGGTGCCGACGGTGGCCACCACCAGCGCGGCCCGGCTCAGATCGCCCAGCGCGTCGACGCGGAGACGGAATGCGTCGTCGGTGGGGACCTGACGCAGCTCCATGCCCAGCATCCGCGCACCCTTGGCCACCGCCGAATGGGTGTGCTCGGAGCAGACCACCTCGTGGCGGCCGGTCGTCTCACGCGCCGCGATCATCGCCGCCAACGTCCCGGTCGAGGCGGTGTCCTCGATGTGGCCGTGCCACCCGTCGGGCAGGCCGAGCAGCTTCGCGGTCCAGTCCAGCACGACACCCTCGAGCTCCGTGGACGCGGGCGCGGTCCGCCACAGGAAGCCCACCGAATTCAGCGTGGCCGCCAGCAGCTCGGCCAGGATCCCCGGCTCCGACGCGCTGGTGGCGAAGTACGCGAAGAACCGCGGGTGCTGCCAATGGGTGACGCCGGGCAGCAGGATCTCGTCGAGGTCGCGCAGGACATCGCTGAACGGCTCGGGCTCGTCCGGGGCCTCGGCGGGCAGGCGCGAGCGGATGTCCCCGGGAGCCACCTGAGCCAGCACGGGCAGCTCGGACACCCGGTCCAGGTAGTCGGCGGCCCAGTCCAGGGCGGCACGGCCGTCGCGGCGCAGGTCCGCGGCAGCGCGGCGCGCGCCCAGCTCCGGCCGCCCGTCGACGTCGGTCACGCCGCCGCCTCGTCAGAGACCATGGCGAACCCGATCCCGGCGGTCACGAGCCGGTCAATGAGCGCCTGGCCCATCGCCACTGCCGGCGTGAGCTGGCCGGCGCGGTCGGGCAGGTCGTCGTGGGCGAGGCACCGCGCCGCCTCGGCCAGCATCTTGGAGGTCTCGCCGTAGCCCGGATCGCCGCCACTGACCTCGGTGACCACCTCCCGGCCACCGCCCTCGCCGCGGAAGCGGACCTTGAACCACGCCTTGGCCCGCTGCTCCGGGGTCGGCCCCTCGCCCGGGTTCTTGAGGGCGAGCAGCGCCTTGCGGGCGGGCGGGAGTTGGGCCAGGACGACGACGCTGCCGACCCCGACCACCAACCCCGCCGCCACCGGCAGCCGCTTGCTCACCATGTAGTGGGCGTAGCTGAAGTCCGGGCCGTAGCGGTCCAGCACGCGGGCCGAGCGCAGCACGGTGACCGGGTCGATCGTGGGGGCAGGGATGACCCAGCCGCCGGCTGTCTCGTCGTGGTGCGGCAGCCCGATGACACCGCGGATGGTGCGACCGGGCGGCCGGGCCTCCATCTGCTTGCGCTGCCCCGCCACCCGGCGGCCCTGGCGCAGCCGGGACATGATGTGCACGGCCGAGTGCAGCGTGCCGCCGGAGAAGGTGCCGTTGACGCGGACGAACCCCTCGAGCCTGATCGGCACGCCCTCGGGCAACCGACTCACGGTGAAGAGCGCGCCGAGGTCGTACGGGATCGAGTCAAACCCGCACGAGTGCACGAGCTTGGCGCCGTTGCGCTGCGCCTCCTGGTGGTGGCGCAGCCACATGAGATCGACGAATTCGGGTTCGCCGGTGAGGTCGACGTAGTGGGTGCCGGCGGCGGCGCACGCCGCCACCAGCGGCTCGCCGTAATTGATGTAGGGGCCGACGGTGGTGATGACGACCTTGGTCGAGTCGGCCAGGCGACGGATCGAGGCTGGGTCGTTGACGTCGGCCTCGATCACCGGAACCTCCGCGGACAGTCGCGCCCGCAGTGCCTCCAGCTTCTGGCGGTTGCGCCCCGCGATGGCCCAGCGCGTGCCGGCGCCGGCGCCGGCCAGATACTCCGCGGTCAGCGCCCCGGTGAAGCCGGTGGCGCCGAAGACGACAACGTCGTGCTCGCGCTCAGCCATCGGGCCCGTCGGACGGGACCTCCTTCGCGAGTCGCATCGCCTCGTCGAGTGCGAGGCCGGCCTTCCCCGCCAGCCACGTCGCAACCGGAGCGGCGATGCGCTGCGAGGCGTGCGCGGCCTCGCCGGCGAGGTCGAGCACCTCCTTCAACTCGTCTTTGCTGGGCGCGGGCACGCCGAGCTTCTCGGCGTACGCGGCCAGCCAGTCGTTCGCGTTCATCACGCGGGGAGCCTACCGAGGGTCCGCGGCTGGCAAGATCCCGCGCGGTCTCACCTCACGACGAAAGGCAGTGCAGATGGCAATCCTGAAGGACAAGGTCGCGATCGTCACGGGCTCGGCGCGCGGCATCGGACGGGCCACCGCCGAGCTGCTCTCCGAGCAGGGCGCCAAGGTCCTGATCAACGACTTGGACGGCGACGTCGCGGAGCAGACCGCGTCGGAGATCGCGGGCGACACGCTGGTGTTCGGCGGCGACCTCACCAAGCCCGGCGTGTGCGACGAGCTGGTGCAGAACGTGATCGACGCGTGGGGCAAGGTCGACATCCTCATCAACAACGCCGGGTACACGATCGACGCGCCCATCCACAAGATGAGCGACGACGCCTTTCAGCGGATGATCGACATCCACAACGTCGTCCCCTTCCGCATGTGCCGCGCCGTCGCCCCTCACATGCGCGAGCCGGCCAAGAAGGAGCGCGCGGAGGGGGTCGAGGTGTTCCGCAAGATCGTCAACGTCTCGTCGATCAGCGGCACCATGGGCAACGCCGGCCAGGCCAACTACTCCTCGGGCAAATCCGGCGTCATCGGGCTCACCAAGACGCTGGCCAAGGAATGGGGCCAGTTCAAGATCAACGTCAACGCCGTGGCCTTCGGATTCATCGAGACCCGCCTGACCGCGGTCAAGGAGGCGTCCAACACGATGGAGATCGACGGCCAGACGGTGCAGCTGGGGATCCCGGGTCAGATGCGCGAGCTCGCGCCCAACCTCATTCCGCTCGGTCGTCCCGGCCAGCCCTTCGAGGCCGCCGGGGGCATCTTCCTGCTCTGCACCCCGTGGGCCAACTACATCACCGGTCAGGTGCTGGGCATCACCGGCGGCCAATGGGGCGGGATGATCTCCTAGCCCGGCCGGCGGAGCTCGGTCATTCCGGAGTGGCGCTGTCCAGCCGGGCGCGGCGCTGGAGCTCGTACATGTCCTCGCGGTTGCGGATGTAGCGGGTGGCAGCGTCATACGGCGGGTCGTAGTCCCAGGACGTGGGCCGGCCCTGGCCCAGCGCCCGGGAGACGAGGAAGCGCTCACGCTGGCTCGCCCGCACACGGGCGTCGATGTCCTCCAGGTCCAGACGACGCTCGAGTTCGGCACGCAGCCGCGCCACCACCGGCGCCCCCTCGGCCGAGCCGCTCACGTCGGTCAGCTCCAGCGGATCGGCCTCGAGGTCGTAGAGCAGGTCGGGATCCTCGCGCGACACGATGAGCTTGTGGCGCCCGGAGCGGACCATCGCTGACGGCGCCTGCACGCCCTCGGCGTGGTACTCGGACACCACCGGCCGCGCGGGGACCGCGTCCGGACCGCCGCCGATCGCGTCCGCCAGGCTGACGCCATCCCCCTCCCCCGCGATTGCATCCGTTCCCAGCCCAGCGAGCTCCAGCACCGTCGGCGCAAAGTCGACCAGCGACACCGGCCGGCCCACGCGAGAACCACCGCCCGCCGCGACGAGCGGTGAGCGGACGATGAGCGGCACCCGTGCCGAATGCTCGAAAAAGCTCATCTTGTACCAGAGGCCCCGCTCGCCCAGCATCTCTCCGTGGTCGGCGCAGAACAGGACCGTGGTGCGATCCTGAAGCCCGGACTCGCGCAGGGCGTCGAGCACCTGGCCGATGCGCTCGTCCAAGTAACTGATCGCGGCGTAGTAGCCGTGGCGAGCGCGACGGATCTGCTCGGCGGTGAGCGGCGCCTCGTCCACGCGGCACATGGCGCGCAGGCGACGGCTGTGGGGGTCGGCCTCGCCCAGCGGCAGCGAAGGCACGGCGGGATCGTCGATGTCGTCGCGCCGGTAGCGGTCCCAGAAGCGGTGCGGGATCTCCCACGGGTCGTGGGGATTGCTGAACGAGACGAACAAGAAGAAGGGCTGCTCGGCGCGCTGGCGCGCGATCTCGTACAGCTTGCGCTCCGCCTGGAAGGCGACCTCGTTGTCGTAGTCGGTCTGCATGCTGGCGGCACAGATCCCCGGCGCCAGCACGCTCTCCATCGTGTGGTACCAGGGCAGCGGCTGCTCCAGCGGGCGGCTCCAGTCCGGCGTCCAGTTGACGTCGGCGGGATAGATGTCGGTGGTCAGCCGCTCCTCGAATCCGTGCAGCTGGTCGGGCCCGACGAAGTGCATCTTGCCGCTCACCGCGGTGTGGTAGCCGGCGGCGCGCAGCGCGTGCACCACGGTGGGCGCACCGGCGCGGAACTCGGCGGCGTTGTCATAGACACCGAGGCGCGAGGCGTAGCGACCGGTGAGCATCGCCACGCGGGCGGGTGCACACAGCGGAAACGCGGTGTAGGCCGAGTCGAAGACGGTGCCGTCCCGCGCCAGTCGCGTCAGGTGCGGTGCCTGCACCACGGAATGGCCGTGGGCGGGCAGCCACCCGGCGGCGAGCTGATCGGCCATCAGGACGAGGAAGGAGTCGGGTCGGGATGCGGCCATCGGGCGGCGGAGGATAAGCGTCCCGGCGCGAGTCCGCCGCCCTCGGGGCTACGCTGGCCCCGCGATGCAGCCCTCACGTAGCGCGGCCGCCGTACAGCACGGCGAGGGCAGCCGACCGCTCATCGTCGCCCATCGGGGCGCCTGGGCGCAGGCGCCCCAGAACTCGCTCCACTCCGTGCGCCGGGCCGCGGAGCTGGGGTGTGACGCCATCGAGATCGACGTACGCCGGACCGTCGACGGCCAGCTCGTGGTGGTCCACGATGCGCGCGTACGCTGGCGCCAGGTGGCACGCCTGGAGCACCGCCAGGTCCAGGATCGGATGCAGGTGGGTCAGGCACCGCTGGTGGCCGACGTGCTCGATCAGGCCGCCGGGCGCCTGCTGGTGGACGTCGAGCTCAAGGAGGACGGCTACGTGGCGGAGGTGATGGCGCTCATCGCGCAGCGCCTCACGCCCGAGCAATACGTCGTCACCTCATTTCTGCCCCGCGTCCTGGCCCAGGTCAAGGCCGACCGGCCGGGCACGCGCACCGGGCTCCTCGTGGGCCCGGGCTCGGCCAGGCACGCCGCCCGCCGCATGCGCGAGGCCGGGGCCGACTTCCTGGCCCCGCACGTCACCCTCGTCCACGCCGGAATCCTCGAATGGGCGGCGCGGCGCAGCCTCTCCGCCTGGGTGTGGACCGTCAACGACGCTCGCAGCCTTGCGGCCCTGTCCCGGGACCCGCGTGTGGCGGCGCTCATCACTGATACACCGCAGCTAGCGCTCGCAGCTTCACATCCCGTTGACTTGCCCGACAGTCGGGAGTAGGTTGTCGACAAGGTGCCCGATCAGAATGCCTGGGGTCTAGGGACCGTCGAGCGGCGCTCGACGACCGATCAGGTTCTGCACGAACTGCGAGCCGCCATCCTCGCCGGGCGCATCAAGCCCACCGAGCAGCTCCCCGAGGCCGCCCTCGCCCAGGCATTCGGCACCGGCCGCAGCGCCATCCGTGAAGCCATTCGGCACCTCGTGCAGGAGGGCCTCGTGGTCACCGAGATCAACCGCGGCGCGCGTGTGCGGCCGGTCTCGACGCTCGACCTCGTTGACGTGTATCGGGCCCGCACCGCGATCGAGGTGGCCGCTGTGGGAGCCCTGCTCGAGCGCCCCGACGGATTCGACATCGCCCCCCTCCAGGACGCCCAGGCACGCATCCGCACGTTGTGCCCCACTGACTGCGACGCCTCCCCGTCGCAAGAGCTGATCGCCGCCGACATCGACTTTCACCGGGTCATGGTGGGCCTGGCCGGCAGCCCTCGGCTCAGCCGGGCGCACGAGCCGCTGGCCGCCGAGTCGCAGATGCTGCTCAACTGGCACCCGGTCTACCCCGTCTTCGATTACGTCTCTGACCATCAGAAGCTGCTCCAGGCCATCACGGACCGCGACCCCGCTGCCGGGGACGTGGTGCGCGAGCACCTGGTGCTCAGTCTTGACCTCCTCACCGAGGAGGCGAGCAGGTACGCCGACCGCCTGACCAGCGCGGAGAGCCTGGTGGGCCTCACCGAAGCGTCACGGCGAGACCCATCCATCCACACTGACAGCCACAACGAGGGGAGTCTGGGGTGACTGACAAAGAGTTTTCCAACGAGGAGATGCGCGACCGCCTGACCCGGCGCCAGGTGCTCCACGGCGCCCTGGCGGGCGGCGCCGTGCTGTCCGCCGGCGGCTTGCTCGCCGCCTGCGGTGGCAGCAGCAACAACAGCGCCAGCAGCGCGACGACCGCCCCGGCCGGCCAGGGCGCCAGCTCGGGCACGCCGAAAGCCGGTGGCGCCATCTCGGTCGGCTCCACCGGCGGTGGCGCCAAGGACAGCATCGACGCCCACCTGCCGACGGTCGACCCGGACATCATGCGCTGCTGGAACCTGTACGAGCCGCTCGCCGTGCGCCCGCCGGACTTCGGGCCGCTGGAGATGATGGTGGCCACGTCACTCGAGCCCCAGCACAACAAGGCCGATGCGTGGGTGGCCACGTTGCGGTCCGGAATTGAGTTCCATAACGGCAAGAGCGTCACTCCGGAGGACGTCATCTTCTCGATCCAGCGGATCGTCGACGCCAAGAACCCCAAGGTGGGCGCGGCGTCGATCGGCTACATCGACGCCAAAGGGCTCAAGAAGCTGTCCTCCAACCAGGTCCTCATCCCGCTCAAGATCGCCAACTCCGCCTTCCCGGATGACATCGGCCAGTACTTCAACGCCATCGTCCCGGTCGGCTACAACCCGGCCAAGCCGATCGGCACGGGCGCGTTCATGTACGAGAGTTTCACTCCGGGCCAGCAGAGCGTGTTCAAGAAGTTCCCCAACTACTGGCAGACCGGCAAGCCCTACGTCGACCAGCTGACGATCATCGACTTCACCGACGACACCGCGCGCACCAACGCCCTGCTCGGCGGCCAGGTGCAGGCGATTGACAACCTGCCCTCGGGCCAGATCGCCCAGGTCCAGGGGACGTCGGGGCTGAAGGTGCTCATCTCGCAGACCGGCGAGTGGCAGCCGTTCACGATGCGCGTCGACCAGCCGCCGTTCTCCGACAACCGAGTGCGGCAGGCATTCCGGCTGATCGTCAACCGCCCGCAGATGGTGGAGCAGGTCCTCTCCGGCCAGGGCCGGATCGCCAACGATATGTACGCGCCGTACGACCCAGCCTATGCGTCCTCGTTGCCCCAGCGCCATCAGGACATCGAGCAGGCCAAGTCGCTGCTCAAGCAGGCCGGGCATGAGAACCTAACCGTCACCCTTACCACCGCTCCGGTGTTCCAGGGCATCGTCCAGGCGGCGCAGGTGTTCGCCCAGCAGGCCAGCGCGGCCGGTGTCAACGTCAAGATCCAGAAGACCGACAGCGGCACGTTCTATGGCTCCAACTACCTGAAGTGGCCGTTCGCCCAGGACTTCTGGGCCACCCGCATGTACCTGCCGCAGGTGGCTCAGGGCAGCCTGCCCACTTCACCGTTCAACGAGACACACTGGGCCACGCCGGGGGCGGCCGGCAACCCCCAGTTCAACAAGCTCATCGATCAGGCCCGGGCCCAACTCGATGTGTCCAAGCGCAACCAGATCCTGCTCCAGGCCCAGACGCTGGAGTACAACGAGGGCGGATACATCATCCCCTACTTCTCCAACCAGATCGATGCCTACAGCACGAAGCTGACCGGTTTCGTGGAGGCCAAGTCCGGGTTCCCGCTCGGGCAGTACTGGTTCAAGAACGTCGGCTACAAGGCCTGATCTCACACCACCGGAACGGGAGGCCGGCCCATGGCCAAGTTCATTATCAAGCGGGTCCTGCTGGGGCTCCTCACGCTGTTTCTGGTCTCGGTGGTGGTGTTCGCCGCCACCCAGGCACTGCCTGGGAATGCGGCGCAGGCGATCCTGGGCAAAAATGCCGAAGGACAGCCGGCACGGCTGGCCGCACTGACGCGTCAGCTGCACCTCAACGAGTCGGCGTTCTCCCAGTACACCCACTGGCTGGGGAACATCCTCCACGGCAACCTGGGGATCTCGGCGGCGACCCAGCAGGCGGTCACCCACTACATCGGTGGCCGGCTGGCCAACTCGGCGTTCCTGGTGCTGGTTTCGGCGATCATCGCCGTGCCGCTGTCGATCGCGCTCGGCGTGCTCATGGCGGTCCGGCGCGACAAGCCAACCGACCACGTCCTGTCGGTCGGCACGCTGGGCCTGGCAGCGGTGCCGGAGTTCGTCGTTGGCATCCTGCTCGTGCTGCTCTTCGCGACCAACGTGTGGCACGTCCTGCCGGCGGTCTCGATCGTCCCGCCGGGAGAACACGCCTGGAACGTGCCGAAGGTCGTCATCCTCCCGGCAGCGACGCTGATCATCGCGGTGACGCCATACATCAGCCGGATCATGCGCGCCTCGATGGTGGAGGTGCTGGAATCTGAGTACGTGACGATGGCCCGGCTCAAGGGCCTATCCAACCGCACGGTCATCTGGCGCCACGCCGTGCCGAACGCGATCGTGCCGGCCATCCAGGTCTCGGCCCTCCAGCTGGCCTACCTGGCCGGGGGGATCGTGGCGGTGGAGTTCGTGTTCTCCTACCCGGGGATCGGCCTCGCACTCATCGACGCGGTGAGCAACCGGGATGTCCCCGTCGTGCAGGCGCTGACGCTCATCATCGCAGCGGTCTATGTGGTCGTGAACCTGGGAGCTGACATCATCACCATCCTCGCCACCCCGCGGCTGAGGACGGCGGCACGATGAGCACCTCCGCAGTCACCAGCGAAGCCCTCGCCGCCGCCGCCCCGCCTGAGATGCGTCAGCGCCAGTGGCGCGTGCTGCTCCGCGCCACCATGAGCCAATGGCGGTCGCGGATCGGTCTGGCCGTCTTCGTCCTGATGGTGTTGATTGCCGTCTTCGGACCGCTGATCGCGCCCCATCCGCCGACGGCGTTCGTGTCGGCTCCGAACAGCCCGGCCGGGCAGAACGGGCTGCTGTTCGGCTCCGACTCGCTCGGACGCGACGTCTGGAGCCGCTTCCTGTACGGGGGCCGATCGGTCCTCGGGATGTCGCTGGCGGCCACGATCATCGGCGTTGGCCTCGGCCTCGCCGTCGGCTTGGCCGCGGCGTACTTCAAAGGCTGGATCGATGAGGTTCTGATGCGGATCTCGGACGTGTTCATGGCGTTCCCGCAGATCGTGCTGGCGCTGCTGCTGATGGCGGCGTTCGGGCCGAGCGTGCCGCTGATCATCCTGGTCGTCGGGATCTCGACCGCTCCGCGCGTGGCCCGGGTCATCCGGGGCGCTGGGCTGCAGATCGTCGAACGGGACTTCATCAAGTCCGCCGAGGCCGTCGGCGAGCCGCGCAGGCGGATCATCTTCGGCGAGTTGTTGCCCAACGTCACCAGCCCGCTGATGGTGGAGGTGGGCCTACGGTTGACGTACTCGATCGGGCTGATCGCCGCGCTGAGCTTCATCGGCCTGGGCATACAGCCGCCGAACGCTGACTGGGGCCTGATGATCAGCGAGAACCGTCTGGCGGTGACCGTCCAGCCGTGGGGCGTGCTGCTCCCGGTGCTGGCGATCGCGCTGCTGACGATCGGGACCAACCTGCTGACCGACGGGTTCGCCCGCGCGGCGATTGGCATCGACCGAGGAGGGGAGTGAGCAATGGCGACGGCGGAGCAGCCAAGGGACGCGGCGGAAGGGCCGGCGACCGCGGTCCACGTCCGCGACCTGCGGATCGACCTGATCTCCAGCGGCGAGGACATCGTCGAGGCGATCGCCATGGACGTCCGCCCCGGCGAGGTGCTGGGGCTGGTGGGCGAGTCGGGCTCGGGCAAGACGACCGTCGGCATGGCCCTGATGGGCTACTGCCGGCCCGGCGGCAAGGTCACCGGCGGCGAGATCCTCATCGACGGCCGCCCGCTGGCCACAATGGCGGCCAGTGAGCTACGCCGATTGCGAGGCGGGACGGTCTCCTACATCCCCCAGGACCCGGGCACGGCTCTCAACCCGGCGCTGCGCATCGGCCGCCAGCTGTCGGAGATGCTGGAGGCCCACAGATCCGAGGCGAGCGCCGAGGATCAGAAGGCGCGCATCCGCGAGGCGCTGGAGGAGGTGGCGCTGCCGTCCGACGAGGAGTTCCTCAAGCGGTATCCGCACCAGCTGTCAGGCGGCCAGCAGCAGCGCGTGGCCATCGCGATGGCCTTCGCCTGCCGCCCGCACGTGATCGTGTGCGACGAGCCGACCACGGGGCTGGACGTCACCACCCAGGCGCGCGTGCTCGAGACCATCCGCGACCTGTGCCACAGCCACCGCGTGGCCGCCGTGTATGTCAGCCATGACCTGGCCGTGGTCGCCGAGCTGGCTGACAGCGTGGCCGTCATGTACGCGGGGCGGATCGTCGAGCGGGGCCCGCGCAACGCGATCTTCACCACACCGCGCCACCCCTACACACGCAAACTGCTGCGCGCCGTCCCCGACATGGAGGGCAAGCGCGCAGTGGTGGGGATCGGCGGCCACGCGCCCCTGCCCGGCAACCGGCCCACCGGCTGCTTTTTCGCGCCCCGCTGCGACCTGGCCATCGACCGCTGCCGCGAGGCGTTCCCCCCAGCCACCGAGTTCGGGGGCGGCCACCTCGTCCACTGCTACCGCGCCGAGGAGGCTCCCTCCGAGCTGCCGACCGTCGGCGCCACGCAGGACGCGGCGAAGGCCGGAGACGTGGTCCTGTCGGTCGAGCACGTCGAGGGTTACTACGGCCACGTGCACATCCTGCACGACATCAACCTCGAGGTCCGACGTAACGAGTGTGTAGCCGTGGTGGGCGAGTCGGGTAGCGGCAAGACGACCCTGGCGCGCTGCATCTCCGGGCTGCATGCCCAGTACAAGGGAGAGGTCAAGCTTGGCGGAACCACGCTCGCCGAGAGCGCACGGCGGCGCACCTCCGAGGCCCGCAAGCAGATCCAGTACGTGTTCCAGAACCCGTATGCGTCGTTGAACCCACGGCGGACCGTCGGCCAGACGATCGCCCGCCAGCTCCAGCTGTTCGGGGGCTCGCGGCGGGAGAGCGGCCGCCGCGTAGCCGAGTGCCTGGAGCGCGTTGCGCTGTCGGCGGCGGCGGTCAACCGCTACCCGGACCAGTTGTCCGGCGGCGAGCGCCAGCGCGTGGCCATCGCCCGGGCCCTGGCTGCCGAGCCGTCCCTGCTCGTCTGTGACGAGGTGACCTCGGCGTTGGACGTATCGGTGCAGGCGGCGATCGTCGAGCTGCTGCGCGACCTGCGGGCCGAGACGGGGCTGAGCATGCTCTTCATCACCCACAACCTGGCGCTCATCCGGACGATTGCCGACCGGGTGCTGGTGATGACCCAGGGCGAGATCGTGGAGTCAGGCCCGACGGTCAACGTATTCGAATCGCCCAGCGCCGAGTACACCGGCAAGCTCCTGGCCAACACCCCCACCGTCGAGGCGGCACTCAACCGGTGAACACCGAGGCCTTCATCACCTGCGCCGTGACCGGCGCGGGCGATACGACGGCGCGCAGCGACCACGTCCCGGTGACGCCCGAGCAGATCGCCGCCTCGGCACTGGAGGCGGCGCGGGCTGGCGCCGCTGTCGTCCACATCCACGTCCGCGACCCCGCGACCGGGCAGGGCTCACGCGATGTACAGCTCTACCGGCGGGTGGTCCAGATCATCCGCGACGCCGACGCCGACGCCGACGCCGTCATCAACCTGACCGCCGGGATGGGCGGCGATCTCGTGCTCGGCGGCCCCGACAGCCCCCTGCCGCTCGATCAGGCGGGGACCGACCTCGCCGGTGCCGCCGAGCGCCTCGCCCACGTCGAGGCGCTGCGGCCCGAGATCTGCACCCTGGACTGCGGCACGATGAACTTCGCCGCCGGCGGCGACTACGTCATGGCCAACACGCCGGAGATGCTGCGGGCCATGGCCCGGCGCATCAGGGAGCTGGGCGTGCGGCCCGAGCTGGAGGTGTTTGACACCGGCCAACTGGTCATGGTCAAGGACCTCATCGACGACGGGCTCATCGATGACCCCGTGCTCATCCAGCTGTGCATGGGGATCCGCTACGGCGCGCCCAACGATCCCGGCACGCTGCTGACGCTCGTGAATGCGCTGCCGGCGGGGGCGGTGTTCTCCGCGTTCAGCATCGGGCGCATGCAGCTGCCCTACGTGGCGATGGCGGTGCTGGCCGGCGGCAACGTCCGCGTCGGGCTGGAGGACAACCTGTACCTGGGACCGGGTCACAAAGCCACCAACGGAGACTTGGTGGAGCGCGCGACCACGATCCTCACTGCGATGAACGTGCGCGTGCTCGGACCCGAGGAGGTCCGGGAGCGGCTCGCCCTGCGCCCCCGTGGGTGACGCACCCCGGTCCGTTGGACTGCTCGGTGCCGGTGTCATCGGCGGCGGATGGGCCGCGCGGTTCGTGCTGGCGGGCGTCGACGTGCGCCTGTTCGACCCGTCCCCGGAGGCATGGGAGGCAGTGGTCGACACCGTCGAGCGAGCGCGGCGGGCGTGGCGGCGCCTGACGCTCGCTCCGCTGCCCGTCGAGGGCAGGCTCACCCTGGTGGACTCGGTCGCGGAGGCCGTCGCCGGCGTGGACCTCGTCCAGGAGAGCGCGCCCGAGCGCGAGGAGCTCAAGCGCGCGCTGCTCGCCGAGGCCAGCGCTACGGCGCCGCCCGACGCGATCATCGCGACCTCGACCTCGGGCTTGCTGCCGTCGCGGCTTGCCGCTGGCATTCACAGACCGCAGCGCTTCGTCGTCGGCCACCCGTTCAATCCGGTTTACCTGCTTCCGCTGGTGGAGGTGTGCGCCGCCGAGCGGACGGCGCCGCAAACCGTCAGCCGCGCGGCGGCGATCTACCGGTCGGTGGCCATGCGCCCGCTCATCGTGCGCCACGAGGTCGACGGCTTCATCGCCGACCGGCTGCTCGAAGCGCTGTGGCGCGAGGCGCTGTGGCTGGTCGCGGATGATGTCGCCACGGTCGAGGAGATCGATGACGCCATCCGCTACGGCGCGGGGCTGCGCTGGGCGGCGATGGGCACCTTCCTCACCTACCGCTTGGCCGGCGGCGATGCCGGCATGCGCCACTTCATGGCCCAGTTCGGCCCGGCGCTTCAGCTCCCGTGGACCCATCTCACCGACGTGCCCGCCCTCAGCGACGCGCTGCTGGACAAGATCGTCGCCCAGTCAGACGCCCAGGCCGGCGAGCTCTCGATCGCCGAGCTCACGCGCATCCGCGACGACTGCCTGGTGGCGGTGCTGCGGGGGCTCAGCGGCGCCGGCTTTGCCGCGGGCGAGGTGGTGGCGCTGACCGAGCGCGAGCTCTACGAGCGGGCAGGAGCGCGCACCGAGCGCCCGCCGCTGCCCGACGGGCGGCTGCGCCTGCACGAGGCGCTCGTGGAGCCCGCGTGGATCGACTACAACGGCCACATGACCGAGTACCGGTATCTCGAGGTGCTCGCCGACAGCACCGACGCGTTCCTGCGCACGATTGGCATCGTCGGGCCCTACATCGACGCCGGGCGCTCCTACTACACCGTTGAGACCCACATCCGCCATCTCGGCGAGGCCCGCGGCGGCGACCGTCTCTACGTCGCCACCCGCCTGCTCGGCCACGACGAGAAGCGGCTGCACCTCTTCCACGAGCTGCGCCGCGACGAGGACGACGCGCTCATCGCCACCGGCGAGCACATGCTGCTCCACGTCGACCGGGCCGCGGGCGCGACGACGCCGGCCGGTCCGGAGATCCTCACGGCGCTCGAGGAGATCGGCGCTGCCCAGCGCGAGCTGGCATGGCCCGACGGGGCCGGCAACCACGTGCGCGGCCCGAGCGTGGGCGCTACCTAGCGCTCAGCGCGTGCAGAGCCGGCCGCTCGCGTCAACGACCCAGCGCGCCCTGCACTCGCGTGGCCTGCCTCGGCGCACAGCCAGCGACCGCCAGGTTCTGCTGGGCCAGCGAGAGCTCCTTGCGCGCCGTGGTGGCGAGCGTGACTCCCGAGGATGACCCAAGGACGAAGCGTGCGTCGGGGCGCACGCGCCCGTAGGTGCGCACCAGCGCCTCGACGTCGCGTCGCAGCGACGCATCATCCGGGCCAGCGACGAAGCCGGCGGCGACGGATTGGCACTGGGTGACGATGTCCGAGACCGCCGCGGCCATCGCCTCCTCGTCTCGCTGCGTCGGAGCCCGCTTGCTGGCACCGCCGCAGCCGACGGCGACGATGCAGGCGCAAGCGGTCATGATCAAGGCCCTCATCCTCGTAGTGAACAAATTGTTGCATGCCCCGCGATCCAGTGTTATCGTGCCGACGCCTGGATTGCCTGCTCCAAATGCGGGCGCTATTTTCCTGACGGTTCACGCCGAGTCAAGGAGGGAAAGTGGCTGTGTCGAGTGCAGCCCACTCGAGACGTAGTAGTTAGCGTGTGTCAAGCGGGGGGGCGGCTTGCATGCGTCGCCAGTTGACACTCTACGTTTCCACAGGGAGGCAGCACGTTATGCGACGACATAAAAGGGCTGTTGCCACATTTGTTGTGGCCGCAGCCGCGTTCTTTGGCTTTCAGGTTCAATCGGCCTTGGCATACAACGCGATCTCGCCCACCATGGCGGGAACGACGATTACGCTCAACGGGAAGAACCTGACACTCAACAAGCTTGTCGCTATTGCACGCTACGGCGCGAAGGTGCAGCTATCTCAGGCCGCTCGGCAGCGCTCGCTGAACGCCTACTACCTGCTGCTTGAGGGCTCCAAAGAAGGCATTCCGATCTATTTCTTCAACCGCGGCACGGGAGCGGGGCGTCAGAACGTTCTGTTCGCGGGCGATCCGTTGTCCACGACACCCATCCCAGCGGGACAACCGGGCGCGCCTGACAACCAGGACTTCATCGCCGCCAGAGAGTTGAGCGCGTTCCAGGGAGGCCCGACTCAGGGGATCGGTCCGGAGGTCAACGACGAGGAGATCGTCCGCGCGATGATGGCCGAACGCGTGAACACGATGTCGTATGAGGCCGCGACACCGCAGACGACTCAGATGCTGATCGACTTGCTCAACACCGACGTCACCCCGGTGGTGCAGTCGCGCGGGTCCCCAGGCGAGGGCGACCTGCCGCAGATGGAGAACGTGATGGGCACGATGGTCGGCGCCGGCGACGCGTATTTCCACGGCCAGAGGATGTCGGCCGCAAAGGCACTGCAATTCGCGGGCCTGAAGCCGTTGCAGAACCAGGCGGCGCAGTTCGAGGCGCCGGTCGCGCCGTTCGGCGCCGATGACGCGGCGGTGGAGAGCACCAACGCGTACTCAGACGGCCAGGCGGCCCTGTTGGCCTATGACGCCGAGCAGACACTCAACTGGCAGGATCTCATCACCGCGGAAACGCTGGACGGCATGAACAGCAGCATCACGCCTGAGAGTGCACCGGTGCAGCAGAGCCGGCCGTTCACGTGGCTCAACTACGATGCGTCAAAGGTGCTGAACGAGTTGTACGGTCCCGGTGGCACCCCGGCAGGCGGCAGCTACCTGTTCAACCTCGATCAGGTGTCGAGCACCGGCGTGCCGTTGCGGATCATCCAGGACCCGGAGAGCCTGCGGGCAATCACGCAGCGGACGGGCTCGGCGTGGGAGGCCTGGAACACGCTCAAGACGGATCTCATCACCCAGATGAACTCGTCTGACCACAACCCCGCGGTCACGCCGGGTTACTCGCCGAGCTCCTCGCCGGAGCTCAGTACACCATGGTTCATGCAGTACTACGTGCAGGGCGGTTCCGATGACTCAGCGTGCAAGGGAGGAGGCGTTGGGCCTGCCACCGGCTGTCAGCACGGCTACGTCATGTCCAACGCTAACTGGGACCCGTATCCGATCGACAACGACATCGAAGCGCTGACCAATGCGATCGCGAACGTCGCGGTCAACGACTCCCTGATCCCGGACCGGTTCGAGAACCTGTACCCGTCCGGCGGAGGGTTCACGGTCATCTCGGGGCCGACCGACCCGAGCCTCGGGAGCTTCGCGCCGGTGGGAGGCGGCCTGGCCCCGCGTGGGACCGACTACACCATCGCGTCGATGATGTACGAGATCCTCGCCGAGCAGAACCCGGTGCCTCCGACGGGGCAGGGCATCATTTCCACGGTGGAGGACCTCCAGGCGGCGAGCACCGAGAAGGTCGCCCGAGCCCGGCTCGTCACGGACGACCTCAGCTGGCTGCTCGGCCAGGACATGATGACGGCCACCTACTGGATGGATACGCGAAATCTCCAGGGGGAGGCGCTGGCCGCCACGCCCGGGAGCGGCGTGACCGCACCGCGGCAAATGGGGACGGCGGCGACCGCCGCCTGGCAGGCGTTCCGCCAGGTCGTTCCGTGGCAGGTGCTGGCCCCCGCCACGCGGCCCAACGTCCCGCCCGGCCAGTTGGCGTACGACTTCATGCAAGCCAACCCGGCGTCGCTGTTCTATCCGGCCGACGGGAGCGAGCCCGTTGTGCACACCAGCCTCAAGGCCGCTGTTCGCGCCGCTCGCGCGCGCACGCTCAAGTTCGCAGCGACACGAAGTGCGAGGCGAAATGGGCTGCGAGGCCTCCTACTCGAGGAGTCGGCCATAGCCAAGAAGAAGAAGTAGAGCCAGCCGGGCGCGAGCGAACCGGCAAATCACTAACGCATGCGGCCCTCGGTTCTCACCGAGGGCCGCTGTTAGGTGCGCGGGACACGCGATCGCGTGCGGTGGAGATGCATGGCGCTGTGCCGGCTCCCGGTGCGATACCTGCCCAGCGGGCAGCTCTCAGCCTCCGAGTAGAGCCGGACGGCTAACTCATCGGCGGAACGCGTGCTCAGGATCTGTAGTTAGTTGGTAGGGTGCGCCTCGTTGTACGAATTCATCCACGATTGGCGGTGAGATTTGTCCACGACTGAGTTGCAGCGAACCGCGTTCGACGAGGTACAGCGCGAGGCCGGCGCGAACTGGACCGATTGGGAAGGCTGGGCGTGGGCGTCGGACTTCGGCGACGCGGTCGCCGAGCACCGCGCGACGCGGACCGCCTGCAACGTCTGGGACGAGTCGGCGCTGCGCAAGTGGGACATGCGCGGTGCGGACGCGCTCGCGCTGGCGGACGCCCTGTTCACGAACGACATGGCCGGGCTGGCGATCGGCCAGGTCCGCTACGGAGCGATCTGCGACGAGCAGGGCAAAATGATCATGGACGGCACCGTCTTCCACGTTGCCGACGGTCACTGCTTCTCGATCACGAGCTACGACTCCGACCTGGCCTGGTTTCGCCAGGTTGCATCCGATCGAGGCCTTAACGTCGAACTCGAGGACGTCACGGCACGAATGCCCCACCTCCAGGTTCAGGGGCCGCTCGCGCGCGACGTCCTGCGCCCGATCACCGACGGGGCCGATATCGATGCGCTGCGCTATTTCCGCTTTCTCACCGAGGGGGTCACGGTCGGCGGCGTGCCGATCTGGCTGTCGCGGACCGGCTACTCGGGGGAACTCGGGTTCGAGCTCTACTGCAAGCCCGAGGACGCCAGCGAGCTCTGGCACGGCGTGCTGCGGGCCGGCGAGTCGCACGGGATCAGGCCGATCGGCCTGTCGGCGATCGAGACGCTGCGGATCGAGTCTGGCCTGCTGTTTCCCGACATCGATTACTTCCCGCACCAGACCGACCCGTTCGAAGTGCGACTGGACAACGTGATCAAGCTGGAGTCCGGGAGCGACTTCGTCGGGCATGAGGCGCTGAAACGGATCGCCGCCGAGGGGACCCCGCGACTGCTGACCACGCTGCTCATCGAGGGTGACCGGGTGCCGGAATACGGGGCGGCCGTGACGGTCGACGGCGAGGATGCGGGCATCGTCCGCAGCCCCTGCCAGAGCCCAACGTTCGACGACGTGGTCATTGCGATGGCGGCAGTCGACCGCAAGCTCGCGCAGCAACCCGGAGCGCACGTCGACGTCGCGCTGGACCACGGGACGGTGCGCGCGAGCGTCGCGCCGTTCCCCTACTACGACACCGAAAAGAAGCGCCCCAGATCTTAGACGTCCACAGCGGATCACGCCTGGGGCCATGACGTTCGAGTCCCGCGCAGCCGCGGTGCCATCTAAGAGCTCGTCGCCAGCGCGGGGCGCGCAACGAGCGCCTCGTCGACGAGCTCAGTCAGCTCCCGCAGCTCGATCCGTTCCGCGTTGCCGGAGGTCTTGATCGCGTCTTCGTACATCGTGACGTCCTTGGGGCACGAGACGACGAACAGCTCGACGTCGGGCAGTGCGACCGCCTCGCGGATTCGGTTCTCGGACGGCCGCTCGACCCCCGGCGCATCGGCAATCCAGAGCCGGCCGCCGCCGGCGCCGCAGCAGAACGAGTTGTCGCGGTTTCGGGGCATCTCCACGAGCGTGCAGCCGAGCAGCTCCAGGATCCGGCGGGGAGCATCGTACTCGCCGTTCATCCGCCCCAGGTGGCAAGGATCGTGGTAGGTGACGACGTACGACAGCTCGTCCGCGATGGGTAGTCGGCCTGTCTCGATCAGCTCGAGCAGCAGCCCGGTGTGATGCGTCACCGGCCAGGTGCCGCCGAGCTCCGGATACTCGTTGCGCAGGGTGTTCAACGAGTGCGGATCGGTGGTGACGATCCGGTTGAACTCGCAGCCTGAGATTGTGGCGATGTTCTGCTCGGCGAGCGACTCGAACAGCCCTTCTTCGCCGACTCGCCTGACGTCGTTGCCCGAGTTGCGCTCGCCGTCGTACAGGATCCCGAAATCGACTCCGGCGGCGTGGAACAGGCGCGCCAGCAACCGGGTCACCTTCTGCGAGCGCGGGTCAAAGGAGGCATAGTCGCCCACGAACCACAGCACGTCGACCGGCTGCTTGCGCGCGTCCGGAACCTCGAACTCGAGCTCTGAGGTCCAGCGCCCTCGTTTGCGCTTGTTCTCACCGAACGAGTTGCCGGACTTGTGGATCACCTCGAGCGTCGACTGCAGGTTCGAGTCCAGCTCTCCCTCCTCGACCAACCGCCGCCGCAGCTGGTTGATGATCGGCGCCTGCTCGATCCCGACCGGACAGATCTCCACGCACGCGTTGCACTGCATGCACGACCACACCGTCTCCGCGCGAACGCGGTCCGGTCCGATCACGCTGGCCGCAAAGCCTTCGCCGGTAGCGTTGCCGTCCACCAGCTGGCCCAGCAGGCCCCCGATCCCGGACGAGCCCGACGGATGAAGGGCATCTTCGCGCAGCTCCAGGATCACGTCGCGCGGGGACAGCGGCCGGCCGGTGGCGTTGGCCGGGCATGCCTCATGGCAGCGGCCGCACTTCGTGCACGCATCGAGCTGCAGGAGGTGAAGCGGGCTGAAGTCCGCGAGCGCGCCGTATCCCGCCGGTTCGGACGCGCGTTCGGGCGGGATCACGGGGAGCCGCTTGCCGGCCTTGGGGTCGCGCAGCGACAGGCTGACGTAGCTCGACAGCATGTGCGCGGCCTTGGTGTACGGGATGCTGGCCACGAACGTGATCGCCAATAGACCGTGAAACCACCACAGGCCGTGGCGCAGGCCCCCGAGCGTGGATTGGCTCAGGCCGGTCAGCGCCTGGGCGACGATCCAGCCGCCGAACTGGGTCCCCCCGTAGCCGGGATCCGACATCGCGATCCGTACACCCTCGAGCAAAAAGCCGGTAAGCGCGATGACCAACAGCGTCCCGACGAACACCCAGTCGCCGATCTCATACACGCGCCGGTCGTACTGCGGATCGCCCGGCGCTCGGTCCGGCCGTCCGTAGTCCAGCTTGGCCGGCCGCACGATTGCGCGACGGACCATCATCACCAGCAGCCCGACGATCAGGACCGTGCCGAAGACGTTCAGCACTTCCTTGTAGATCAGATAGAAGTTGCCGTGGAAGTAGCTCACGCCGAACACCGGCGTGAGGAAGTCAGTGTCGAAGCCCAGGATCACGGTCCCCGCGAACAGCACGAGGAAGCCGTAGAAGATCCCGCGGTGCCCCCATCCCGCCGCGTGGTCGCGACGCTCGATCGTGCGGTGTGAGAACAGCAGCCGCCCGCCGCGCGCCAGCCGTCCCGGAAGCTCGCCCCACGGGACGGGCGGCCACGGCCCGCCCTTGCCACGGCGGTAGCGGCCGATTGGCCGCCAGCAGCCGTACACGAAGACCATGACCGAGATCACCGCCAGCACGTACCAGAGGACCTTCAGCGGGGTCGTGAAGTCCCAGAAGACCGGGCGCGTCTTGGTTGCGGCGAGCAGCAGCGCCACGGCGCTATTCCAGGGCTTGCTCGAGCTCGTCGGCGACCTCGAACAGATCGGCGACGGCGCCGTAATGCGCGACTCCGAAGATCGGAGCTTCGGGGTCGGTGTTGACGGCGATGATCGTCTCGGCCGTGCGCATGCCCGCTAGATGCTGGACGGCGCCCGAGATCCCGAAGGCCAGATACACGCGCGGCTTGACGGTCTTGCCGGACTGGCCGACCTGCCGGGCGCTGGGCATCCAACCCGCGTCCACCAACGGCCGCGACACGCTCAGGGTCGCGCCGAACCGCTCCGCGAGCGCCTCAAAGCGCGGGACGTCATCCTTGTCCTCGACTCCGCGGCCGATCGACAGCAAGAACGGCGCCTTGGTGATGTCAACACCGGTGTCCGCCACCTCTTCGAAGCCCAGATGCTCGGTCTCCGCAACGCCGTCGAGCGCGAGCTCGACGGTGCGGGTCGCCGTCGCTTGCGAGCCCTCCGGCGCCGGCTCGAAGGTCCCCGCACGCAGCATCACCAGCGTGCAGTCCTTGCCGGGGAACTCGAGCTCTGCGACCAGCTTGTCGCCGTAGGCGCCCCGCGTCACCGCAGGCCCGTCGGCCCAGGTCAGCGAGGTGACGTCGCTGGCGAACCCCAGCCGCCGCGCAGCCGCCACGGCCGGCCCGAACCCCAGCGAATCGATCGTGTAGGCGAGCACCACCAGACCCGCCTGCTCGGCGTCGATCAGCTCCTCCAACGCGCGCTGGGACACGTGCGCTTCGAAATGCTCGTTCGGCGTCGGGACCAGCAACAGCTCGTCGACCCCGTCGACCGAGAGTGACTGGACGAACCGCCCCGGCTCGTGATCGAGCACCGCCACCACCAACCGCCCGCCCGACGCCGCCTTGATGGCCAGCCCGGCCCCGATCAGCTCCCGCGACACCTCGCGCAGCTCGCCGCGCCGCGTCTCGGCGACCACCAACACATCCCCGGCGCTCATCCGCTCATCCTCTCGCGGACGATCTCCACGATCCGGGCCGCGACCTCCGACGGCGAGCCGTCGATCATCTCGGCGCCCTCACCGCGTTCGGGGTGTTTGAGCTCCCGTCGCCGAGAGCCGGCCGCGGCCGCGACCAGATCAGCGTCCAACCCGAGCTCACCCGGGCTCGAGACCTCCAGCGGCTTCTCGCGCGCCTGCTTGATCGCCCGCAGGTTCGCATATCGAGGCTCGTTGATTCCCGTCTGGATTGTCAAGAGGGCCGGCGTGCGTACTCGCAGCACCTCCACGAGGCCGCCCTCGAGCTCGCGCTTGACCGTGGCCGCCGACTGGGCCACGTCAAAGTCGAGCTGTTTGACGACCGCGACGTGCGGCATTTGCAGATAGCCCGCCAGCGCCACGCCGGTGGCTCCATTCACAGCGTCCGACGACTGGACTCCGCACAGGACGAGATCCGGCCGTTCGCGCTCCACCCCGGCCGCCAGCACCCGCGCCACCGCCAGCGGGTCAGCCCCGTCGAGCGACTCATCCCAAATCCGCAAGGCCCGGTCCGCACCCCGCGCCAGACAGCCCCGCAACGCCTCATCGGCATCGTCGTCGCCGACGGTGACGACGACGACCTCTCCATCGCCGGTTGCTTCGCGCAGCTGCAGGGCCGCCTCCAACGAGAACGCGTCCCACTCGTTGAGGTCCAGCTCCAGAAAGTCCGGATCGACCCCCGAGCCGTCATCGAGCAGCTCGAACTCGTCATCGAGCGCGGCCACCTGCTTCACCGGGACGACGATCTTCACGCCGACCCCCTGACCACGGTGCTAGACGACATCTACGGTGTTGAGCAGCTGGGCGCGGAAGTCCTCGTTTGTGCTGTCGCCCCACAGCCGCCGTTCGCGGATGAACGGAAGCGGCATCTCCGGATGTGGCGAGTCGATCTCCCGGGCGAGGCGATGGCCGTCGAAGATCGAGTCAACGATCATTCGCGGCGCCGACGCGTCACCGATCACGTACAGCCCCTCGATGCCCTCCGCCTCCAGCCGGCCCTTGTCGGCCTTGAGCTCGCGATACAGCGCGTCGTCGGAGATCCGAGCCGTGCACAACACGACGGTGTCGACTTCGAACTGCTCCTTGTGCGCCGGGTTCCAGACGTCGTAGCCGTGGCAAACGCCCGGTTCGATCTTCTCGAGCATCGTGTAGGTGTGGATACCGACGCCGAGACGCTCGAGGTCGCGGTGGAGCATCGGCGCCTCGAGCGTGTAGTCCATGTAGTGCGCGATCTCCGCCGCCTGGGTCACCAACGTCACCGCGTGGCCCTCGCCCGCCAGCTTCTGAGCGACCGACGCGCCCATGAAGTACCCCTCGTTCTCCAGCACGAGCACGCGCTGACCGACCCGCTTGGTCTCGCCGACGACCTCGTCAGGGGTCAGCTGCCAGTCCAGCGACGTGTCGGCGCCCTCGATCGGCGTGTGGGTTGCGGCGTTCATGCCGTCGGTGGCGAAGTGACAGCCGGTCGCGATGATCACGATCTCGGCGCCGTACTCCAGCACCTCCGCGGCGCTCAGCCGCGAGCCGGGGTGCACCTCGACGTTTGACAGCTTGTCGAGCTGGATCTGGCGGTAGTTGACGATCCGCTTCCATTCGCCGAGCCCGCGGGCGCTGCCGCGGAACAGGTTGTCCTTGCCGTCGGAGTGCCCGAGCTGCGAGATCCAGTTCACGCACCCGCCGATCTCCTTGCTCGCGTCGACCAGGTGCACGGCCGACATCTCGCGCTTGCCCAGGACCATCGCGCACTCCATGCCGGCCGGCCCTGCGCCCACCACGAGGACGCTCTTCTCGCGGTTGGCGGCGGGATGAAACTTCTCGGGATGCCAGCCGCGCCGGTACTCCTCGCCGGCGGTCGCGTTCTGGGTGCAGACCATCGGGGGGCCGCCGATCTCCCACCGCGAGATGCACTGGTTGCAGCCGATGCATTCGCGGATGTCGTCGAGTCGCCCCTCGTCGATCTTCTGGGGGAGGAACGGGTCGGAGATCGAGGGCCGAGCGGCGCCGATGATGTCGAACTGACCGGACGAGATGATCGCCACCATCGTGTCGGGGTTCGTGATACGCCCGACGCCGACGACCGGCTTGTTGGTGTGGTTGCCCGCCTTGATCTGGCCCGTGTAGGGCTTTTCGTGATTCTCCTCGAAGAAGCGCGACGGGCCTGCGTTCTGGCCCCACTCGGCGATGTCGCCGACGGTGAAGTCCCACAGGTCCACAAGGTCGTCGCAGTACTCCACGAAGCGGGCCCCATCCTCACCGACCTGGATCGAGATAGGTCCGAGCAGATGGTCAACGGCGAACCGGGAGGCGATTGCGCAGTCATCCCCAACCGCTTCGCGCACCTTCTCCAAGGATTCGCGCCAGAAGCGTGCGCGGTTCTCAAACGAGCCGCCGTACTTGTCGGTGCGGCGGTTGTAGAACGGCGACAGGAACTGAAACGGCAAGTACGCGTGCGCGCCGTAGACGTAGATGATGTCGAACCCCGCCTCGCGAGCCCTGATGGCGGCGTCGACGTACATCTGCTGGACGGTGTCGATGTCGTCCTGATCCATGTAGCGCGGGAAGATGTTGAGCTCGAAGTCAGAGGCGATCTGCGACGGGCCGCGCGGTGTGGCGCGCGTCTCCATGCACGGGGCGTGCGGGCCGCCGTACCACAGCTCGATTCCGGCGAGCGCGCCGAACTGGTGCAGCCGGTCGCACATCGCGGCCAGGTTCCGCACGTCGCCCTCGTCCCAGATTCGAGCCGAGACGCGCGACGTGTCGTCGGACTCGGGATGGATCGAGCAGTACTCGGTGCAGCACGCGCCCCAGCCGCCCTCGGCCTTCATCCCGCGGTGATATGCCTGCATACCTGGCTTTTCCGAGCCGGCGCCGATGCAATGAGGCACCTGGTAGAAGCGGTTCTTCAGCGTCTTCGGGCCGAGCTGGATGGGCTCGAAGAGGATGTCGTATTTGGGGTCGCGCGGCATGGAGTCCCTCTCCTTTTGTCTCATCCCTCTGAACAAATAGGTGCAGCCGGAGTTCTAGCTGATTTGCGCAATGCTGTCCACGCGGTCAAGGGCCGGATTCGACGCGCACCAATTTGTTCAAAGGGGTATTCTGGTCAGCGGCGAGGCCGCAGCCGAAAGTTTGAGCTGACCGGCCGCGAGGCACTGACCAGGGAGGTCGAGGTGAACGCGCCAGACGTTCGTACAGCAGTAGTGGAGGTTGAGGAGCGCGAGCTGCTCAAGACGATGCGCTGGTGGGACGGGTTCGTGGTCTGCCTGGCGAACCCAGGGTTCCTGATCGCGGCGCTGGGGGGCTCGGTGGTTGCGCTGGGCACGGCCGGCGCCACCGTCCTGTGGACGGCCTCCGTGCTGATCGGGTTCTGCCAGAACCTGGTCTACGCCGAACTGGCGCTGATGTTCCCCACCAAGACCGGCGGGATCTCGCTGTTCGCGCACGAGGCGTGGCGCAAGTACTCCACCCTGGTGGGGCCGTTGGCGACGTTCGGCTACTGGTTCGCGTGGTCCAGCGTGCTGGCCATCAACGGGCTCGTGGTGGGCACGCTGATCCAGGCGAAGTGGTTCTCGAGCACGACGTTCTCCATCTCGGGCGGGCACTTCCTGTTCAACCTGGCGATCTTCATCGGGATCGGGGTCATCCTCGCCGTCTGGTTGTTCAACGTGCTCGGCATGAAGATCGGACTGTGGGTCGGTTATGTCACGGGAGGGCTGTTGCTCATCCCGCTGGTGGTGTTGATGTTCGGCGGCTACATCACCGGCGACTGGCACAGCTCCAACATGACGTTCAACTTCCCGTCCAGCACCGGCTCCGCGCTGCTCCTGGCGATCACCTGGATGTACTTCATGGGGTGGTCGGCGTACGGCTTCGAGGCGGTCGCGACGTTCGGACCGGAATACCACGAGCCCAAGCACGATCTGCCAACCGGATTGAAGACCGCGGCGCTGTTCTCCGTGATCGTGTACGCGTTGGTGCCGCTCGGGGTCGGCGGCGTGTTGGGCACCAAGACGATCTCCAACGATCCGACGTTCATCGCCTTCTACGTGCAAGCGTTCGACAAGCTCGTCGGCAACACCGCCGCCGACTTCATGATCGCGTTCATGGTCGCCGGCCTGATCCTGTCGATGAACACGGCGACGATGGATGGCTCCCGCGCCCTGTACGGAATCGCGCGTGACGATATGACCATCAAACAGTTAGGGGTGCTCTCGAAGCGACACGTGCCAAGTCGAGCGATGACGCTTGACATGGTGCTGAACATCTGGCTGCTGACGTTCTTCCATGGCGCGCTCCCGATCATCGCCGCGGGCAACCTGGGGTACTTCCTGGCCAACATCTTCGCTCAGTCGGGCCTTTTCCTACTGCGCAAGGACCGACCACGCTGGCCTCGGCCCTATCGCCTTCGGGCGTGGCTGATGCCCGTCGCCGCGCTGGTGCTCACCCTCAACATCGTGTTCCTCGTGGTGGGCGGGTTCCTGGAGGCCAACAAGTACGGCTACGGACTGTCGAAGACCTTGATCGGGATGGCCGTCCTCGCCGTCGGGCTGCTGGCGTTCTTCTTCCGCAGGCTGGTGCAAGATCGCCAGCCTATGCGGTGGCGTGAGGCGCCGCCGACGGTGCCGGACGCCGAAGCCGCGAGGGCGTTCGAGGAGATGGGCGTGGAATCCGGTGCGCTCGCCGCAGGACCCGTTCTTGCCAGCCGGTGAGCAGCCGCGAGCGTCCCTACGACGCAGGGCCTCGCGCCAGGAGCCCGAGCGGATCGGCCACGAAGCGCCCGGTGTCGTCAGACGAGGCCCCCCCGTCACGATCACATGCGTCTGCGGGCGCAAGGCCAAGGTGCGCTACGGCGACAGCTGGACCTGCGATGACTGCCATCGGACCTGGAACACGGGCCGCGTTCCCCAGAGCGAATACGACCAGATTCGCCGCATGCAGCTCCGCTTCAGACTGCTGCCGATTGCGCTCGGGCTGCTGGTGGTCGCGGTTGCGGCGTTCTTCACGCTCACCGGCAACGGCCGCGGCGTCTTCGTGCTGCTGCCGATTGCGCTGATCGTGTGGTTCGTGTTCCTACGCCCGTCGCACCGGCGCCGGTATCGGAGAGCGATCGCCGAGCGGCAGAAGTGGCGCATCCACGAGGAGCGCTGACGCCCGCGTCGCTGCGATCCTCGGCGCGGGGTCTGCTCCCGTACGATCCCGCACTCGAGATCTATCCGGTGCGTCCCGGCGGCGCCACCGTCGTGGCGCTGCAGGGGGACGACCGGGTGCGGATCATCGACCTCCACGGTGGCCAGCCGGCCGAGGTGACATCGCTCGGCGCCCCACTGGGGCTTGGCACCGACGCTCCGGCCACGGTGCTGCGCCGACTCGCCGCACATGGCGGGGCGGACGCCGACGGGTTCGCCGCCGCTCTGGCAGACCATGGGGTCGCGCTGCACGAGGCGCGCTGCTCTCGGCTGTTCGGTCGCGGCTCGTCGCCTGGGGATGAGGTGGAGCTGGTGGCCGGAGGCGAGACGACGCTGGTGGTCGCAGCGCCCGGCGGGCGGGTGATCGACGGCGACACGCCCGCCACCGAACTGGCCCTGGAGGTGCGGCGGGCGACGCCGCGCCAGGCGGTCGACGTCGAGCTGCCCGCTCCGTTGGCCGAGCCACGGCTGGACTTCCGCATCGACCCGGCCAGCGCGCAGAGCTATGAGGTGCGGGCTGGCGAGTACATCCAGGTCATCGACGTCCGGGGCAAGCAGTGCTCGGACTTTCTCGCGTTCCACGCGGACAAGCTGCAGCGCGGCCTGGAGCGCGGTCTCGACGCCACGGTGACGCGGACGCTGATGGGCAGCGCCTACCCGCAGCCGGGCCT